>Ga0123341_1000092_pt1 | contig 37805 bp, 17 predicted proteins | sample Turbeapinknodule_FD_89959 | JGI IMG/M metagenome (GOLD analysis project Ga0123341, IMG submission 89959) | Root nodule microbial communities of legume samples collected from Mexico - Turtle bean Mexico pink nodule | ecosystem: Host-associated > Plants > Roots > Nodule | place: Mexico: Nepantla...
AAAAATTTTAAGCTAGAATGAAATTCTTTGCAAGAAACCAGATTAGGAATTCAGTTAGCCAAGAAACAAAGCTCAATAGTAAAGCACCAGAAAAACAATCGGTTGTTTATACCAGTAAAAATAACAACAACTGAATTTAAAAAGTTTAAGGAAGAAAGAGATGCACAAACAATTTATACTGTTTCGCTCTTAAACCAAGAGCTACATCCAGTTTCCCAGAAACCACTGGGGAATCCACTAAGTAATCAAAACCAGGTTACATACGCACACCACCAAAGAAGTGACCTTGATTCCCTCAAGAAACACACTTCCTTTGGCTCAGCACACACACACCAAGAATGTTGATCTTGACAACCTCAAGAGCACACAACCCTTCGTGGCTTTACAACACCAGAATGTACAAAGTATTCAGAACGAATTACACTTGTTACAGAATGAACTGAAATCAATACAGATGTAATCCTATTATACTCTTGATAAACCAAAGCTCAAAGGTTAAAACTCAAATATTTGAAAAGCACTTTGTGAAAAACTCAAATATGTTTTTCTATCTTGTTGTTTGTTATAAAACTTAAACAAACTATTTATAGCATTCAAGGAATGGTCAAAACATTTAAACATGAGCGTATTCAGTTATAAAATCATTTAAAGCTCACTTAACTAACAAAACAAATTCTGTTAGGACTTTCAAACAAACAATCGATTGAAAGTGTGAATCAATCGGTTGTTTTGGTTTGACAGCAAGTCAACCAACCAAAACAGTTTTCAAACTTTTCAAAAACACCTAAGTATAAAACAATCGGTTGTTTCGACAAAACAACAGGTTGTTTTTCACTTAGTTTGAAAAACACTTTAAACTTAAAAGATTTGAAAACAGTTAAGCTTTAGATTGAACAAAGAGTGGATTACAAAGATAAACTACCCCAAATCCTACTCTAAAACACAACAGCAACTTCAAGCAACTTTAGCCTTCCATCAAACGCTAGGATTTGGATTCTTCAAAGCTTTGATCACACTTGATTCAACAGGAATACCATAGCTATAGCAGCTTTTTCGATAGCTTGATATCGAACCTCTGGTCCTTGTAGCACCTTGCTTACGAAAAAGACTTCTCTTGTTCCTGCAAGATAAACGAGTTGATGGCTCGATCTGTTATTGAAAAGTATACATGAAAAGGGATTCTTGGGGTCGGTTTGGTGAGAACTGGAGGACTAGCCAGGTATTCCTTTAACTTGACGAAAGCCCTTTCGCATTCATCAGTCCATGCGAAATGGTTATTTTTCTTAAGACATTGAAAATAAGGATACCCCTTTTCTCCATCGACTGATAAAAAACAAGATAGGGCGGCCATGCGTCCGATAAGTTGTTTCACTTCTTTCACATTAGTTGGACTTCACATTTCTACAATCGATGTACATTTATTGGGTTCGCCTCTATACCTCTCTCAGTTAGCAGGAAACCAAGAAATTTCCTTGCTTCTACTTCGAACACGCATTATCAGGATTAAGCTTTAGAATATACCTTGCTATAGGGGCAAATAGATCCTCTAGGTTGGTAACATCCTAGTCTTCCCTTACTGAGGTGACGACCATGTCACCCCAATGTTTTTCAGGCCAAAAGGCATGACCTTGTAGAAGTAACTGGCGACCTCGATCATGAAAGTCGTCTTAATCTTGTCTTTCGGGTGCATACGAATCTGGTTGTACCCTGAAAATGCATCTAGAAAACTCAACAAACGACAACATGAGGCGTTGTCTACCAAGGAGTCTATATTTGGTAAAGGGTAAGAGAACGTAGGACAAACCTTATTTAAATCGGTGAAGTCGACACACATAATCAAGTTTCCATTTGGTTTTTATTCCATTACCACATTTGTCAACCACTCAGGGTATTGGATTTCCCTTATGTGGCCAACAACAAGGAGTTTTCGAGTTTCTTCTCGGATGGAAAGATGTTTTTCTTCATTGAATTTTCTTCATCTCTGAGCCATGGGTTTAACCTTTTCATTCATGGTAAGCCAGTGGCATAAAGAATCTGGGTCTATTCCAGGCATATCTCTGGACGACCATGTGAAAACACTCATATTCTCCGAGATGACACCGACTATTTTATCTAATAATCCCCTGCAAAGTGAGGCACTGAGCTAGAATTTCTTACCATTTATCTCTCTCTCCCGAACCTCTCCGACGGGCCCAAATCACCTCTCGTCGATGATGTCAGCCTCTACTATCCATCTTGGCTCTCCTGGTTGGATAGTAACTATGTAAGTTCCCCTGCGATTTTTCAAACTACTCTCGTAACACTTTCGTGTCTTCCTCTGGTCGATTTTTATTGTAATTACCCCTTCTTCGAACGAGGTCAACTTCATCTTCCCTATATTACTACTAGATCATTTTCATGGGGAAACACATCTTACAGGTCATAATTTGTGAAACAAAGGGAAGACTCGATGGAACGGTCAGATCTCCTTGTATCTAGGAACATCACTACTCAGGCATACCGTTTTCGTTTAGAGGTTGAGCTTCCACCTCCATAGAATCCTCCTGTTATGGTGTTCAACGCCCCAAGGATTGGAGTTTCATGTGTTTGCTTTAGGGATGTTGATACAAACCCACAGATAACTAAAGACACAACAAGCAATTTCCAAAAGGGTCAGTCATCTCAAGTTACAAAGCCGGGCCCCACCAAACCTCAAGACAACATCAACAAAAGAAGAAGCTATAAACCAGAGCACCTAAAGTTCTTTCTGCCAGTCTTCTTAAATGGTTAGAATATTTTGTAAATAAGTTAGGCTCACATGAGGGGTCCAAATAGTAGAGTAAGAAAGAGTATGTCTATATAGCATAAATAGGAGGTGAAAATATAAGAATGGACCCATGAGAAGTCCATTAGGGTTGGAAAGCTTACCTTAGGTTCTGGAATGTGTAGGAAGGGGTGGCTTTGACCTAAAGTCCAACCCTAGGCCGCCCCCTTTCATAAACCATCCTACCCCTTTCCCTTCTTGTTCTCCAAAGCTTTTCATTCTATAAATAGAAGGCCTCCCCTTTGTAAACACAAGTTGAAATTATGGCAAAGAAATTCTGCAAAATTTTTGTGTGAGTAGTGAGCGAGTGTTCTCCTCCAAATTTGGTCTTATCTTGTGAGATGTGAAGCTCTCAAGTGGCGGCCTCCTTTCACTCATCTTGGTGATTCCATCCCATCAAGTGGCGTGATTCATCCTTGCTTCACCATCCCTAAGTTCTTCTTTTATCATCTCTTCCATTTATCCATTTCCATTCCATTATATCATAAACATGTTCTTAGTTTTGTCTCTTTAAATTCCATTCGATCCATTTTTGTGTGCTTATGTTGCTTGTTCAATTCCGCACCATATCTTGTCATCATAATCTCCTTATAATTGTATTTTCCTTTTGTCTTTGTGAAATGAACCTTCACATCTACTTAACCACTTGGTTAGGTTAATGTCCAATGAGGATTTTCCTTAGGTTTTCACTCATTAATTGCCTTAAAAATCTCTATCATAAAACTAAAGTGTCACTTAAATGAACAATCCTAAAATCAACTCACATCATGTTCACAGCTCGACGACTCCTTCATTACTTCCAAAGTTTGACTATAGTTGTAATGATCGACCTACCCATTTGTAAGGTTCTACAAATGCCTGACATTGCAGGTCAGATGGTTTGTTGGATGGTTGAGTTGTCTGAATTTGACATACAGTATGAACCGCGAGGACTAATTAAAGGTCTGGTATACACAAACTTCATGGTAGAACTTTCACCCAAGGACTTCAAGCCTAACCCTAATGACGTCCAATGGGTCCTTTCAGTTGATGGGTCCTCCAAGCTACAAGGAAGTGGAATTGGAGTCATTCTAGAAGGACCAAATGGGCTTTTAATCGAACATGCTCTTAGGTTCTCATTTAAGGCGAGCAACAACAAGTTGAGTACGAGGACTGGATAGCAGGAGTACTGTTAGCAAAGGAGTTGGGAGCTCAACACTTACTGGTGAAAAGTGACTCACTACTCATAACCGGACATGTCACCGAAGAATATCAGGTCAAAGACCCACAACTAGCCCCACACCTTAGGTATGTGAAGATCCTAAGAGCGGCTTTCTCTACATTTGACCTTATTCATGTCCCCAGAAACAAAATTCTCAAGTGAACCTGTTGTCTAAGTGCGCTAGCTCGGGAAAGGGAGGTTGGCAAAGGTTGGTAATCCAGGAGACCTTGAAATCACCCAGGACAACCGCAAAAAGGTTGTTTGAGGTTGTCCACTTAGAAGTCTTGCAGATCAACTCAGAAAAAGGGAGAAGGCATCGATCGATAATCCAAGAAACCTTGAAAGCCCCAAGAATAATCATTCATGAACTTCCCGAAGATGAGAATTATGAGGTATGCAGATCAGTACCATAGATACCTGGTTAACACCTTATAGACAATATCTCGCTAATGGAGTGCTTTCCTCTGAGCCCGCGGTGGCCAAAATTATCAAGAGGAGCACAGGTCAGTATACCCTGATAGATGGACGCCTATTTCATTAAGGTTACACTCATCCACTCCTCACCTTTGTGAGTGGAGACCAATGCACCCAGATAATGTCTGAACTTCACGAGGGTATTTGTGGCGGTCACATCGGCAAACGAGCTCTCTCGTTAAAAATCATCCGAGCAGGGTACTACTAGACGACGATGAAGGAGGAATGCGGGAAACATGTCCAGCATTGTGAACAATGTCAGAAGCACGCAGCCTGGTGCCATGCATCGACTGAGGAGTTGGGATTGATTTGCAGCCCGCCCTTCCATACTTGGGGAATAGACATTTTTGGCCCTTTCCCTTTAGCTTTATGCCAGATGAAATACCTCATCGTCGCCATCGAATATTTTACTAAGTGGATTGAAGCTGAACCAGTTGCACAAATAACTACCCACAAAGTCAAGCATTTTGTATGGAAGAACATTGTATGTCGTTTTGGAATTTCGAGGCACCTAGTATCCGACAATGGAACCTAGTTTGCCAGCCGACAATTGGGAAAGTTGTGCATGAAGCTTGGGATAAAGCAGGTTTTTACCTCGGTTGAACACCCACAAATGAATGGGCAGGCCGAGTCGTCCAGCAGGGTCTTATTGAGAGGTCTGTAAAGGAGACTAGAAAACGCGAAAGGAAATTGGTCAGAAGAATTTCCAAGAATTTTGTGGTCCTATCATACCACCCCACAATCAACAACAAAAGAAATGTTATCCAATCCAGTATATGGGTCGAATGCCATGATACCAGTGGAATTGCAAGAAAATTATCCTTGATTCCAAAGTTTCGTTACTGAAGAATCCAACGAAGGAAGAAAAAATAACTTAGATTTGCTGGAAGAGGCACGTGTTCATGCCTGTATAAACTCGGAAGCCTTGAAAAGAGGGGTGGAATTGAGGCACAAGACCAAAACAAAAATTCGATAGTTCAAGGTCATTGACTTGGTCATGAGGAAGGCCCACCCTATCAGATCGAGAACAAGTTGTCTCCAAAAGGGACCGACCCATTTCACGTGGCCAAGGTACTTGGAAACGTCACTTATAATTTCAAAACTTTGGGTGGAGGAGGCATCCCACGAACATGGAATGCAGCAAATCTCAAATTTTATTTCAGTTAAGATGCCTATATTTGCATTTCTTTCCTTTGAACATTATATTTTCGTTTTGGGGTGACACTCTTTTTCCCTAAAGGGGTTTTTTTTAATGAGGTCACCCAGTAATAAATTTGTTCTTTGGAATTATGTGTGAGATAAGATGGCTTGAATTAAATAGCATAATCACCCAAGATGGCACACGGTAAGATGACGTAACTCGTGGAAAATAGGGTTACCCGAGCATGGGCACCACTCTGTGAGATAATTTGATTTGAACAGGTAAATATGTCTGAGATGGCACACAGTAAGACGACCTAACTCGAGGTAAACATGGTTACCTAAGTATAGGCGCCCTCTGAGACAAGTTAACTCGAAATATAGGTAGCAATCCGAGGTGGTACATGGTAAGACGACCTGACTCAGAATACATGTAATTACCTGAGTATAGGCGCCTTGTGAAATGAGTTGACTTGGAATAGGTGTAGTTATCCGAACCAGCACATGGTAAGACGACCTAGCTCTGAGCAGATGCAACTATCCAAATAGGCATCCTGTGAGGTGAGTTAACTTGGAGTAGATGTGGTAATCGCGCGATAAGACTACCCAGATCAGGGGCAAATATTGTCAAAGGTCATTATCTGGTCAAGACCGAGCTCGGATCAGTCCAGTAAAATTTATGACGTCATACCTCTCGATGACTCGAGAAATAAAATGTGTTGAAAATATCGAAGAATAGGTTGAGTCGAAGTGGTATATAGCTCGGCCAACTCGAAAGGTATCGGTTTTTAAAAAGGTTAGCCTTTTCGTTAAGAGTTGATATCATTTATACTTTTCGTACCACCCAAGTTAGCAAAGTCATGTTACGTTAATCATGTTATGTTTAAGGTATAAAAGGTAAGTTAGTTCGATTGGCAAAACATTTGTGCATACATTCATAATGCTATAAGTAAAGCCTTTTGATCCCAAAATAATAACTATCTTAGGATTATCTAAAGTTTCGAGATGCTGAATAAATATCGACAAAGCATCCAAGCGTTAAATAAGTTCAACAGTTAAAGGTAAATAGAAAATTCAGCCCATAAAAGTTTAAATTAGGAATCCCCCACTAGCTTTCCATCAACCACGTTTTTGCCCATGTCTAGTTCTGAGAAGTCTTTGGTAGGGTGGACAATAGTTGCTTGCTCCAAAGTAGCTTCAAATCCAACGAGGTAGGATTGGGTGGCATCCTCCTTAAAGGAGTCAGTGGACCTAGAAAATTCTTCTTCTTTGCGATTCATCTCTTTCTTCAAGTCTTAAATGTCATTTGAGAGTTTACTCTTCTCTTCGGCCAAGCCTAGTCCCTCTTGAGTCCTGTCGGCCAAAGCCACACCCAAACGGTTAACTTTAGCTCGGAGGCGTTCAACTTCTTGATGAAATTCCATATTCTATTTAACCCTCTGGTCTTCAACTCTTTTCCGATCTTTCACCTTGACAGTTATTAGGCAAGTCAGGGAAAATGCTTGACCGAGTTTCTCGGCATCGTGACGAAGGCGATCTTTTTAATGAGCCATCAGTCTGACCTTATCTTTGTTAGGCAAGAAGCACGACTCGCCGTGCCCTGGATGGTTATGACCTTGTGATTAGGAGCTCAACCATTCGTCTGTGAATGCTTGATAAGAGGAGCTACCTCTAATCTTTTCCTTTTAAAGACAAGGCTTGAGGTGGTCTGCTCATGTTGGTCAGATTGGACCTGAGCGACACCAGTCGAAGCCTTCCACTTATGTAACAAAGATTCCTTGTTCATGCTTGCGGCTGCCCTCATTTTCCTAGTACGCTCAACCAGCTCCACTTTACTGATCTTGGAAAACATGTTATCTGTAAAAACAAACAAACACTTAGAGGTCACAGATTAAGTTTTCCTCTCACAGATGAGAAAGAAGATATACCAGTGTAGACTTTGAGAGCATCAAGAAGGTATTCTTTGGTCAAGAGTGTTGGTGTGTCGAAGACGACCTTGAGACCCTCCAAGAATTCACAAGTACCTTAATCCCCTGGGGGCAGGTCTTCCAGGCGCCGAGCACTCTGGAATGGGGGATTGGGTGTCCAGTACAAAGGGAAGTCGTCCAGTAGGGACAAATCTCCTGTTGAGGAGCGAACTTTGATGAATCGGTTTTTAAATTTTTATAAGATGATTGGAAGAGGGTAAGCAGACTTGTCCCAGAAGCACCATTCAGAGAAACCCACAACTGACGACTAGAATGTTTAAGTTCGAAGAAATAAATGAAGACTTCCATAGTCGGCGAAATACCAAGTTGGGAACACAAAATTATGAAACCTCGAATGAACGCCTTAATACCTCTTTTTCAAAAATTGACAAGGGAAGGCAAAGTAGGACCTTATTAAAGAATGTGGTGTAGAAAAAGCAAAATGGACCATCAGGGTCTGATGACTCATCGCTACATATAGGCTCTCCATCCCTACACTCTACTACTTTCACTAAACTTTCATGCTTTTTGCTCAAACCCCCCGATTATCTAAGCTCTCTAATTTTTGAATGGTTAGTATAAACGAAGGTCTCTCTAAGTAGATCCTTTTTTGCCAAGGGATAAGCAGAACCATAATCCATCTTCAAAGATAACTAAGATAGGGAAGGCAATGGAAATACAAAGTGCAGTTGAGAAAAACATATACACAGTACAAACTAGTTGAAGTAATTGTTTTAAAGTGGTTTAATCTGCTTTAATTGTTTTAAAACTGATTTGGCTCTTGCATTAAATGTTTTTAACAACTAATTAGAGTTTAAATAATCTATTTTACGCTCTTGGTTGTTAGTGATTCAGTTGATTCAAATTAGTTTTTCCAAGATTGCTACAAGCTTTGGATTCTTTCTAAGAGTGGAATAAGATTGCTTTGTACTTATTCTATTCAATCTATGATTGTATCAAGTGTTATCATATCATTCTTTTTATCTCTAGACTGTTGTATTTCTATAAGAACTGTTGGTGTGTAGATTCAAAGGGTGTTTTGTGGTGCATTTTGCCAAAGGTGGTGTGTGTTCTTGAAGGGTTCAATATCACCACTTTGGTTTGTGTTGTGTAATCAAGGTGTTTGATTGCTTAGTGGAATTCTTAGAAGTTTCTAAGGACTGGATGTGGCTCTTGGTAAAGAGTGAACTAGTATAAAACTTTTTGTATTGATATTTCTATCCCTTATCTCTTTAATTTTTTTTTTGCTTGAAGTTTATAACTACTGCCATAAACAACCGATTGTTTTGCAAAAACAACCGGTTGATTTTCTACTCTTAAGTGAAAACTGTTTTTAAAGCAGCTGAACATATTTATGATTGATTGATTCTCATTGGCCTTCACTATACCTTCAATATTTGTGAAAATATTTCATAAACAATTCATCCCCCTCTTGTTCAAGGCCTACAATTCTAACAATTGACATTAAGAGCTAGGTTCTTGAAAGTCATTCAAGTTTTTGATCCTAATTTTTTTTTATGGCTGAAAAACTACCCTTTGGAGAGGATGTATCTATTAACAGACCACCTCTGTTTTGTGGTTTGAATTACCAATTTTGGAAGGTAAGGATGAAGATCTTTGTAGAATCAATTGATAAATGAATTTGGGATGCAATTGAAAATGACTTTTTTATTCCTATGCTTGAAAATGATAAAGTGATTTTGGAAAAGCCTTGGCCCCAATGGACTGAGCATGAAAGCAAAAAGGCTCAATATGATTGTATTACAAAGAATATTATTACATATGCCTTAAGTTCTAATGAGTTTTTCAGAGTATCACAATGTGACTCCGCAAAGAAAATGTGGGATACTTTTGAAGTTACTCATGAAGGAACAAATGACGTGAAAAGAGCAAGGAAGCATGCTCTTATCCAAGAATATGAAACGTTTAGAATGCAGAAAGGGGAGACAATTGCAGAAGTACAAAAGAGGTTTACTCATATTGTCAACCACCTCACGAGTCTTGGAAAAATGTTTGAAAAAGAGGAAATCAACATCAAGATACTCAAATGCCTAGACAGATTTTGGCAGCCCAAGGTCACAACCATCTCTGAATCTAAAGATTTAACATCATTGACAACTACTTCATTGTTTGGGAAGCTTAGAGAACATGAATTGGAGATGAATAGGCTGAATGTTCAAGAATATGAAGATAAGCATGTGAGAAACATTGCCCTGAAGGCTGCTAGACATAAAAACTTTCAAGACTCAAGTGATGACAATGATGGAGAAACCTTTAGCTTGTTGATCAGGAAATTCAACAAATTCTTGAAGAAAAAGAACAACACGAATCAACCATCCAACAAGTATAACAACAAGAAACTTAATGATTTTAAAACTAACAAATACATCTGCTTTGGATGTGGTGAACATGGACATATTAAAGTTGATTGCCCCAACAATGAGAATAAAGAAAGAGGAGCAAGAAAGGTGAAAAGAAAGGCAAAGCCAAGAGAACCTACATTGCTTGGCAAGATAATGAAGTTTCTTCCTCTAGCTCATCTTCAGGAGATGAAGAATCAAATCTTTGCTTAATGGAAAAGGGAGAAACTGACATAAGCATTGTAAGTTACAACACTCCAATCAATTTTGAAAACTGCAACCAACTTCTTGTTGCTTTTAAAGAAACTCGTGAAGAAGCTAATAGGCTGGCTCTTTTAAATAACCTATTGAAAGACTTGAATAATTAGCTAGAAAATAGAGTCAAAGCATTGGAAGAAGAGATGGATAACTTGAAAAATGATTTTGAAAATCTGGAAGTGATTTACAAAAACTCTTCTTGCAAATGTGACTCAAGTTTTTGTGAAAATTGTGAATCTCTTGAAAAGAAGGTTCACTATCTTGTGGAAACTGGGGAAAAGCTTTCAAAAAGTAAATCAATCTTTGAGACTATTCTTGCATCTTAAAATTGTGTTTTTGGAAAAGCTGGATTGGGTTTTAATCCACATAGCAAGAAAAGGGCTATTTCAAAACCTTTTTTAAGCTTATTTAAAAAACAACCGATTGAAAAGTCAAAACAACCGGTTGAAAAAAGGGCCACTCTGTTAGATTCTTCAGAGTTAGGAATTTTTTTGTTCCTAGGGGTGTTTTGAAATCGTTTCCTAAGGTTTCTAAGGTTCCTACTAAAATAATTGGACCCAAATTTAAAAAAGGACCAAATCTTGCTTCTTAACCTTTTCTTGTAGGTATCCTTGGCAGCTAAGGATCGCTTTTGGGTTTCAAGAATGACTGCTAAAGGGAAAAACATCAAGAGCAAAGTTTGTCTCTATGACCACACTTTCAATTTATATGTCTTGCAAGGCTCTTTGAAAGTCAAGAGACATCTTGGCACATGCATTGTGGTTGCTCAGGTTTTGTTTGGAATACATTTTGCTATATATTTTCCTACTTTGGATCCTTATCCAGGTTGTACCCCCATTGAAGATGCATATGATGGACTCCCAAGAGGAGATATGATTTTTCCTGAGAGAAGTGTCAACATATTGTCAAGAATAATGTATTCTTGGTTGAATCCCTTAATGAATACTTTTCTTCGGATGCAAAGGTTGAGAGCCCTACATTGTCAAATATAAATATGGAAATACCTGTTGGTTGTCTAATAGCAGGTGTTGGCAGTACATAAGAAGATGATCAGAACACCATTCTCCAGAAGTTGGAATCCTGTCCAGAAAAACAACAGGTTGATTATGTGAAACAACTTGTTGAAATTTTGCAACAGGATGATCTGCCCAAAGAATGGAGAATTCATAGAGATCTTTTTGTGAAAAACATCCTAATCATGTGTACAAGCTGATAAAGGTCTTATATGGACTCAAACAAGCCTTAAGACAATGGTATGAGAGGCTTGTGATACAAACCAAAGCAAACAACAAATGACTAAGGACACATCAAACACCTCACAAAAAGGTCAGTCATCTCAGTATACAAAGTGGGGACCCACCAAACCTCGAGAAAGCATCAGCGGAAGAAGAAACTATAAACCAGAATATCATAAGTTCTCACAAGAGAAAGGTTATGTAAATGAATTGGGCTCACTTTAGGGGTCCAAGTAGCAAATAGAGGCTAGAATAAGATACCTTTAGCGTAATAAGGGGTGTGGGTAGCATTTTAGCTTGTTCCTAACCCATTTGAAGGCATTTTGACCTAGTTTCTAAAAGGGCAAGCCTAGGATGTGGGATTGACTTAGTCAAACCTTAAGGCTGCCCATTTTTCCCTTTTTTTCATCCTACCCCTTTAGCTTGTTCTCCAAAGCTCCTTCCCCTATAAATAGGAGGCACACCTAGTGTATTTTAGAAGTTGAATGAAATAGAGAAAAGTTACTCTGCATATTTTTGTGTGTGAATGGTTAGTGAGGCTTGTCCTCTTAGTCTTACTCTTATCTTGTGAGTGTGAGAGCTCTCAAGTGGTGACATCTTTCACTTATCTTGGAATCATTTCACAATCCAAGTGGCGTGCTCACCATCTCAAAACCATTCCTCATATGCTTCCTTTTCCTTCATCTTTTCCTTCCATTTCCATTCCATTCTATTCATAAACATGTTCTTATTTTCGCTTCCTTGAATTACATTCGGTCATTTCTTTTGTTCTTATATTACTTGTTTAATTCCGCACCATATTTGTCATCATCTTCACCATATAATTGTGTTTTCCTTTTGCCTTTGTGAAATGAACCTTCACATCTAATTAACCACTTGGTTAAGTTAATGCAGTGGGGTTTTTCTTTAGGTTTACACTCTTTAATTGTCTTAAAATCTTAATCATAAATCTAAAGTGTCACCTAAATGAACAATCCTAAAATCAACTCATGTGGTTATCAGAGCTTAGGTTCTTATGCTTAATTTGCTTGAGTTGATTTGACACTTTACAATTTCTTTACATTCTAGCACCTTTAAATCTTGTCTTTAAATTCAAGTACCTTTACTTTCTTGTCTTTAAATTCAAACACCTTTAAATTCTTGTCATTATTTTCTTGCTTTTAATTTTCCAGCACCTTATTTTTTGCAGAATTTTTTTTGGTCTTTCTTTATATTCATAGCATTTTTCGTTTTGAATATGTTTCTTGTTATGTCTTTTATTGATCTTGTCTCTTACTTTGAGTCTTATGTTCATTAGTGTTCTAGGTGTCTTTATTTTAATTCTTCTTACTTGCTTTTAATTGTGAACTTTACAAATTAATTAGAAACTTGTTTTGGTAGAAGTAGATTTAAAGTTCCAAACATATGATTTCAAGTGTTCAATTATATTGAATCCAACCAAATTTTTTTGTGAAAATTGGAAGTTCTTTAAAATTTGCATGATGCAAGCTATGGCCATTTCCTTCCATAGATCACCATTAGTATAAAAAAAATATAAAACGGCAACGGTTTTCAAAGCAAAGTGACGCAAAAACAGTAAGCACTTTTACAAAGCATCTTTGCTTATCACTTCACAAAGCATCTCATTTTCCAAAAATATAGATTCAAATTGATTGGAAAATTGTTTTCAACTTTTTGGAATTTTTTATCCTTTTGGTTTAACATTTTTTCTAAAAAGAAAAGTTTCATAGTTAAAAGTTTAGTAAGTTTCTTAGAGTCTTCTTTTGTGTTTTTCTTGTTTGTCTTCCTTCTCAAGTTTTGTCTTATTCTCTTATTTTGAAGAAAACAACTTTCAAAAATACTCATAATGATGGCTTCTACAAATCTTCATGGAAGGATACAAACAAAAATTATACAAAAACTTCTCCTTCCAATTTTAAAAAAGAAAGCATTTCTCACCAAAAAGTTTCTAAACACAATCCTTCTACCTCACCCACCAAAACTTCAAGAACAAAATGTTTTAAATGTTTAGGTTTTGGGCACATAGCTGCCAATTGTCCAAATAAAAGAACCACAATGTTACAAGAAGTAAATCAAGACCAAATTAAAACAATAGCCAAAAAAGAAAATAAAAAAGAAGAGGAGAGTAAATTGGGTCTTATCTTGTTGACCCCTAAAAATAATAACTACATCTCCTAGATATATTTCTTCATTCTCTTTTTCATTCCCCATTAATTCTATATACTTGACATCTTTGTTAAAGAAGTTTAGGGATGATCTTCAAAAACCTTCTAAAGGTTATCCACTTCTAAGAGGATTTTCATAAACAAATAATCTCTTCCCCAAACATTCTCTACAACCATGGCCTGTATCTAGAGTTCACCCATGTGAACTCCCCAAGCTTCATGAGCATAAGTTTGTTTCACATCCTAAACTTAGAAATATCATCTCTGGGAGCAAACTAACTATGTTATTTGCAAGAGTTCTAAATTCGAGGACGAATTCTTTCCAACCCGGGGGGCATGATACAAACCAAAGCAACTAGCAGATGACTAAGGACACATCAAGCACCTCACAAAAAGGTCAGTCATCTCAGTATACAAAGTCGAGACCCACCAAACCTCGAGAAAGCACCAACGGAAGAAGAAGTTATAAACCAGAATATCATAAGTTCTTCCTTCTAGTCTTTTCCACAAGAGAAAAGTTATTTAAATAAATTGGAGTCACTTTAGGAGTCCAAATAACAAATATAGGCTAGAATAAGGTACCTTTAGCATAATAGGGGATGTGGGTAGCATTTTAGCTTGTTCCTAGTCCATTTGAAGGCATTTTGACTTAGTTTCTAGAAGGACAAGCCTAGGATGCGGGATTGACTTAGTCAAACCTTAAGGCTGCCCATATTTTCCCTTTTTTCATCCTACCCCTTTAGCTTGTTCTCCAAGGTTCCTTCACATATAAATAGGAGGCATACCTAGTGTATATTAGATGTTGAATGAAATAGAGAAAAGTTACTCTGCATATTTTTGTGTGTGAATGATTAGTGAGGCTTGTCCTCTTAGTCTTATCTTGTGAGTGTGAGAGCTCTCAAGTGGCGACATCTTTCACTTATCTTTGAGTCATTTAACAATCCAAGTGGCGTGCTCACCATCTCAAAACCATTCCTCATAAGCTTCCTTTTCCTTCATCTTTTCCTTCCATTCTATTCATAAACATGTTATTATTTTTGCTTCCTTGAATTGCATTTGGTCATTTTTTTTGTTCTTATGTTACTTGTTTAATTCCACACCATATATGTCATCATTTTCACCATATAATTGTGTTTTCCTTTTTCCTTTGTGAAATGAACCTTCACATCTAATTAACCACTTGGTTAAGTTAATGTCCATTGGGGATTTTCCATAGGTTTTCACTCTTTAATTGTCTTAAAATCTCAATCATAAATCTAAAGTGTCACCTAAATGAACAATCCTAAAATCAACTCACATCATCTTGGCATAGCAAGAAGCAAGCTTGTGTGGTCCTTTCCACTGCAGAAGTTTAATATATAATTGTTGGTAGCTGCTGTGCTTAAATTCTCTAGATCAAACAACAATTAGAGGACTTTGGCTTGAAGGTCAATAAGGTGAATTTGCTTTGTGATAACACAATGACTATTAATCTTACTAAAAATTAGATTCAACATTCAAGGACAAAACACATCGAGATTCACCACCATTTTATAAGAGATCATGTGAGCAATGGGGATTGTGAAGTTCAGTTTATTGAAACTGGAAGATAACTTATAGATATATTCACCAAGCCACTACCTAAGGACATGTTTTTCTTCATACGAAATGAGTTGGGTATTCTTGATTCTCAAATTCTTTCTTAATTATGTTCTTATCACTTGTCTTACTCTATTTGTGAAGAAAAATAAAGGGGAGAATTATTTGGTTTTCAATGTTGAACTGCTGCTACGTACTCTTATTTGGTTTATATTTGGTTTATAGTTGCTGCTGTTTTCCTTTGATTCTGCACATTTTCACTGGTTTTCACACTGATTTTTATGGTTTTCTTGCTGGAAATCATATGATGAAAACTGGTTCAATGGTGTTGTTTAAACCTGGGTATTATTAATTTCTGGTACATGCACAAATTCTGTTTTGTAGGTGCTTTCAAATTCAAACAGAACAACACAAGCAAACCAGGGATTTGTCTTCATCAAATAGGGGGAGATTGTTGAACATGGGCTTTGATGTGTCCAAATCCAAGAAGATTGCTTGAAGACTTTGTTGTTGCTTGTGCGTGTGTGGGTTTTGTGTAATTTGAAAATGTCAATCCACTCATAGATTTGATCCAAGGTTGCTTGATTCAAGTTCTTTTGAAATAATCTGTTTTACGCTCCTGGTTGTTAGTGATTCAGATTATCTCTTTCAAATCAGTTTTTCCAAGATTGCTTCAACCTGGGATTGCTTTGTACTTCTTCTATTCAATATGTGATTGTATCAGGTGTTATCATTCATTTTCTCTCTTGATTGTTGTATTTCTGTAAGAACTGTTGGTGTGCAGATTCAGAGGGTGTTATGTGATCTGTGGTGCTATTTGCCAAAGGTTGTGTGTGTTCTTGAAGGGTTCAAGATCACCACTTTGGTGGGTGTTGTGTAATCAAGGTGTTTGATTGCTTAGTGGAATTCTTAGAGGTTTATGAGAAGTGGATGTAGCTCTTGGTAAAGAGTGAACTAATATAAAACTTTCTATTCCTTATGTCTTTAAATTTGTTTTCGCTTGAAGTTTATAACTGATGTTATAAACAACCGATTGTTTCGCAAAAACAACCGGTTGATTTTTTGTTGTTAAGTCTAAATTATTTTTAAATCAACTGAACAAATTTCTGATTGATTGATTCTCACTGACCTTCACTATACCTTCAATATTTGCAAATTTCTGATTGATTGTTTCGCAAAAACAACCGATTGATTTTCTGTTGTTAAGTGTAAACTATTTTTAAATCAACTGAACAAATTTCTGATTGATTGATTCTCATTGACCTTCACTATTCCTTCAATATTTGCAAAAATCTTTCATAAACAATTCACACCCTCTTGTTTAAGGCCTACAATTCTAACAGCAATAACCATTGACCAAAGAGGGTTCAGAGGGGTAAACATACCTGTTTTTCGATAGATGCGGCGGAGCAAGGTGGTGCGGTGAAGTGGAAGAAGGAGGTGTTTTGTTTGAAGAAGTTTTACGCAGGTGTAAGAGAAAAAATGGTGAATTCGAAGAGGGTCTCCACACCGTTGATAATGTGCCTCGTGTACGCCCCATAATTAGTACAGTGAGATGTCTCTTCAAGAGATGCTTGGGAAACTGCGTCCCTGCTACCCTATAAGAGAAACGTCATGTTAGTCGCTGGTGTAGGTAAGCCTCTTCGCCTCGCCAGGCTCTGCTCAAAGCTGGGGGACTATGTACTGGTCGGACGTGCTCTGGGCTTCGGCCCGAGCACTTAAGTGTACTGGCTGGGTTGGTCGAGTCAATTTGGGGAAACATCCAACTTGGGCAAAAATAAATGATAGGTCCAATGATGCGTGAAGAGGTCGGCCCAAAACAGTTGGCAGCTCATGTTAGAAAGATAATTAAATGACATAAAGAGTAATCAAATTAGTTAAGTATATATATATATATATATATTTTAGATGTAAATAAAAACTGTTAAAATATATAGTTGCACATACTCATAAATTAAAGACAGATCTTAACAAAATATTCTTGCTTGATGAGACTGTTGAAGGAAAGCTATAAAAAGGGCTTTAGGCTCTCAGTAAAAGCAAGTTTTTCTAATAACTCTACACTGATACAAATTTTACATTTAGATATTCCTAGTTTGAAAACTCTCACTGACTTGATCATCAGAGTGTGATCAACAGGTGGAGCACCCTTCGTCACAAAGCATCAGCATCTCGATTCAACAATACCAAGTAAAGTCGTTTCAACTCGGAGTCCACTTCCAAATCCGACCAAAAGTCAGCAGGCGAGAACAATAATGTATGTTACTAATTTAGCATTTGGAAAAATTACAAATCATCTTAAGGGTTATCACAAAATATTAATTCCACAATCTCTCTTGACATATTTTGTAGTAGAAAAATAAAAGGTATGAAAAAGACCTTTTATTTAAAAATTCTCTTTTTTTTATCAACAATGAATAAATTAAATTAAAGGGACATTTTGGAGTGTCACAACTCTTATACAAGATCATACATCAAACAAATAGAACAAACATATTACAAATATTTGTATATTGCCACAACAAGCACCCAAACTAAATCACATATGACTCTACTCATTTTTGCTCTAGATAAATTTGGACAAACACCTTCTACTACCTCCACTATTTCTTCTTCTTTCTTATACCCATCCTAAAGCACTGCACCGCATAGACAACCTACCCCTTTCTATACAATTAAAATCAATTAATGTATGGTATCTTGTGGAATCTATGAGTGCTATTATTCTCCAAAACCTGCACAAGAGAGAACTAAAAACAACTTCTATTCTCCAAAACCTGCACTAGCGAGAACTAGAAACAACTTCTATTTCGGCTGTCTTAAATTTCTCTTTAGTGTATGGCCAAATTTCACGAAATCCTTTTGGATAAACATACCACGATTTAAAAATTCTCTTAATGCCAATCGTCCAATCTATCAATATATTTTTATTTCTCTTTTACTTCCATTTCTAATATTCCAAACAAGGCACTAAAAGGTAAATTTAAGAGCTGAAAAACACTCTTTGAGCCTAAACCTTCTTTCCCCCACCCTTGCCTACATCGTGATTTTCCATCTAATCCCAACCGTGCCATGTGAGAGAAACATATTTGTAGTTAGGAACACAACAATAAAGAGGGTGCATTCATAAACAGTGGGTAAATTGTACCCTAAATAACTTGGATATTGGAACAAGTTGTCGAAGCCGAACGAACTCGGCTCGGCTCGGTTCGGTTCGGCTGTGGTACCAACTTGCGCCAAATGACGTCATCCTGAGCTTTTCCCCTGACGTCATCACATCTATCTCCTTCCTTCCGTGTGTGCCACGTGGTCTGCTAAGTTTATTCGCACTCACATTATTACTCGCAGACGCGCGTGGAATTAAACCTTAGAAGAAGTGTTCTACATTTAGACTTTTACAGATAGCTTTTGCATTCAATGCTCACCAAACTTAGATTCAAACTAGCCAATAAAAACAACCTTAGGTTTTAGGAGAAATTTTCATGTGGGCATTGCTCTCTCCCACTCTAAATTATTGCTTCAGAAATTTTTATATAGTCACTGTTCATAGTGGTGTTCTCAAAGTCGGATTTAACTGAAGATTGATGAATTTGGATAAGAATATTCTGGTTTAGATAAAAAAGGTATCACTGGTTGGAATAATATTGGATTAGGTTGTAGTAAGTAAGTATAAGTAAGGTTTGGAATTCCAGCAATGTGAATGGAAAAATATAAATATGATATTATGTATTAATTAAGAAGGGTTAAGTTTAAAATATAGAATAGAATAGGTTTAGATGGAAGAAATAATTTGAAGAGTTGAGCATGGATGGGAAGAGAAAAAGACAAAATAAAAGAGAGAGAAAAGGAAACACGCGCCCAGTGTCGGCTGGGACATCACCTCCATTGCTCACACTTTCCTTCACTCACACAGTCACTCTCTCCTTCTCTTCCTTCCTATTAACTTTCCATTTGCTCCACCCAACAAATCATTTTCTTTCACTTTCTCTCCTCTTCCCGGAAAAAACGCCCCTCCTTTTATTCTCCTATCCCATGTACGCTCTTCATTATCTTCTCTAACAAACTCAGTACGACACCGTTCCATGGACACCGCCATGCGCACCACCTGCGTGCAACAACGCGCCCCCACAAAGAAAACCAAACCCAAGAAGAAAAACATCCCACACCCTGTCAAAGTAGTGTACATATCCAACCCCATGAAAATCAAAACCAGCGCCTCCGAGTTTCGTGCCCTGGTGCAAGAACTGACCGGCCAAGATGCCCAGTCGCCTCCAAACCCCACACGCTTCCACGCGCTCGATTCCTCCGATGATTCCTCTTCTGACAAGGTTATCAGTGTTGACGACCATGTTATCCCCATACCTATGGATCCCGACATTTCCGTACAACAGCAGCAACAACACCTTCAACCCTCTTCTTCCTTTGAGGCTCCGGACGACGACGACGTTTTCACGCCCCAGATGATAGAGAACATTTCCGCCCTGCTTCCTGCAAGTCTATTCTATGAATCTCCCCATCTTAACTACTGGTGATACTATACCACTGATGCAGTGTAATTATATTTATGATTATGTTTTTCCTTTGCTAAGCTCAAGCTCCAATTTAAATCCAACTTAATTGATTGTCTCTATCTATATATATATATATATATATAGATACTAATAAATGGATGGATGAATGGTTGTTTTCAATTTTGATTTTTGGACCCTTGATCTGTTTGTTTATATGTAATTATTGTATGTAATTACTTTATGTGACTCAAAGTGACTCAACAATCTCATGATTGGTTGTTTAAATGTGACTTAATGATGCTAACTTTGTTTGATTTGAATGTGGTTTTGTTTTGTTTTTGTGTTTGTGTTTGTTTATCATGAAAAGGAAATTAGGGCATTGGGATGTGGTCTTTTGGATGCTTTAGGAATGTGCATGGTTGTTAGCTTGATTCTTATCTTGCTTGGAAGGGTTTTGCACAGAGGCTTCTCCGGCCGCCTTGTTCTTTACCCTTGTGGATGGATAAGTAAGTAAGTAAGGCAACTTGGTGCAAGAATTGATTAATTTGTTTTGGTAGTTGGAATTGAATTTGATGTGAAAAGGAGAGTTGATAGAGAAATGGGGACCCAACTCTTGAAGAAGACTTCTTCAGTGCCCACTTATTTTTAGCACGTTTAATGATTCTTAAACTAGAGTTTCAATGGCAGAAAATCTTTGCCCTTATACCTAATCACATCTTTCTCCTTAATTAAGATCATTTTGTTCTATGGACAGATACTCTTAACACAGTATAATATCTGCTCTTGGTATATGGATACCGATGCAGTGAAAATCCCTAATTATGATTTGAATGAAGAAACATTTTTAGTTTAGATAAGTTCTAGTCAGTAGAATTCATTTTTATTAGAAGTGGCTTCCATTGATTTAATTTATATTTTTAAATTATTTATTTAAAAAGTGATTTTGACATTATGTTTTTAGATTTTAATAAAAAATAGCTTTCTGATAAGCATAAAAGAGGATATAGCTTTCTTATTTGATATTTGGGTTCTGGGATAGTCATAGTTAAATAATATTCATGTAAATGCATACATATAGGATTTACTCATTTCAAAAAGTTGCAAAATAGTCTAAAGTAACAAAATATTGTTTTCATTTGAAGAATAAACCCAAGTTTATAATCCAAAACTAAATCTACTCACTGAGTCCCCGACACCAGATTATGCCGTCATAAACATGGCTCCAGTGACAGTTGGTTTATAGTGTTTGTTGACAATGATAAAAGCAAAATCGATGGTTTAAATTGAAAGTTAGATATTCCTATGTGTAGAACATGACATCTTTTTTTTTTATATATATAGTATGAATATTTCCTATAATTGGTGTATTTTGGCATGTAGTGATTGCTATATATATTGGTGTAGTCTGGCACAGCTCTATGACATTTTCCTAAATTATGACTCTTTATGAAACTGGAAAGAGATAAAAAAAAAATGAAACCCCAAAGAGAAATTGTATTCTGTTACAACAAAACCATACAAAGAAAGAGATAAAAAAGATAGAGAGAAAATTCAGAGATAAAATACTCTATATGACAAAAAAAGAGATATATAGAGAAAACATTATGTAAAAATAATTCATCTAACTTCAAATGGAAATTGATCATATATATATATATAAATACATATATATATAAATATATATATATACATATATATATATATATATGTAAATATAGCTTCCACTTACAGTTTACAATTAGATATATAGAACTTTATTTAAAAAATAAAATATACATATATTTAATTTTATAATAATATGTTAAAATTACCTCAAAAGTAATTTCTGATAGTATAATTTATAGTAGCAATATATAAGAATTAAACTCTTGTAGCTATTGAACTGTTTGAAGCATCTGCAAAATGTTCCTGAGAATTTGAATCTTATCTGCGTTTTAGTCAGTAATCTAGCTAAATTATATATACACTACCCAAGCTTTCTTGACTTTTTATGCTGGATGGAATGAAAAACCCTTACGTTGGATAATCAAACTCTTAAGTATAATTGAATAAACCTTGCAGAAAGAACTGTGCTGATATTTTGTGTGTTAGCTTCCCAACCTCCACATCCATTTATAGAAAATTTAGCACCAACCATATAGAACTTTTATTATGAATTACAGTGGCAAGATGAGGCAAGCAGGTCCCTTCTGACAGTGAGACAACATGGGTTTTGAAAGACCCATTCAGCTTCCTCTCATGACGATTATACAATTGCATTCTGCCAAACAAAGAAAAAGTGAACCCTACATATATCCTTGCACCTTTCACAGTTTACTATATTTTTTACTTTCAATCAGTGTTTAATTAAAGGAGCTGTCATAATTGATCTGCATACTAATTCGTTGTTTCATGAGAACCAGTTAATATATATAGCTAAAGTAAATCAAAATGGCTATGGTGTTTTGTACATTTTCACCTTTAATCATCTTGTTTCTACACATTGGTTTGTTTCCTCATGCTGCACTTTTTTTTGAGTGATTTTATGATATATGTATAGTTTAATTTCATCTAAAGGAGTTGAATGAGAGTGTGATAACTTTTATCAATTTTTGTTAAATAAAATGTGAAAGATAATGTAGGATGCGCGCGTCTCGTCAGAAAGATTCATAAGTAATTATGTAAGGGAAAGAAAAGGAAGTTATGTGTGTGTGAGTGATGCAAACAGGACCAAATTGAAGGACAAAATTGGGGTTATTTCTTGCAACTTGCATCTTCTTATGGATCCTCTCTCGTAATGGTGGGGCGAACCTTTTTTTCTATCTATCAACTTGCCAAGAGACTTTGATCATTTTATCAGTTTATGTATGTCTTGGTCATGTGATAAGACTATTTATGTGTCTGTTTCTAGGATGCTTCTTTTCCAACTTTTGTTCCTTCCTAAATGTTGTGCTTCAAATAACTTCTAACTTAGGAATATCAGAATAAAAGATACTTGAAACTGTATAAAAATGTTCTCATGTTAATATCTAAAACTCATAAAATTTAAAATATTCTAAAAATGCAGTCTGTCAATAATCTTACTTTTAAAAAAGTCTGTGATTTAAATAACAATAAATAATTAAATTTATAGAACTATTTAACATTTTGTTTTACTTTTTAGTTTCAGAAAATGATGTTTGTTTACCCCCCTTAATTTTATCCTTGCCAAAAAAACAAATTTAACCTGCCTATATATTTTAAAAAGAAAACGTTTCTTAAGACTATTATATTGTTTGTAATTGATGGGGCGGAAAAAAAAGTTAAGCATTATTTCATTTGTGTAGTTGTGGTTATGATCACTTTAATTATGCATAGCAATATATATAAGAAAAAACAAAACAATAAGATTAAAAGGCGTGAGCTCTTGAAATTTTCTACCATCAACCGATATGCTTTACTCGTTTTATTTTTTTAGAATATGTGATTTTAGTGAAGAATTATGTGTTTATAAATAAGGTTTAACACATTAATTTGTTGGAATTTGTACAATACCATAAACTATGTCATATAGCAGCGTTGGTTTACGAGTCTATACAATAATACGGTGTATTACATTACATTAGAATACAATTTTGTTGGAAAAAAATTTGATATATTGGACAGTGAATATAATATTATAAATGATTTTTGTGAGTGATTTTAAGTAAGTAAATTGAAGTGTTTTTTTATTTGGAATATGTCATATCTATAGATTTTTTTTTCCTAGTGAAGTTTAAGTGTAGAAAAACTTAATAGAGTTTAATTATTGCTCAAGTTCTCAAAATTTTAGTAATAAAATCATCATTCCTATCAATTTTGCTAGGTTTCACAAAGATAATGTTTTATGACCAATATATTCTTCGTTAAATGAGAAATCCATGGCCAACAAACGTACTTTTTAGAGAGTGGCGTAACTTAGCACTTATACTTTATATTTCTCAAAATTGTTATGAGGTGTTTACTTCACCACGTACTTAGTCCGTCATGACTAAGTCTAGGATGATACGCAGTCCTCAATCTAAAGCTGAGTAGGCGAAGAAGTTTATCTACAAAAAAAAACCTGAATGCTTCTAGAGTGAGTTGTTTCATCTAAAAACGGGTTTTCAATTATCACATCGTTGCACATGTTGTTCCACGTAACTTAGAGCAATTGGTTTTTACTTTATACACTCATGACTCTCAATTTTTCCTTCAATTTGAAATTTCTTACTGATGACTTTTTCACAACAAGTGCACCGCGTTGTCAGAAGTAATAATGTGTCCCTAAGGACAAATATCGAACCCAGAAGGAACAATTGAATAATCAAGTAAAATATTCACTAAATATAAAACGAAATAATAAAATTTTGTTGGAATTTGTTGTGACGACAATGATTAACAAGAAAACAAGGTAAAGAGTTGTTGCTTCAATTGGAAAAATAAGGATTAGGTTTCCTCTTTCTCACTCTTATGTATTTTGATTAGCATGGTAATATTATGTCATTTGATTGATATTGATGTCCGTATAAAATTAATTTATAACAATTCTTCGCATATAAAATTATTAAGATGCGTCCCAAAATATTGATTACTTGCATATTTATAAAAACAACTTAGAATCAAGCTCAAACGTTAATAGAAATTAACATTTCAAGTCTATTCCTAGCACTCAAATATGTTAAGTATTATTGTTTAGGTTAGAATCTTAAAAATAATTTCCAGTCAGATTTAAGATTCTAGATCAAGAATTAGAAACAAAACAACAATACCAATAATCAATCAAGAACAAAATATTATGTTCAAATATCACCTTAATACATAAGAGTTCAAAAATGATTACTCCCAATTTCGAAGGGTAGAATTAACCACACATCTTCTAACACATTCTAGTCTACCAATTGGGTTACAAGTCACTCAATGTTGTTTTGCTCTCAATCTTGCACACTAGGGTTGTGCCTCAAGCCTCCTATTTAACCAAATTTGCTAGGGTTAAGTTACTTCTCACTTGGGTGCTAATGGACTCACTTGGGTGAGTAAAACATAAAAGGCCCAACGTTACTAGCTCTATCTCACTCAAGTGAGATTCTACTTGCTTGAGCGAGCTCCCCTGGTGGCAGTTGATGGTTTTTACGTGTTTGGGCCACTTTGCTGAGTGTTGATGCAATCCAACCTTCTCTTTTTAGCTTTGTATATTTTCCTTTGCCCAATTATCTCCATTCTCTCCTAGAATCCTGAAATTAACACAAAATTTGGGAATAAAATGTTCTTATTCAAACAAAGATCATAAAATATGTAAAAAGGTATAAATGCATAAATTAGGTATTACTTTATATTTATTTTAGCAATTAATACTCATAAGTGCCTATATTTTAATATAAAATATTACTGAAATTTGGCACTTATCACTTACATCCTCATTTTGGTTCATTTTCTTAAAAGCTCTGCATTCTTTGAGTAAAGTTTCTTCATATTTCCTCTTTGTAGGTACGTTTGATTTCCTCCTTTGGTTTTATTTCACTAACATAAAAGTGTGGCATTTAGCATTTACGTTTTTGGTGAACCTTGATTTAGTACTCTTTAGAATTGAAAGTGGTTCTTTTTGTTCTTGCATTTTCCCCTTTTCAATGTTTCCTAGGCTTTTCATGGTTTACGATGCATCATATACATGGGCCCAAATGGAGTTTATTGAGAGAAACTTATGGTTATACCTATGTAAAAAAAGTTTAGAGCTTTTCTAAATCGCCAAACCCTTAGAAAAATAGATAATATTAAGATCTAGGCCTGTCGCACGAGCCCATATGCAAGAATGAGGGCGATGACATCGAAGGACCCTTCTACTTTATCTATGACATTGTGTTTATCAAACTAGGTTTAAGATTACCCTTAGATTTATTCAAAATGGATATCATGATGTGATGAATGTTTCCCCTACCCAACTTTATCCTAATAGCTGGACCTTTGTCCAAGCTTTCAATATCTTACGTACTCACGTCGGTCCTATATCGACTTCCAATGTGTTCTTTTTCTTTTTTTTAGTTTAAATTATCCTCTTGTCAATTGTGGACATCTTTAAATAGTGTGAGTGGGAGAGGTCTCATTTCTCTCTTTCAGTCGTTCTACAAAAGTTTTAAGGGTCATTTCATTAAGATTTGACCTTCCCCAAATGAACCTAGTATGCTAGAGGGATTTCCTCTTCATTAGACCCAAAACCTTACATTCAAATTGCTTGAAAGTTTGAAGAGCTAGATGCTACTAAATATGAGTTGTGAGAAACTAGAAAAATCGGAGACCATGTTGACACGATTATCCTCTTAAAGTTTGTATATCGAGTCATGGATCTAAATCCTTATATTGTTATATCCCTATCTCTAACTTGTGTTTTGTATTTTTTTTATATGGTTAGTATTGATTAAATAATTTTGTTTTTGTATGCAAACAATTAAATTGTTATATCCCAAAACGAGATGGCCTGCCAGTTTCCTGAAGAATGTTGAAGGTGTCATTTCTAGTGTCAAACTAAGTAACATTAATATTGATTTTGATGATGTTGAGGCAACTCCTTCTGATACCCAATATGGGTGAAAAGGGTTAGAAAAGTCATTGTGGATATGGTCCCCACTCCTTCTGCAAACTCCAAATTCGACAATCAAGACCGAAGATGGAGATACTAGTTGGGGAACACTGAAATCCCTAAGGCCACTACACCAAAGAGAAGATGAGTTTTTGAGATCCCCACTTCTTTTTTGCTACCCATAATCGCATAATATGCTAGAAGGAGATGTACCAACTCTAAGAGCTTCAACAGGAGATAGATCACATTACTGTAGAGAAGTTGGTAACATGGAATTTTATTAAATAAGGCGACCTCATTAAAAAACCTTCGAGAAAAATGTTTCTAAAATGTGTTTCTTAAAATTGTTTTTGAAAAATGTTTCTTAAATAAGGCGATCACGTTTGTTGCATTCTATGTCTGAGGGGTTAGATCCTCATCCAATTTTTCCAGTTTGTATGTTTCTTTTCTTATCACTTCTCGTACCTATTTTGACGAAAGCTTGTTCTCCATCTAGTTAAAATGTGCTTTTTGTAATACTGAATCCACCACCTTCAATTGTGTCGATATAACTTTGCTTTTGTGTTTCATATCTCTACGTCTCTTCAAAGCTTCTCCTCTTACTCTAGCGCATTCCATGACTTCGTCAATCATATCCAAGTTTGCTTGTACACCTTCCTCTGAGTTTGCACGGGAGAACTTATTTATTCGTATAGAACACTCAGATATCTCAATTGGTATCGTTGCATCGATTTCGTACATGAGGTCAAACATTGTCTCTTTAGTTATTGACTGAGTAGTCATGTGGTAAGACCACAATCTTGGGTGCTCATTCGACCATCCACCCTTTACTGCTTACAACCTTCCTTTTAGACCTCACAAGATTACCCGATTGGCACCTCAACTTATTCATTTGTCTGAGAGTGATCAACGGATGTGAAGAATTTTTTATATTGAGGTCACGACACACATATTTTCCTTGGTTGCTCACAAACTGAATGTCATTGTCTGATAATAGAAGCTTTAGAACACCAAACCTGCACACAATATTTTTCTGTAGGAAACGTTGATTTTTTTTAGGTTGATATTAATGCTAGTGGTTTTGCCTCAATCCATTTATAAAGAACTCAACTTACTAAAAAAACAAACAAATTCAAAATGGTAACCAAATTCGAGCAGTAAAACAAATACGTATTAAAATGTAACCAAAATGCACCTTCACACATCTAAAGCAACATAGGCGCAACAAAAATAGAAACTCAGCGCACTCACATATACTTAAAATTGAAAATATTATCGTAAAAAAACAAAATTACACCATACGTCCAGACGTTAAAAATTCATTGTGGATGGTGGCTACAATGATGGAGGTGTTGTAAATCTAACACAACAACAACTATCTGGTTTTATTTGGAATCAGTGTGTTTAAGCCGATAGAACTCCAAAATAATAGTGTGAGTGAATGTTGTGTAGAGTGAGTAAAATAATATATGTCAATGATTTTAGAAATTGTTGAAGTGTGTCACAACTTTAAAAATATAAAAAAATGTGATTGCAACACCACTTTAATTATCATAATTAAAAATTTTAAGTAAAATAATTTCATCTCCTCACAACTTTTGTTTAAATTTTCTTAGTGAAACATTGAAATGACTTTAGTATAAATCATTGTTAATGAGTCATGTGTTGACACGATTTTTTTAAAATAAAATTATATCACTGTAACACAACTTACTCAATCTTTTAATTAATTTGTTTACCTATTTATAGTAATAAATTCATAATTTGTTACTTTTATCGAGGTTTATAACTGTATACATCCCCAACACATTCAAAAGTTCTAAATAATTGACAAGTTGCAAAATACTATTAAGTAATTTATAGTTATTAAATTCCTATTATTTATTATTTATTAGGGGATTACCAAATCACGAGTATGACTGTGGAGTTTTGCAACAACAATACATTTTAAACTTTCGAGGATTGTTCAAAATCTATAGCAACATGTTAGTCACGGATATTTTAAAAGGAATTATAACTGTGAATAAGACAAAAAGATAGCTCTATTTAAATAATTTTTTTCTTGCACCACCTTATTACACATTACAAAGATTTATGTAATAAATTATTTAGTATAATTTTATAAATTATTGTTGATTAATTAATTGACTTTTAGTTTTTCCAATTTATATAAACAGGAGCTGTATACACCTTCTTGGTACTATCCAAAGTTAGAGGGAATCATTAATATTGAAGGTGAATTTGAATGTGTAATAAGAAATCAAAATTTAAAAGAAAAAAAGGTTAAATATATTTTCCGTAAAATTAATTTTTTTTTCTAGTTAAAACTTTAAACTTCCTGAATATTTGTAATAAGAAAAATATTTGATAAGTCTTTGTTAGTCTTTCTTTACGGGATAATTTCATTATGTACTAGATGTTAAAAAAATTTATGTGATTCATTGTTGATGTAAATGTTATAATATTATAATACATTTCACCTTATAAATTTGTTTGTTACGTAAAGGTACTAGTAATGATTCATTCCAATAGTTTTTGTACTTTAAGTACTATGAGAGTCTAAAGTTTGGAATAAGGAAAAAAATTCAATTTTACCTTATAATACAATAACGTAAAACATATTTAACCAAAAATGTCCATGTTGAAATTTACGAAGAAAGAATAGTCCGTATATATTATTATAAAAAATAAAAAAATAAGAAAAAGTTTGAGTTAGCTAATTTATCTAGAGATAATAGTGATACTTATACATAGAGTGCTCATGGTATATTTCAATGTTGACATTTGATTAACTTCAATTTTCTATGAATGCAACCTCTAAAAAACCTTGAACCTTGCCATTAGAGGAACGAAGAGAGAAGAAGATCTTGCTAAATGTCAGGATCATCTTCAAACATGGAAGGCCTCATCAGTGATTCTGGTTAGTTTGCATAATTTTGGATACAGATGAGTATGTTCCAATAAAAGCACAAATAATTCCAAAGGCAGCAATTATGATGCTAAGAACAACCTAATGTAGCAAGAAGAAATGTTAGAATAAAAAAACTAAAAGATTAGAAACTTTTAGAGTAAATTTCATTGTCAAAAGCACAAAATTTATAATGTGTTTAAGTCGATTACCCTAGTCTTAGAAATAGAAAACAAAACCTTGAATTTAGTTGCGATACACAGATAAAACGATTCCTTAAAAAGATAAGAAAAGTGTCATTTACACAATAACTCAAAAAATAGTTAAATATTTTTTTCTCATGTTATTTATTATGTGATGAAAAACTAAATAAAGAATGTTGTATTAATTATTTTTAAAAAAATATCAATGGGGACACTTTAATCCTTTAAAAAAATATGAACATTGGGTGCATATCAATAATAAATAAATAAAAACATAAGAATAGCATTGAAAAATACATAGAGTCTCAAAAAGTAAAGTGTATTGTCTATACATATATCAATCTCTATATAAAATCTAACAACCAAAATAACAAAAACCAATTAAAGGAACATCATATACTTTGCTTGCATATTAGACAAAATCACCATTGATTGCAAATTGGATTTCCAACAAACTACAATTCTAAACAAGGTAAAAACATATATAGGAAGTGACTTTCTGGGATCAACATTCTATGCACTATCAACGTCTACAAACCCCTTTATAATAACTCTATTATGGATAGACCGTCTATAGACTAGACCAGATGATGTTGTTCCATTCAAATATCTCAGCACCCACTCCAAAGCCTTTTAATGAGCACATACAAGATCTTCCATGAACTTGATAACCACACTAAAAACATATTTGCATCTTACCACCTTATAGTTTCTTGGTAGATCAACAAGCGTCCATGTTTGGTTCTTCCTCAGAGATTCAATCTTCTCCTCCATGACAACCTACCACTACTGACCTTCAACACCTTTTATAGCCTCTTGGATGCTTCGAGGCATTGAACCTTCTATCTCTTCAACTATTGTGACAAGATCCGCATATCCAAACATATGGATAGGTTTGACTGTCCTTTTTCTCCCTATCAGACATAAGCTAATAGTTACACTCAACTTCTGTACATTTAAGCCTTCTCGAATAAAAGGTAAAAGGTTGGTGTACATCGTTTGAGACCTCCAAACGAGCTTTTCCATCATCAGAAGGCTCCAACACAAGTGGAATTTCTCCTTTCCTTTATTTAGATCTCTACATATCATAGCCATTAAAGCCTCATCGAATGTGATTTCCCTACTAACATAGTATCTAGCCTCTCTAGGCTCCATCCTCCACAACTTATACCATTTCACACCTCTTATGTTTCCAGTGAAGATACACCTCTCAACCTGCACTTTTAGTTTTTCGTTCTTGACATGTGCAAATGCTAAGGCACCAAACACGTATGGATTCTCACAATATGTTGGCCTCCAACTCAATACTTCAATACGAGCCATCCAATTTAGAGTAGACGATGGAATATTATTTATCAGGTAGACGAAATGTTTACAGCTTCTCCCCAAAAAGACTTAGACAATCCAAGTCCTAGCAACATATATATCACCTTCTCCAAAATGACTATGTTCATCCTCACAACTGGCTCATTTTGTAATGATGTGCCTGCAATTGCCTTTTTCCTCTTTATACAAAACTCATAACAAACTCCAATCCATTGTCTATCTTGAGAATTTTAAATTTGATCTCCAATTGATTACTCATCATGGTGTGAAACTCCTTAAACCTCTAAAAAATATAAGTCGTACTTTTCAAGATATAGATTCATTCCCTCCTTGAGCAATTATCTATGACAGTAAGGAAATAAGATCATCTACCATGAGTTTGAGAATGCATTGGACCCCATAAGTTTGCATGAGCATACCCAAACAGTCTGCTGGACACATGCTTACTAGTTCAAACTTTAACGTATAAGACTTTTCCAGTATGTAGTAATCACAAAACTCCATCTTCTCATCTCCTAGTTGATTTTGCTTTTCTAACTCCACCAAACCCTTTAACTAATGTATTCCAACCTTAGATGCAACAACTTTGCCTTATCCTGCATTCTCTAACTAGCCACAAAGGTATATGTGATAATTGTTGAATTGTTTAAGATGTAACTGCCTCTTTTTCTCCCCCTTAGCTATTATAGATGCTCTCCTTAAAATTGTTATTATTCCTTGTACAGTATTTGTTGTTAAACCATTATGATCAAACATGTTGACTTATAGTTGGTTAACTGTATATGCTATGGGGCATACCTCCTATCTTGCAACACCATCTCCATATAATCAAACATCTTTAATCTGATAGATCCCATACTTTGTACCTTACAAGATTTATTGTTCTGAAGAAGGACTACTTGACATTCTTTTAGTTCCAAGATGTCAAAGAACTCCTTCATAAAACATATGTGATAGGTGTATCATGAGTCCATGCGCAAACTCTTCTATATATCAAACATAGATGCCACAGAAGCCCCTACAAACTCGTACCTATTAGAGGCTATCGTAACATCAATAAATTTCTTCTTGAAATGAGATTTCTTATCTTTTCTATTTCTCTCCTTTTGTGGACAACTCAACTTGAAGTGACATTTCTTATGGCATTGTCATATTGTTTAATGAGTATTGGTTTGACTTTTTTCCCTTAAACTCCTTCATTTTCTTTTTCTTTGACTTCAACACATTCAAACTCAACCTATTATCCTCTCCCCTAGACTCTTAAAACTTATGAAACTTCTTAGTCCTTGTTGAGGTTTACACCTCCTCAAAAGTAATGGTGTCGCTCCTTCTCAAACAACAAAGCATCTTTAAAATGTTCATACGTCTTAGGCACAATATTAAGAATAGTAAAGTTTTATCCTCATCCTCATGCTTCACTTCAATGTTCTCCCAAGACAAGAAAATTATTAAATATCAACTAATTTAGAGGCAAAAATAATTAGTCATTATATTGACTAAGTTAGATACTATTTTACAAATTAAAAAATTATTGGTATCTAAAGTAGTTTATGTTATTAATAAAATTTTATAAAGTAGTTTCTAAATTGGTATATCAAGATTTTAGCTACTAACTATATTGGTGGTCAAGTCTTCAACTTCTTGACTTTATTTTTCTTGTTCCCATAGACAATGTCAATTGTTGGGTTCACAACAATAACAAACAAGTTAAGAACAAGATTGTAAGAAATTACTTTTATTAATGCTGGAAGATTTAATACACAAAGTATCACAATATATAATGTGTCATCCATGTATAGAACCTAAGGAATGAAATAACAAAAAATCATCTAAAAAAAATGTTAAGACAGTTATAACAAATACACACTAGACGATTTAACTAGTCTTAATACTACTAGATGATCTTTAATAGACGATCTTTTATTCCTTTCTACTAGACCACTAGAGGATCTAAACGTCATCAGCAGATTGTCTACTGAAGATTTAATGTAAAACATTGTAATTTCTTCTTAACACTTTAATTTCATTCACTTAGTTGAACGATCAAAATACTTGTAAGAAATTATTTGATAAGGTTTTCTCCTCTCAAAAGTTTCTTAAACTATTTTTTTAACAATTATTTTAAAATAAAAATACACAATACAAGGGGCTAAGAACATTAATGTAAGGGAAAAACATAAAATATGCATGCACTTTGTTCATGGGAGCATAGATGGGCTTTGAAATAGGGAACCAAATAACATTAATTTTTCAATCTTATATTTAAAATGAGACTTCAATTAAAATGAATAAAACATAATCTTGCTATTTATAGTGGCATGTTATTTTTCGATGGGGATAAGATGAGAAATCAGAAGAAGGAAACATCTAACTTGTAACAATAAACATGAATAAATAGTTGTTTTTAATTACTAATTTGTCACTAATTCAACAAATATAAAGGTTCCCTTTCTGAAATTAATGATCATATTAATACCTCAATGAATAAAACTAATGATATTAATATTTCATACGTGAAATGCGGCTAAAAAAGAGAGTATCTGGATCAGCCAGATTCATACCTGTGTACGTGTTGCATTTTTTCCCACAATTTTCAAAAAGCATAAACTTGGCATCACAACTGCCTGAAAAATATAGCAATTCTTCATTATGTAGAAGTTTCATATTTCGTACAAATAATTAACAAACATAAAAGATGAATTATGATCAAATGAAGTTAACTTAGACCTTTTAAACTCATGTAAGCTATATATAAATCCAAAGAATAATCAACATATTAATATTTCATATCACAAGCTTGTTATCGCATCCAAAAATAATAAAATTTTGTTTGGATTATTCCTTACTAAAATGAAACTCTAACTTAAAATGAAGTTTCCTGTTTGACAGAAACTTCACATTATATAATACTTCATTCAAATCTTATTCTTCTTTTTTTCCTTCATTTTCTCTAGTATCAATGGCATCATTCTTCTTGCAGAAGATATTGTCTTTTCTTTCACCCAAACTTTCAAAATTAAATCATTCTTATTTAGTCAAGTTGAACCTAGACAATAAATCAAAGCATGTGTGAAACACAATCTTTGAGTATAATGTTGGATATACATGTGATATAACGTAATGTTATCTATGATTGCTAATAAAAAAAAATAGATAAATTAGAGAATGCACAACGATAGAAGATAAATTAATACTTTATTTCCATCTTGAGTTTGTATGCAAATCTAAACATAGTGTAAGTTTATCACTGTATATTTTTTATAAAAATATTGGACCAACAATCCATGTTATTTTTCGTTCAACTCTATTCCAGAAAATCATGACATGCACTTGGATATTTACAGAACCATGTGAAAATTCCAGTAAATCATAACTGGTGTATGCTTACCACTAGTACACTGAGGAGAGAACCTATTAAAGCCATCACCAACCCTGAAATTATGATAAATAATGTTAAAGTCGTGTTGGTCATATGGTACTTGTTACACTGTTAACTTTTAGTACACTTTTTTCATGAACATGAACAATTGTTTGATCTAAATACATTTTTTAAAATAAATAGATATAATATGTAATTAGTATTTAATAAATAACGATTTGAAATGGAATCATTTAACTTACCATGTTTAAAAATGAAGTTAGACTATTATTTGATAGCATTCATTTTGCGATCAAATTAAAAGAATTTTTAATTCCTGTGCGACAGAGACTGTTTAATAGAAGTGTTAGATCGCCTAGCATGATAAATATGTTAGTATAGAAGTGGTCAAATAATTCTAAGTCATCTTTTAACATTACAATTGTGAATCCAGTGAACTAGAGTTCGAAACTCTTATTTTCGTTTCACTTTCCTATGTATTGTTTCCAAATTCGATTCATCGCATTGATGATATTTAATTCTAGTATTGTTGCAAGAGATATTGTAAAAGATTTACTTGAATAATATCTTTAAATTGTACTCTTTTTCTTATGTGTCCGTAGAGGATTTTTAATTTAAGATTGAATTGGTTTTGATTCTTGTTTTCAGATAAAATGTAATAGAATCGCCAAACCAATATCTTCATTTCCTAGAATGGAGCATCCATTAATAGACGCTTCGAAGACCTTCTAATGGCTTCAAACACAATGAGTGTCTAGTTCTTTCCTAATCAAATTTTCCAATCTTCAAAGTGGCATAATTATTCATTGGAAAATCTTCACAAAGGATAACCAAATTCAAAATTTTCTCTTTAGATAAACTTTTCCAGCATTAGACGCTCTAGGGAGACTGTCTAATTCTTCTTCAGTGAGAATCTCCAGACTTCACTTGAATCTGCTAATTTCTTTACCCTTTCTCAAAATTAATCTCTGCATCATTGACTCAACACCTCCCTTGTAAAAAAGAATGAAAACATGTGTTGTAAAAAGGGGTGGGCACCTAGAGAATTGGTTTTCAGATGATGATGAGAAGATCGAGAAGTTCCTGCATGAATCAAGCAGGAAAGCCATCAACAATCCTAAACTAATCACATTCAACTGGTTGAAAGGGCAGAACCTCAATGATGTGAGGAATGTCTTGAAGGAACAACAACTTAAACAATTTCTGGAAATGTCAGGAAACAAATATCCTGATACTGTGAAGGTTTTCTACACATTGATGGTAAGAATCTGTGCTCACATGTGAAAGGTGTTGATATGGAGATTACTCCAGTTGTGTGGACTGTTGTAACAGTGTTGAAGTATGATGGACTGAGAATTAACAAAGGAAACATTTGTGTAATGGAAGAATTCAACAAAATGCAGTATTATAGAAGCTTCCTAAAAAATCCTCAATCTAAAGTGAAGGGTTTTTTCTGTGGAGGCTTGGAGCTAAATGAAAGAATCATTGCTTTCATAGTTTCTTGAATGTTGACTCCAAGAGGGAGCAATCATTCAGTCCTTACTGAAGAGGATTTTGCTCTTATATACCGCATCATGAAGAAAAGCAAGGCCAATTGGATTCACATATTCAAAGAACTCATGAAAAAATCAATGAGGTTAATTGATTACCACTATCCCTATGCGATTCTTATTTCAAAATTTATGCATTACTTTGAAATTGACCTTGAGGAAGAACTATCTGAGATGGTGAAGCCATCACATGAAGTCAAAAATGGATCACTTAGCAAGATGGGATTCATCCAAGTTGGAGGCAAATGGGTAAGCAAAGATGGAGAACAAGACGGTTCTTCTAGTGGAAACCAAACTGAAGCTAATGAAGATGATCAAGCTGCTGCTAATACTGAAGATGATGGCGTTGATGAACACCAAACTAGAAATGGAGATCAAGGCAATGATGTTCCTGGTGAAACTTATGGTGCTAGTCTAAGCATTGGAATTATGGATGATCGTATCACTTTCATGACACCCTTTGAAACGTTGATGATTACTCACATGGACAACTTGGCACATGATGAAAGGAATCATCATGAGTTTTGTGTGGCCAAGTTCCAAAATTTGGACGAACAGATTGAGGTTGTCCAGAACCAACTATTAAGTTCCAGTATGGCAAGGAGGATTGAAGGATTTCATGCTTTACTTTTTATTTCTGCTTAAGCTTGCTGAACAATCTTTATTAATTCTGTTTTATCCTTCTCTTATTCTATTTGTGAAGACAAATAAGGGTAGAATTGGTGGTTTTGTGTGTTGTATTATGCTATTACACTCTATGGTGCCTTATTCTGCTATAACTGTTGCTATAACTTTGATATACTCACTGATCTGCACCTCAATTTTGCATTGATTTTACACTCTATTATACTGCCTTTTAAACCTATGTTATCCTGCTGCTATGTATGTTTTGTATATGCACAAATTCTGTTTGCAAGATCTATCAAATTCAAACACTACAACACAAGCAAACTAGGGATTTGTCTTCATCAAATAGGGGGAAATTGTTGAACAAGGCGCTTTGATGTCAACCAATCCAAGAGGAATGCTTGAAGACCTTGTTGTTGGTTGTGTTTGTCTACAAGTATTTGAATTTGTTAATCCACTCTTTATGATGATCCAAGGTTAATTAAACCAATTCAACTTGTTGTTTCGAGAATTCAACTAGTTGTTTTTTCTGAAAACCTTAACAAAATTTTGTTAAGTTGTACCAATCTATTTTAGATGATTCAAACTGCTTTTGGTTCTCTATTTAACTGCTTTGACCATCTGATTGGAGTATAAAAAGGTTGTTTTACGCTCTTGGTCATTAACTAAGAAAGAGAGATCAATCAAAATCACTTTTCAAGATTTAAAAGAGCTATTGGATCATCTCAAGTGTGGAATAAGATTGTCTTGTAATTTTGAACTTTAATCTTTGATTTTACCCAGGTGTACTCTATTCCCTTCTTTCTTAAGCATTGTATTTCTGTGTGTTTTGGTGTGGTGCAATTTCAGAGAGTTGTTCTAGAAACTGTGTGTTTTGCCAAAGAGTGGTGTGTGTTCTTAAGGGGTTCAAAATCATCACTCTTGGCCTATAATTCGTACTTGAGATTGGAATATTAATAGATTTTCCTAGATTTCTTGTAAAAAGACAAGGCTATCATGAATATATTGATGGTTCATGGTAGCATATTTATCATATGATACTATTGAAATCTAATATGCTTGAAGGGGGCTATCTAGTTGTGTCTATTTCTTTTACAAAGATCATCTAAAGCAAGTATTCATACGTTGGATAAGAATGCTTATCAGAGAGTAAATGAATGAGATCAACAACAGTATGAGATTCCGAACAGGAATGTATGTTCGTGGTTTTGGAAGGAGACAACTAAAGAAATATCAGAGATCCAAGTTGATGGGATAAATAACAATGACAAACATGCACATTAAAATAGTTGAACATAATTGTTTTGTAGATCATTAAAAATTTAGCAGATTATTTGGTATGCAGGTTGTCTAAGATTATGGTAGTACAAATGTTTTTTTTGGAATAAGATGTTTCATTATTGTGGTAGGGACGAATATGAAGGCTATATAGAAAAAGTAAAAGGGAGGCCGACTTACTCTGAGTCAATCCATGATCAGTTAATAATCTATTTTGCTTTATTTATGATTGAAGCACGACATATACTTTATATATATATATATATATATATATATATATATAAAAAAAACA
>Ga0123341_1000093_pt1 | contig 37635 bp, 33 predicted proteins | sample Turbeapinknodule_FD_89959 | JGI IMG/M metagenome (GOLD analysis project Ga0123341, IMG submission 89959) | Root nodule microbial communities of legume samples collected from Mexico - Turtle bean Mexico pink nodule | ecosystem: Host-associated > Plants > Roots > Nodule | place: Mexico: Nepantla...
GCCAGCCGTCGTCTAAACGCCCTGTCTCCTCCTTTGTTCAACAGCTTCGCTCATGTGCTTTCCTCGTCAAAGCCGGAAAGGAAAGACTCGTGACTAAAGAGCTTGCAAACGAACATAAGAGAGACTTAATTTATCTTCTGGGAGAGGGCATGAACGCCATTGCATCCACCGCTGTGGACTGTGCCTCCCCACAGCTTCAAACTTCACCTGCTTCGAATGCTTCCTTGCGACCCTTCCGAATGGACAGGAAATATCAAAGTTATCAGCATACCGGCGGTAATCAACAGCAGGGCAGCGCTGATCGGGCGTTCCGGGAAGACCTGCAGATCGCCTCGGAAAGAAGCGGGCCTGGCGGCTGAAAGGATCAGTAGACTTTCACATCGGTCCCTCTCCTCGACCTCGGCATTGCGGCTGACGATCGCGCCCATCCAACGCATGTCGATCTGGTCTGGCCGAACGGCGCGGCCGCCGCCGAGTCGCGAAGGCTCGCCCAGCTTGCGCCGTGGCGAGCCGACAGGTCGATGACGCCGCCCTCGACGGCAATCCGATGCTTTTTCTCGGGCCTTCTCTTGACCTCAGGCGATGCCGCCGAGGCAGACATATTTGATTTCGGTGAATTCCTCGATGCCGTATTTCGAGCCTTCGCGGCCGAGGCCGGAGAGCTTGACGCCGCCGAAAGGCGCTTCGGCCGTCGAGATCAGCCCGGTGTTGACGCCGACCATGCCGTATTCCAGTGCTTCGGCCACCCGGAAGACCCGGGCGAGATCCTTGGCGTAAAAATAGGAGGCAAGGCCGAACTCGGTGTCGTTGGCCTGGATGATCACATCAGCTTCGTCCTTGAAGCGGAAGAGCGGCGCCACCGGCCCGAACGTCTCTTCCTTGGCCACGGCCATGGCAGGGGTGACGTCCGCCAGAACGGTCGCCTCGTAGAAGCGTCCGCCGAGTGGGTGCCGCTGGCCGCCGGCAACGACGCGCCCACCCTTGGAAAGCGCATCGGCGACATGTTCCTCGACCTTGGCAAGTGCCGATTCGTCGATCAGCGGGCCGAGATTGATGCCCTCGTCGAAGCCGTTGCCGGTCTTCAGCGCCCCGACAGCCTTCGAAAGTTTCTCGGCGAAGGCATCATAGACGCCGTCCTGCACATAGAGCCGATTGGCGCAGACGCAGGTCTGGCCGTTGTTGCGGAATTTGGCGATCAGCGCCCCTTCGACGGCCGCATCGAGATCGGCATCGTCGAAGACGATGAAGGGGGCATTGCCGCCGAGTTCCAGCCCGAGCTTCTTGATCGTCGGCGCACTCTGCCGGTAAAGCTCGGCGCCGACTTCGGTCGAGCCGGTGAAGGTCAGCTTGCGCACCACCGGGCTTGCGGTCATTTCACCGCCGATGGCGCGCGCCGAACCGGTCAATACGCTGAAGAGTCCCTTCGGGAAACCGGCGCGTTCGGCAAGAATGGCGATGGCGATCGCCGAAAACGGCGTCTGCGAGGCCGGTTTCAGCACCATGGCGCAGCCGGCGGCAAAGGCCGGTCCCGCCTTGCGGGTGATCATCGCATTGGGGAAATTCCAGGGGGTGATGGCGGCAACGACGCCGATCGGCTGCTTCATGACAAGGATGCGCTTGTCCTTCTGGTGGCCGGGAACGATGTCGCCATAGACACGCCTTGCTTCCTCGGCAAACCATTCGATGAAGCTCGCGCCATAGGCGATCTCGCCCTTGGCTTCGGCAAGTGGCTTGCCCTGTTCTGACGTCAGGATGCGGCCGAGATCGTCCTGATTGTCCATCATCAGCTGGAACCAGCGCCTGAGGATCACCGAGCGATCCTTGGCGGTGCGGGCCGCCCATTCCTTTTGCGCAATCTCGGCTGCGGAAATCGCCGCCTTGGTTTCGGCTGCGCCCAGATTGGGAACGCGGCCGATGATCTCGCCGGTCGCCGGGTTGTCGACCGCAATCCCATTGTCCCCCGCCTCGATCCAATGGCCGCCGACCAATGCGGCCTGTCGGAACAATGTTGCGTCGTTCAATTCCATGACTTTATCCTCGCCAACGTTGAAAAGCGCGCGATTTCGCCCGCTCTCGGGGTAAACGTTCAAGGCGCGATAATCGGCTGTGCCTTCAAATCAGGCTCGACCACTTAGGCACCGGCGCGCAGCCTACCATGTTCGAACCAGGATTTGGGAGCATTGCGGCTCCGAACGCGGCAAGTTCATGAATTGGCATCCTGCTTGGATCCTCAGTGCATGTCCTCCGGAAGAGTGCAACTGTTCCGGGCGACATGCCTAAAACAAAAGGGATCAAAGCGCGGCGCATGAATCACGTTTGATCCGACGCGCTTTGGAATCCGGGCCGGAGCGTTAAACTTGATCGAAGAGCGACTGTCGAGGGCTTAGCCTGCTCACCACGCCTGGGAACCTTTCCTCATGCGGCCGATTGTCATAAATCTGTCATAAAGACGCCCAGGCAATTGAAGCGGCAAACAAATTCGGTAATTCATTCGTTATGACACCGAGCAGAAAAAGCAGGAAGCCTCGACCGGACAAGTCCCAGCCACTGCTACGGCAGCTCGCTGCTGTTCCTGAAATGCTGTTCGCCGGTGCATTCCGTCAACAGTACGGCGCTGTCTGCTTCCGCCACGGCAATGCCGGATCCGCGATCGAGATCCTGGTGATCACATCGCGCGACAGTGGACGCTGGGTCATTCCGAAGGGGTGGCCGATGAAAGGGAAAAAGCCTTTCGAAGCAGCAGCGATCGAGGCCTGGGAGGAGGCCGGTGTGCGCGGGACCGTGAAGAAAAAACCGGTCGGTCGCTATACCTATCTGAAAGAACTCGACAATGGCGACGTGGGCCCCTGTATTGTCGACATGTTTCAGATTGAAGTCACTGATATCAGCAGCGATTTCAAGGAGCGGGACCAGCGCATTCTCGAATGGGTCAGCCCCGACGAAGCGGCACGCCGCGTTCGCGAGATCGAACTCAAATCGCTTCTCGTCCAATTTGAACCGCAGGGACGCAAGAAGCGTGTTCGCGGCTGACCACGGGCTTCTTCGCCGCGTCGCAGCGCCGCGCGTCCTTATCGCTCGAATGGTTCGCCGAGCGAGGCGACGCCGTTCAGTTTCAGCAGGCGGCGATCGGCGGAGATGATGCCGAGCACGATGATGGCGACGAGATAGGGCAGGCTCGACAGCAGCTGCGAGGGAACGTCGAGCCCGGTTGCCTGGGCGGCAAGGCCGACCAGCGAGACCGCCCCGAAAAGGCAGGCGCCGAGGAAGATGCGGCCGGTGAGCCAAGTTCCGAAGACGACGAGAGCGATGGCGATCCAGCCGCGCCCCGCGATCATTCCATCGGCCCAGAGCGGTGTGTAGACCACCGCCGCGTAGGCGCCGGCGAAACCGGCCATCGCGCCGCCGAAGGCGATGGCAAGGACGCGGACCGATATCACCGAATAGCCGATGGCATGGGCGGCCTTTGGGTTCTCACCGACGGCACGGACGATGAGACCGAGCTTGGTATAGGCAAACATCGCCCAGAGAGCGAGGGTGGCGGCGAGCGAAATCCACACGACGACATCCTGGACGAACAGGCCGCCGATAACAGGCAATTCCGAAAGCCAGGGAAGGGCGAGTTTCGGCAGTCCTTTGACCGTCAGGCTTTCGTAGGTCTTGCCGAAAAGGGCGGAGAGGCCCTGGCCGAAAATGCCGATGGCAAGGCCTGCCGCCACCTGATTTGCCCGGAACCCGAGCGTGACGAAGGCAAAGAGCAGGGACAGGGCTGCACTGCCCAGCCCCGCGACGACAAAGCCGAGAAGATGTCCGCCGCCGTGGTAGACGACGATGAAGGCAAGCACGGCGCCGAGGGCCATCAATCCCTCGACCCCGAGGTTGAGGACGCCGGCGCGCTCTGCCACCAGTTCGCCGAGCGCTGCGAGAAGAAAGGGTGTCGCCGCCGCAAGCATGCCGGCCAGAATGAACTCGATGGCGTTCATGAATGGCTCCGATGGGCGGTGCGGGGCCATTCGAGACGGTAGCGCACGAAGGCGATGGCAACGAGATAGGCAAGCAGCAGGCTGCCCTGGAAAACCCGAACGGCGGCGATCGGCAGGTTGGCCGAGACCATGGCATTGTCGCCGCCGATATAGATGACCGCCATAACAAGCGCCGAGACAATGATGCCGAGCGGGTGCAGGCCGCCGAGATAGGCGACGATGATCGCCGCATAGCCGTAGCCGCTCGAAATCGAACGCTGCAGCTGGCCGAGCGGACCGGCGACTTCGGCTGCCCCTGCAAGACCGGCGGCAAAGCCGCCGATCAGCAGCGACAGCCAGATTGCCCAACCCTCCCTGAAGCCGGCATAACCGGCAGCCCGCGGCGCCAGACCGCCGACCTGCAGCTTGTAGCCGATGAAGCTCTTCTGCATGAAGATCCAGGCCGCGAAGGACAAGACAAGCGTGATGAGGAACGAGACGTTGAGGCGGGTGCCGGAAATCAGGGTCGGGATCATCGCATCATATTGGAACATCACCGACTGCGGGAAGTTGAAGCCGTTCGGATCCTTCCAGGGGCCGAGCAGCAGATAGTTCAGCAGTTGCACCGCAACGAGGCTCAGCATCAGCGAAACGAGTATCTCGTTGGCATTGAGACGCACGCGCCAGAAGGCGGTGAACGAAGCCCAGAAGGCGCCGCCGAGCGCGCCGAGCAGCAGCATCGCCGGCCAGATCCACTGGCCCGTCGCCTGCGGAAACCAGACGGGAATGGCAGAGGCGAAGATCGCGCCGAGAATGAACTGGCCTTCAGCGCCGATATTGAAGACCTTGGCGCGGAAGCCGATCGCCAGTCCCTGAGCGATGAGGAGAAGCGGGCCGGTCTTCAAAAGCACTTCCGAAAATGACGCCCAGGAGAGGAAGGGCTCGAAAAGCAGCGCATAGACCACCGCGACGGGGTCGCGGCCCATCAAAATGTAAAGGCCAAGGTTGAGAACGATCGCCCCCCCGAGTGCGATAACCGGCGCAAGGAAGGCCGCGGCAAGCGAGGCGCGCTCCCGGCGCACGAGCGTGGGGAGGAAAGCAGGAGACCAGGCACTCATGAATGGACTTTCTCGGGCGAGGTTTGTGCTCCGATCATATATCGGCCGATCTGCTCGGGTTTCGTGTCCCGGGTGGCGAGCGGCGGGCTGAGCCTGCCGTGGTACATCACGTGGATGGAATCGCAGAGTTCGAACAGCTCTTCGAGCTCCTCGGAAATGACGAGGATCGCCATGCCCTGGTTGCGCAATGCGATCAGGCGGCTGCGGATGGCGGATGCGGCGCCGATATCGACACCCCAGGTCGGCTGCGCCACGAAGAGCAATTTCGGCGACAGCATGATTTCGCGACCGACAATGAACTTCTGCAGATTGCCGCCGGACAAAGTGCCGGCTTCCGCATCCGGGCCGGGCGTGCGGACATCGTATTGGTGGATGCAATCGCTGGTGAAGGCCACCGCCCGCGTCCTGTCGATGAGACCACTCCGCAAAAGCTTGAGCGGATGGGCCGTCAGCAGGCTGTTGAGGACGAGCGACATTTCGGGGACGGCGCCGCGTCCGAGCCGGTCTTCCGGCACGAAGGCAAATCCGAGCCTCCGCCGCGCGGCGGCATCGAGCCTGCCGACATCCGTTCCCAGCATATAGATCCGGTCGCGCTGTTCGCGCCCCAGCACCGTCTCGCCTGAAATCAACGCGGCAAGCTCGCTCTGGCCGTTGCCCGAAATGCCGGCAATGCCGAGAATTTCGCCGGCACGCACTTCGAGGCTGATGCCGGAGAGCGGCACCGCAAAGGGATCGTCGGGCCGGTAATCCAGCCCGATGACCTCCAGCCGCTTTTCCCCACCCGACCGCGGCAGCGCCGGGATGGGCGTTGGCATATCGCGGCCGATCATCATGCCGGCAAGGTCATGGGCATCATGTTCACGGGGGTCGACGTGCCCGGTCACGCGTCCGCCGCGCAGGATCGTCGCCCGGTCGCAGATCGCCCGGATTTCCTCGAGCTTGTGGGAAATCAGCAGGATGGAAACGCCGCCGTCGCGCAGACGACGCAGCGTGTCGAACAGCTTCTCCACCAGCTGCGGCGGCAGGACGGAAGTGGGTTCGTCAAGGATCAGCAGCTTCGGATTGGCCATCAGGCTTCGGATGATCTCCACCCGTTGCCGTTCACCGACAGACAGCGAATGCACATGGGCAAGCGGATCGACTTCGAGGCCGAATTCCCGGCCGAGTGTGCGGATGCGTTCTTTAAGGTCGGCCTTCCCACCCGGCACGACCAGCCGAATATTCTCCAGGACGGTCAGGGTCTCGAACAGCGAAAAGTGCTGGAAGACCATGCCGATGCCGTTGCGCCTCGCTTCCGCGGGGTAGGCGAGGCGCAGGGGTTTTCCTTGCCAAATGACGTCCCCGTCATCCGGTTGCTCGACGCCGTAGATCAGCTTCATCAGCGTCGATTTTCCCGCACCGTTTTCGCCGAGGATCGCATGGATCGATTGCGGAGCCACGTCCAGATCGATCGCCTGATTGGCGTGGATCTGGCCGTAGCTTTTCGAAATGCCGCGCAGCGACAGGAGGGGAGCGGTCATGCGTTATTTCGGCAGCGGCGTCGACACGCCCTTGACGTGCCAATTCATGGCGATGATCTCGGGGTCGGCCATGGTGGCGCCCGATGCGACACCTTCACTGCCGTCGGCTTTGGCGATCGGCCCGGTGAAGGGCGAGAAGCTGCCATCGGCGATCTTTGCCTCGATCGCCTTGATCTTGGCCATCACGTCGGCCGGAATATCGGCGCTCCAGTCGACCACCTCGACGACCTTGTCGGCGACGCCGAGGAACGCATTGGCCCCCTTGAACGTACCGGCGAGATGGGCATCGACCGAAGCCTTGAAGAACGGCGACCAATCGGTCGAGACGCAGCCGAGATAGGTTTTCGGCGCATATTTCTTCATCGACGAATTGAGGTTGAAGGCGTAGACGCCGGCTTCTTCGCAAGCCGAGATGACGGATGGCGTGTCCTGGGCGTTGGAGAAGATCACGTCGCATTTCTGCGCGATCAGTGCCTTGGCCGCCTCCTGCTCCTTGGCCGGGTCGAACCAGGAATTGACCCAGACGACCGAGACTTCGATATCCGGCTTCACTGCCTGGGCGCCGAGCGTGAAGGCATTGATGGAGGTGATGAGCTCAGGGATCGCAAAGGCCGAGACGGAGCCGAGCTTGCCCGTCTTGCTGAGCGCTGCTGCTGCCATGCCGAGCAGATAGGTGCCCTGGAAATATTTGGCGGCGAACGGCGAGAAGTTCGGAGCCACCTGGAAACCGGAGGCATGCAGAACCGTGACGCTCGGATCGCGGCGGGCGATCTGCAGCGCACCGTTCTGATAGCCGAAGGAGCCGGCGATCAGGAACTTGTTTCCATCGGCAACGGTCTTGGTCATGATGCGATCGGCATCCGGGCCTTCCGCGATATTCTCAAGCACGGTGACCTTCACCTTGTCACCGTAAGCGGCCTTGATCGGCTCGAGACCGGCGGCCAGCGCGTGCCCCCAGCCGACGTCGCCAATCGGCGAGGGGACGACGAGCGTGATGCCGAGCGGCGCGTCAGCGGAAAAAGCCATGCGGCTGCCGAGCACGCCGGCAAGGCCGGTGGCGGCAGCGGCCGTCATCAGGTTTCTGCGGGTCAGTCTTGTCATGTTCTCAGTTCCCTCTTTGGTTTTCTAAAATTCCACGGCGGATAGCGCCGCCTCGGCGTCGGCAGCCAGCTTGGCTTCGTCAAGCCCGGGAAACTCGCCCTTCTGCCAGACGATGCGGCCATTGATCATGGTCAAATCTGTCGCCATGCTGATGCCGACACGGGCAATCAGGCTCAGCGGATCGTGCCGCGTGCCGACATAATCCATGCGTCGGGTGTCGATCGCAAACAGGTCGGCGGCCATACCGGGGGCGAGCCGGCCGATATCGCGCCGGCCGAGCAGGCTGGCGCCGCCGGTCGTGCCATAACCGAGGAAATCGGCCGGCGGCGGCACGGGATGGGCGCGGCTGGAGGAGACGAGGCACTGCAGCATGTAGGCGGAGTGCAGGCAGTGCATCAGGTTGGAATTGTCGTTGGAGGCAGCGCCGTCGCAGCCGAGGCCGATGCGCAGGCCGAAAGCCGCCATGGCGGGAATGTCGGTAACCTCGGCGCCGACCAGATAGACCGGTTCCGGGCAATGCGCGACACCAGTGCCGCTGGCAGCCATCGTCCTCAATTCGTCGTGGGTCAGTTCCCAGCAATGGGCATAGAAGGCGTCGGGTCCGGCAAAACCGAGTTCTTCGAGATAGTCGACGGTGCGCATGCCATGCCGCGCTTGAATGACCGGGCTTTCGCCCTCGCCGACATGCGTGTGCATCATGACGCCGCGATCGCGCGTCAGTGCCACCGATTCCACGAAGGTCTCACGATAGCAATTGACCGGCTGGCAGGGCGCGACCACGACCTGGCGCATGCTGAAGGGGCCAGTATCGTGATAGATGTCGATCAGCCGGGCGCAGTCGGCGATGAATTCGTCGGTCGTTTCCAGCATCTCGTCGGGAATGGTCGAGCCCTCCGACTTCGGCAGGGTATTGCCGCCGCGGCCGGCGTGGAAACGCATGCCGAGCAGTTCGGCCGCCTCGAACTGCCGGTCGATCAGCCGCTTTCCGGCATGCCGGGGGAAATTATACTGATGGTCGAAAGCCGTGGTGCAGCCATGCTTGATCATCTCGGCCATCGCCGTGACCGAGGAGTGGTAAAAACATGCCTCGTTGAGCTGCGAAAAGATCGGGTAGATGCGATCGAGCCACTCGATGACCGAAAGCTTCGTCCAGTCGAGATCGGCGCGGTTGCGCACGAAGCATTGGAAAAAATGATGATGGGTGTTGACGAGGCCGGGATAGACGAACCAGCCGGCAGCATCCTGAACGGTCGTGCCGGCAGGCAGCGCGTCCGCGGCCAGATTTTCGCCGATGGCCACGATCGCCGGCCCGTTGGTCAGGAGGTCGACATTGCGACGGGCGACCGGCCCCTTGCCCTCATCGACGATCACAGCCGCGCAGTTCTTCAGAAGATAGCCGGCCATGTCACGCCTCGCCCGGTGCGATATGGGGTTCGGGCTTCAACTCGTGCAGCCGGTGGATACCCGGCATCTCGATGAAGTTGTCGAGGGCGCGCAACGCCCTGGACCAGAGCCGGATGGCCGGATAAGGATCCAACGTTACGCCGCCATCGGGCGCCAGCGCTACATAGGGAAAACAGGCGATGTCGGCGACCGTCGGCCGGTCGGCGGCGAGGAAGCGCTTGCCGTGAAGACCCTGCTCGACAAGCCCGGCCTCGAGCTCGCGAAGTGCTGTAATGCCCTGGGCCTGCAGCGCAGCGATATCCCCGGGCCGCAGCAGCATTTCATGCAGCCGCGCGCTGCCGAGGCTTGCCGTCAGCCGGCCGGAGAAGGACAGCCATTGCTGCACCTGGGCCGCTTCCCGGGCCGCACCGTTGCCCAGCCATACGGGTGCGGCCTTGGCGGCAAGATAGACGAGAATGGCCGAGGATTCGCTCAGGATCAGATCGCCATCCTCCAGGATCGGAATGGATCCCGCCGGATTGAGCGCCAGGAGTTCCGGGCCGCGATGCTCGGCGCCGGGATGGAAATCCACCGGGCGCAGTTCAAGCTTCACGCCGGTCAGCGCCGCCATCAGGCGCACCTTGTAGCAGCTCGGAGAGAGGATGTAGTCGTAGAGCTTCATTGCGCCACCAGCTGTGCGCCGTAAGTATAATTGTGCCGCTTCAGCCAGCGCCGGTAGGCGATCGACGTCAGATCGGCCCGTGTGGGGATTTCCATGCCGGGGTCGAGCGGCAGGAGCCGCGGGATCTGGTTTTCGAGGATCGAACGGTCCTGCAGGAAGATCGTCTGCTGAAAGTGGATAAGATCTGTCATCGCGGTCTCGTCGTCGAAAAGCGCCATCCATGGCCAGACGTCGCAGAGGTCCTCGGCCAGCGGCTGCACGAAGAGCGTGATGACATCCCATTCGCTCGGGCGCGGCGGACAGGTCTTGTAAAGCACGGAGCAGGTCGGTGCCGGCACGCGGTACATATATTCGGTGGTGATGCCCCCGCTTGCCGATTTGGCGGCCTGTGGCTGGTAGAATTTCACCTGCGTTGCCCAGACCTCGTCTTCTTCCTCGCGGATCTCGACCTTGTAGTTCTGGACCTCGGTATGCGGCTCGGCGCCGAGAATATCGGTGTGGACGAAGGGGAAATGGGCGATATCGAGGAAATTCTCGACGGCGCGCAGCGGCGAGCAGCGCACCCGCACCACGCCGACGTCGACGAAGCGGCGGCCGGGCTGGTCGGCCTCGGGAATCGGGAAAAGCTCCTTCTTCGGCTCGCCCAGCGAGGACCAGACATGGCCGTAGCGGACGCGCACCGGCAGCGCTCGACCATCTCTGCCCGTCACCCTCGCATTGCCGTCGGCATCGCATGCTACGTCGATCGGCTCACCCATCAGCGCCGTCTTGCGACCGGCGCGGTCAAGCTGGCTGAAAAGCCCGACCGGATACCATTCGTCGATCATCGCCTGCATGCTCACCGCGCGACCTCCTTTTTCTGAAGTCCCTCAGCCCGGCGGCGCAGGCTTTCGGCGGCCCGCGACGCGCCGATGGCTCCGGCTGGGCCGAGATCGCCCTTCAGCAGCACATGGATCAGCGTCTGTCCGTCTTGGGGGGATAGTAGCAGAGAGATGGTCCCGGTGGATGCATCGATCTCGACGATACCGTCAGGGCTCGCCTTCGCGCCGGCCGCCGCCTCGATCGCCGCAATGTTGGCGAACGCCGTCAGGGAACGCAAGGGAACAAGACCGTCAAGCCTCGGCGGCTTCGACGCCGGCGTGCCCATGGCCACCCAGATCACGCTGCCCGTTTCCTCGACATCATAGGTGGCAACGCGGATGGTTTCCGGTGGCGCTAGCCCCGGATGGGCGGGGATACGCAGGCAATGCCCGGCCTGGTCATAGCTCCAGCCGTGATAGATGCAGGAAAGCGCCTCGCCGCGCACGAAGCCGTGAGACAGCCGCATGCCGCGATGCGGACAGCGGTCCGCCGATGCCGATATGCGCCCCGAAGCGCTTCGCCAAAGGGCAATCGAACCAGATGCCGTCCGCGCCGGCATCGCGGTTCCGGCCGGCAAATCCCGGGAGAGGGCGACTGGCGTCCAAAAGCCGGTCGTATCGGATGGCATGACGAGACTTCCTGAACATGGCTGTTTTGCCGAGCTCGCTCCCCCTGGGGCATCGCGCTCAACGGCTCACGTTTGCATAATTATTTCGCATTGGCAACGTTGATTAAATTATATGCACACACCAAAAGATTGTGGCTGGCGCTGGGCTGTTTCGCGGGTAATCGCCGTGCGTTCTATGCTCTCGACCCATACGTCGATTGGCCCCAGAGAGCAGCCCACCTCCATCATGTCGATCAAATCCTCCGGTCCTGAAACCTCAACCTCGATCCGCATCGAACTCGTATGAGATATGTGGTGCGAGAGCCCGAGCTTGGCGGCATGGCGCCGGATCCAGGGGACAAAGGAGGCAGCGTTGAGATCGCCGACAATCGTCATCCTCTGCTGAAGGCTCGTAACCTGTCCCATGCTTCGCCCTTGCTTTCCCTCACCATAGCGCCTGGACGCAGTTGCGGCAGGGTCATCGTCGAAGCGAGGATAGGGCGTTTGCGTTTTCTTTGCAAAAACTCTGCGGTATCGCCCGGCAGTTCCGTTCCACGGCTGCCTAGCTTAAGGCATGGCCGGCCAGACCATACACCGCCGGCTCGCCGCTCTTCCCATTCAGGAAATGGCGCCCCCTGGACATGGTGGTAACGGTTTCCGAGACGGCAAGGCGGCTTTGCTGAAGGAACTCGGCGAACAGACCCTTCTCCCGCGTGTCGACGCGCGCGAAACGGCCTGCCAAATCCTTGAGATGCACGGCTGCGAGGTGGATCGCGTCCTGATCATTACTTGCTACGATCGGACCGATCACATGGCCGCGTCCGAACTCGCGGCACATGGAATAGCCGACGATTTCGGCGCCCCTCCGGAGCGTGCAGATGGCAGCACCTTCCGCAAGCAAGGCGAGCAATTTGCCGCGATCGGTGCCGAAGGCGCGGGTATCGAGAGCCTTGATCTCCTCGACATTGTCGTTTGACAATTCGCTCAGCTGCCCATTCAGCTCCGGCAGGGGAGGGAGCTTAGGCGTTACATCTCCCTGGTATTGATAGACAATCGCTTCCTTGGTGAAGCCGAGAGAAACATAGAGCCTATAAGCCGCATGAGTTGAATTCAGACTCAGATTGCGGTCGCCGCACTGCTCGAACACTTGCTCCATGAGCCATCGGCCGGTCCCTTGCGCCTGCGTGCGTGGCGACGTGATCACCAGCCCGATCGTGGCGAAATCCTCTCCATGCGGAAACCACATCGCGCTTCCGAATACACGTCCGATCCCATCGACGGCGACGATGCCCGGGCCCGCGCGCCGCAGGAAATCCCAGTCCTTGGGCCGGTGCGGCCAGCCGACACCGATCGACAGCGCGTGAAGCAGGCTGACGTCGACACTGTTGATATCCTGTGCGATCAATTCGAACGATTTCAGCCGCACTGATTTTTGCATATTCGGGTATCCGCTCCATTCGCCAGATCACCAGACTGCACTGGAGGTAGACAGCGTCTTTGATCCGCGCCGATTGCAACCAAGTCACAATATCGCACACCAAGGCCAGCAGGATTGGCCTGTTCGCCGCAACAATTCGAAATCTTCAGCTGAACCAAGGCCCCACTCAGCAGGCAAATCTCCTGCCTTTGCTTAGGCTAGTTAGCATCTGGACCCCTCAAAAGGCAACTTGGTCACCCATGAACGTCACCGATATTCTCGCGAAGCTGGTCGCGTTCCCCTCCGTTGTTGGAACGCCGAACGGCGCGATTGCCGACTGGATAGGCGACTATTGCCGAAAGGCGGGAGCCGACGTGACAGTCCATCCTGGCCCGGAAGGTGACCGATACAACCTTTTTGCGACTGTCGGACCGCGCGAAGGCCGAGGTTACATTCTGTCCGGGCACATGGATGTCGTGCCGGCCGGCGAACCGGAATGGAGTTCGGATCCATTCGTTCTGCGCGCGGCGGGAGACAGGCTTTATGGACGCGGCGCCAGCGATATGAAAGGTTTTCTCGCCTGCGCCTTGGCCGCACTGCCAAAACTTGCCGCCATGAAGCTCCGGCGGCCAATTCACCTTGCCTTCTCCTATGACGAGGAGGCAGGCAGCCGTGGCGTCCCGCATCTCATTGCCGAGCTGCCGAAGCTGTGCAATGCCCCGCTGGGGGCGATCATCGGCGAACCGAGCCGAATGCAGGCGGTGCGCGGGCATAAGGGCAAGGCAGCCGTCCGGCTGGAGGTGATCGGCCGGTCAGGTCATTCCTCGCGCCCCGACCTGGGGCTGAACGCCATTCATGCCATGGCCAAACTGATCACGGAGGTCGCGGAATACGGCCAGTCCCTGACGAGCGGCCCATTCCACCATGATTACGCGCCTCCCTATTCGTCACTGCAGGTTGGGGTCATTGCCGGCGGCCAGTCGGTCAACATCATTCCGGATCGCTGCACCTGCGATGTCGAGGTCCGCGCGGTGCCTGATATTTCGCCGTCATCGCTGCTCGAGCCGGTAAAAACCAGACTCGCTGCACTCAGAGATCAGGGATTCCAGGTGGGCTGGCATGAGCTGAGCGCCTATCCCGGACTTGCGCTCCCCGAAGGCAGCAATTTCGCGGCGCTGCTGACGGAATTGACCGGGCGGGAGCCGCTTGCCGCTGTGAGTTACGGCACAGAGGCAGGCCTATACCAGCAGGCCGGCATCGATTCCATCATCTGCGGGCCCGGGGATATCGCCCGTGCGCACCGGCCCGACGAATATATCGAGGTCGGCGAGCTTGCAGCATGCCAGACGATGATCGCCAAACTCGGCAACCATCTTGCCGAAGGCTGAAGGATAAGCGATTTCCATGGCGTTTCTCTTCAACTCCGATGCCGCCCGCGGTGCGATTTTCCGGGAGATTTTTGCGCGCGAGCTTCCGGATCTGCAGTTCGTCGGGCCGGGCCAACCGGTGGATCCGGACAAGGTACGCTATCTCCTGACCTGGACGGTCCCCGCTGACATCTCGCGCTACCGCAATCTGGAAGTGCTGTTTTCCATCGGCGCCGGCATCGATCAATTCAAACAGGACAGCGTGCCGGAGCCTGTAGCGGTCGTCCGCATGGTCGAGGATGGTATTATCCGGATGATGCAGGAATATGTCACGCTTGGCATCCTGACGCTCCACCGGGAGATGCTGGCTTATCGGGAGCTGCAGAAACAGTGTGCCTGGCAACCGCTGGCCGTACCGCAGGCCGCCCGGCGCAGAATAGGCTTCCTGGGTCTCGGCATCCTGGCGCAGGCGGCGATCGAGCGTTTGAAGCCATTCCAGTTTCCTCTCGCAGGATGGAGCCGAAGCAAAAAGCAAATTGACGGCGTCACCTGTCATCATGGCACGGATGGGCTTGCCGCTTTTCTGGCAGAGACCGACATTCTCGTCTGCCTGCTGCCGCTTACCGATGAGACGCGCGGCATACTCAATGCCGACCTCTTCTCCCAATTGCCGGCCGGCGCACGACTGTTGCATGTCGGTCGCGGGGCCCATCTCGACCAGACGGCACTGATCGAGGCGCTCGACCATGGCCGTCTCGCCGCGGCCATGCTCGACGTCACCGATCCCGAGCCGCTGCCGGCAGAACATCCGCTCTGGCAACATCCAAAAGTGGCGATCACGCCGCACATCGCCTCCGTCACGCAGCCGGAAACGGCAGCGCACTCGGTCATTGAAAATATTCGGCGCCACCTCGCCGGCAAAAACCTGATCGGCCTGGTCGATCGGACACGCGGTTATTAAACGAGGAAAATGACATGTCGCTTCTGTTGACTATCGATACCGATCCGAATTTTGCCCCAAAGCAGGCCGTGCCGGACCCAGAACGGCTGATTTCAGGCAATCCGGCCTACAAGACCTGGGCACAGGATGCCTCAAAAGGTGAAAAGGTGCTCACCGGCATTTGGGAGGCGACGCCCGGCGAACACCATTCGATCAAGGGCACGGTCTACGAATTCTGCCACATCCTTTCCGGTGTTGTCGAAATCGATGAGAAAGGCGGCGAGACGATGACCTATCGAGCTGGCGACAGCTTCGTGATGAAGCCCGGTTTTGTCGGCGTCTGGCGTACCATCGAAACCGTGCGCAAGATCTACGTTTGCGTTTACGACTGAGCACTCGCCGACGAGGCGCGCCGAATGACGGCGCGCCTCTCATATCGGCTGATGTCTGAAAAGCAGATCGGGGCGGCCGATCCGGTTATCTCGCCAAGCCGATCCGGCGGGAACCCGCCCGAGGCGCTGCTCCAAACGACGTCGCGGTCGGTCCCAAATATGTCGTCTGGTCCCAAGGTGCTTCGTTTGCCTTCAGAGGCTGATACGCTTTTCGCCTCGATGAGCAGCATGGGTTTACCGGTCATCATGTCACTCCCATTTTTGGTGCCGGTGCCCATCCGCACCTCGGTGCCGGGCCGTTGTTCGCCCGGCTTCCTTGAATCCGGGCAAGGGACAGAATGCTGCATAGATCCGAATCTGTGGCTTCCGGGGGTGGACTGCGGGGTTGGCGCATAAACAGAATATGCTGTGGTTTGCTGCCCCGAACACAGGCGATTGTTGCGAAACAAGGCCGCCCGCGCCGCACTCCTCCAACGCAAGCGGGCATATACTCCATGCATTCAAATTGACGAGCAGAAGGCATACGCCAATGAAATTTGCTTCCTACTGGCATGATACCTCGATCCCATTCGCCGGAAGCAGCGCCGACCCGGTCTCGGGCGATTTCGAGGTTGCGGTGATCGGAGCCGGCTTCACCGGGCTCAATGCCGCGCGCACGCTGGCCCAATCCGGTGCGAAGGTCGCTCTGCTGGAAGCCGAGCACGTTGGGTATGGTGCGTCCGGCCGCAATGGCGGGCACCTTAACAGCGGTCATTTCGCAAGCTTTGGCGCCGCCAGGCAGCATCTCGGAGAAGACCGGGCGCGCCGCTTGTGGCGCGCCTATGATGATTCGATCGACATGATCGAACGGATCATCGAGGAAGAAAAGATCGCCTGCGACTTCCGCAGGGGCGGCAAGCTCAAACTTGCCGCGAAGCCGTCTCATGTCAGCAAGCTGCAGGCGATGTCCGAAGAAATCCGTCGTGAGGTCGACCCCTCAGCCGAATGGCTTACGCGCGAGGATCTCCGCAAGGAGGTGGTATCGGATGCCTTCCATGGCGGGATTCTCTATCCGAAATCCGCCATGATGCATATGGGGCGCTACGCCAACGGCATGGCGGAAGCGGCCCACCGCCATGGCGCGGTGATCTGGGAGCGGAACCCGGTCACCGGCCGAGAGCAGGTGCCCAATGGTTGGCGGCTCACCACATCGACCGGCTCGCTCACAACGCGCCAGGTCATCCTGGCGACCGACGCCTATACGCCAAGCGCCTTTAACTATTTCCGCCGAAGGCTGATGCCAATCGCTTCCTTCATCATTGCGACACGTCCGCTAACCCCGCAGGAGGTCGCCGCGACGGTTCCCGGCAACCGCAACTTCACCAACTCGCTCAACATTTCCAACTATTTCCGCCTGACGCCCGACAACCGCATGCTGTTCGGGGGGAGGGCGAGATTTTCGGCCGTGTCCAACCAGAAAACCGACGTCAGCTCCGGCCAGCTTTTGCGCCAGCAGATGGTCGGCATGTTTCCGCAGCTTTCAGACGTCGAGATCGATTATTGCTGGGGCGGCCTCGTCGGTTGCACGCAAGACCGTTATCCCCGCGCGGGCAACGCCGACGGTGTCATTTACAGCATGGGCTATTCCGGCCATGGCGCCCAGTTGTCGACCCTCATGGGCAGCGCGCTGGCCAATATGGCGATGGGGCGCAAGGACGCCAATCCGCTCGACGGCTTCGCCTGGCCCGCTGTTCCGATGCATACCGGAAACCCGTGGTTCCTGCCCGTCGTCGGTGCCTATTACCGCGTTAAGGACCTTGTCGGATGACAGCACCTCTCGAACACCTGTCCCGCGGCGGTCGTCTCGACAAATTCTTCATCGACGGTCAATGGCTCGAAGCCAGGGGCGCCGCCAAGGGCACCTTGGTCAATCCTGCCACGGAAGAGGCTGTGACGCGGTTTGCGCTTGGAAACCACTGGGATGTCGACGCTGCGGTTTCCGCGGCCCGGCGGGCCTTTGCCACCTGGAGCCGTACCGAGCCGAACTATCGTATCGGACTGCTTGATCGCCTGCAGGCGCTGCTCGAAGCGCGCAGCGAGCTCTTCGCACAATGCCTGAGCCTCGAAATGGGCGCGGCGATCGGATATGCCCGCACCGCGCAAGTGCCGCTGGCGATCGCCCATGTCAAGGCCGCTCGTGATGTCCTGCAAGCATTCCCCTTCATCAAGCAGCGCGGCCACACCGCCATCGCCCACGAACCGATCGGCGTCTGCGCGCTCATCACGCCATGGAACTGGCCGCTCTACCAGATCACCGCCAAGGTTTCGCCGGCGCTCGCCGCAGGCTGCACGGTCGTGCTGAAGCCCAGCGAGCTTTCTCCCCTCGACGCGCTGCTGTTTGCAGAGGCGATCGAGGAAGCGGGTTTTCCTGCTGGCGTCTTCAACCTCGTCAATGGCGACGGCCCGTCCGTCGGTTCGGCTCTCGCGTCCCATCCGGATGTGGACATGATTTCCATTACCGGCTCTACCCGGGCGGGAATCGCGGTGGCCCAGGCGGCCGCGCCGACCGTCAAACGCGTCGCCCAGGAGCTCGGCGGTAAGTCCCCGAACGTGATCCTGCCGGACGCCGATCTCGATTTCGCCGTTTCCATGGGCATCGCCGCTGCCTTCCGCAATCTCGGCCAATCATGCAGCGCGCCGACGCGGATGATCGTGCCGCGGGCGCGACTGCCCGAAATCGAGTCGCTCGCCAGAAAAGCCGCAGACAAGATCGTGATCGGTGATCCCCTCTCAGAAGCCACTACGCACGGTGCGATCGCCAACCGCGCCCAGTTCGATCGGATCCAGACCATGATCGGCGTTGGTATTGCCGAAGGCGCAACGCTCGTCGCCGGCGGCGAGGGTCGCCCCGCCGGTCTGAATGCAGGCTTCTACGTTAAGCCGACGATTTTCTCGGACGTGCACACGGAGATGCGCATCGCCCAGGAGGAGATCTTCGGCCCAGTTCTCTGCCTCATTCCCTACGACACGGTTGAGGAGGCCATCACCATCGCCAACCATACTGTCTACGGCCTGGGTGCGCATGTGCAGGGCGGGAATATGGACGTCGTTAGGGACGTCGCGTCCCAGATCCGCGGTCAGGTGCATCTCAACTACCCTACCTGGGATCCACACGCGCCTTTTGGCGGCTTCAAGCAATCTGGAAATGGGCGCGAGTACGGCGTTGAGGGCATGCTGGAATATCTCGAGGTGAAATCTATCCTCGGCTACTTCTAGAGCATGATGCCGAGGCCCGACTGCGCGTTTGGGATCCCTTCGCGGTCGACTGTACGGCATGCTTGCCCTCTGCCGCGCCGAGATGACTGTGACATCGCTGAAAACGTTATTTTCCACCGCAGCGGCCCCCACAGTCGATGCATGCTGCTTGTCCCGTTTCGGTAGGCTTTGTTCAGAAACACGCATCGATGACGGCGCAAGACCGAATTCATCCAACACGGTGGCTCTTGCGGCCGCAGCCAATGGTCAGAGAGGAAACCAGATGCTTGAGTTGAGAGACAAAGACCTTTTCCAGCAGGCAGGCCTGATCGACGGAATCTGGTCGCCTGCAACTTCGGGCCAGACGGTGAGCGTCGTCAATCCCGCCACCCAGGAGAACCTTGGCACTGTTCCGGACATGGGGACCGCCGAGACCCGCGCGGCAATCGAGGCAGCGCAGGCAGCTTTCGCGTCGTGGAAGAAGAGGACACACGCCGAACGCGCCGTTCTGCTCGAGCGTTGGTACGCGCTGATGATCGAAAATCTCGAGGATCTGGCGCTGCTCATCACGCTTGAACAGGGTAAGCCACTCGATGAATCGCGTGTCGAGGTCCGTTACGGTGCTTCCTTCGTCAAATGGTTTGCCGAAGAGGCTCGCCGCATCGGCGGCCACACCATTCCCTCACCGACACCGGATCGCCGCATCGTCGTGCTCAAGGAGGCGGTCGGCGTCTGCGCCATCGTCACCCCGTGGAATTTCCCGATCGCCATGATCACCCGAAAAGTGGCGCCTGCCTTGGCGGCCGGCTGTACGGTTGTCATCAAGCCTTCGGAGTTCACACCCTATTCGGCGCTCGCCATGGGTGTCCTTGCCGAGCGTGCCGGCATTCCGGCAGGCGTGATCAACATCGTCACCGGCATGCCGACGCAGATCGGCAACGAGTTCATGGTAAACCCGACGGTGCGCAAGATCTCCTTCACCGGCTCGACCCGGATCGGCTCGCTGTTGATGCGCGGCGCCGCCGACAGCGTGAAGCGGCTCTCCCTCGAACTGGGCGGCAATGCACCGTTCATCGTCTTTAACGATGCCGATCTCGATCTCGCGGTCGAAGGCGCCATCATGGCCAAGTTCCGCAACGGCGGCCAGACCTGCGTCTGCGCCAACCGCATCCTGGTGCAGGCCGGGGTGTACGACGCCTTTGCCGAGAAGCTCGGCGCCCGCGTCAAGGCCATGAAGGTCGGTCCCGGAACGGAACCAGGCACTGTCGTCGGCCCGATGATCAACGCTGCGGCCATCGAAAAGATCACCCGCCATGTCGACGACGCTCTGGGCAAGGGCGCCAGGATTTCCGCCCGGAGCAGCTCGGTGGCGGAAGGGCCGCAATACGCCGCGCCCATGGTGCTGACGGAGGCGACGACCGATATGTTGCTCGCCAGCGAAGAAACCTTTGGCCCCGTTGCTCCGCTCTTCCGTTTCGAGACGGAAGAACAGGCGATTGCAATCGCCAACGGCACACCCTTCGGCCTTGCTGCCTATTTCTACACCGAAAACCTGAAGCGCTCCTGGCGCGTCGGCGAAGCCCTCGAATTCGGCATGATCGGACTCAACACCGGCGCGATTTCCACCGAAGTCGCCCCCTTCGGCGGCGTCAAGCAGTCCGGCCTCGGCCGCGAGGGAGCGCAGGTCGGCATCGAGGAATATCTCGAAATGAAGAGCTTCCACATCGGCGGGCTGAGCTGAGCCTGGCGCGCTAGCGAGATGAGAACCGGCAATGTGGCGCACGCGGGCGCCACATTTTTGCGTAACGGCCATCGCGACACACATCTTGGCAATCTCGGGCTTCGATCGATCCGGCTGCAGGCCGGCCCTCGAGCTTTACGTCTTTGGAGAGTTCGCGTGGTCCTCACAGGCAGGCTTAAGGCCGACAAGGAGGGAACCACATTGTAGGGGCGCTACGGCCACTATCGAATTGCGAGTCTGCGAGCACGATCAACCACTTCGAGGAATGCGCGGGCAGACACGCCCGCGCATTCCTCGTTTGGGTCAGAGACCGAAAACGCCCGGCAGGCCGGAAATGTCGGCGATCTCGACATAGCCATAGTACGGGTTGGCGGGTTCATGGCGGCGGTTGACCCACACCTTGTTCTTGATGCCGATATCGTTGGCCGACATAAGGTCATAGCGGAACGACGAGGAGCAGTGCACGACATCTTCGGGGCCGCATCCAAGCATGTCGAACATATATTCAAAGGCCTGCAGGCGCGGCTTGTAGGCCTGTGCCTGTTCGGCGGTGTAAACCGCATGGAACGGAGCGCCGAGCTTTTCGACATTCGACATGATTTGCGAATTCATCGCGTTCGACAGGATCACCAGCGGGATTTCCTTCGCGACCTTCGCAAGGCCAGACGGCACATCCGCATGCGGACCCCAGGTCGGCACCCGCTCATAGACCATGCGAGCGTCTTCTTCGTTGAACTTGATACCGTTGCGCTTGCAGGTGCGCTCGATCGAATTGTGAACGACCTCGGCATAGGACTTCCAGTCACCCAGAACCTCGTCAAGGCGATAGGCGGCGAAATTGCGGATGAACTCGGCCATCCGCGCCTCGTCGAGCTGGTTGCGGTAAAGGTCACGGGCCGCTTCCGCCATCTGGAAGTTGGTCAGTGTGCCGTAGCAGTCGAAGGTGACGTATTTCGGGCGCAAGAGGGTCATGGGCATATCCTTTGGAGAGTGAACCGGGGCATGTGAAGTCATAATAGACGCGTCCCGCCCCCTGCTTGCCTGAATGTGGCGGCTGGCGAAGCAGATTATTTTGTATCCAAAGCGGCTTTGGCAGATGCTTGTGCATCTCAACCCTCCGGTAAATGCTGAACGACGGGGGACGGGAGCTGCGTCCCCCTATATTATATTGCTCTGCTTCGATCAGCTCATCGCACTGGAGACGGCTATTGCATCAGCCTGGCCGGTCGCAGCGAGCTCTGGGCACATGCCAGCATAAGATGCGGCGGGCGACAAAGGGAAAACGATAAGATACCGCTCGAAGCGCAGCCTTCAGACGATTAGCCAACCCGCACTCCTTCACACTTCCACTTGAGAAATGAAGGAAATGTCATGCAGACAAGCCAGATCGATTTTGCCGCTTTCGGCACCGAACACCTGGGTGCCGCCGTCCAGCTGTCGCGGCAGGCCGGCTGGCCCCATCGCGTTCAGGATTGGGAGATGGCGCTCGCCTTGAGCAAGGGCGTCGTGGCCATTGAGAACGACCGGGTGGTCGGCACCGTGCTCGTGACCCCCTACAAGCAGGATTGCGCCACGATCAATATGGTCATCGTCGATGAAACCATGCGCGGCCGCGGCCTTGGCCGCAAGCTCATGCATGCTGCAATAGAGCTTGCCGGCGAACGACCGCTCCGGCTTGTTGCAACCGCCGAGGGCCTTCCCCTCTACGAGAAGCTCGGCTTCCGCCAGACCGGCCGCATTCTGCAGCATCAGGGCATCGCAGCAGAAGTGGCCACGCCGATGACCACGTCAGCCGCCACCATGACCGATTTCTCCGCGGTCACCGAACTCGATCGGCAGGCCTTCGGCGCCGATCGCGCCGATCTGATCGCCTATCTCGCCAAGGTCGGTGAACTCGCCGTGGTCCGCCGCGACGGAGGCGTCGCCGGTTTTGCAGTGCTTCGCACCTTCGGCCGGGGCGAGGTCATCGGCCCCGTCGTTGCCGGCAACCTGGAAGACGCCAAAGCACTCGTCGCGCATTTCATCGCACTGCGGCCCGGCGCGTTCCTCAGAATCGATACCACAGCTGCATCAGGACTGTCCGACTGGGTGGCCGAACAAGGTTTCGCCCATGTCGGCGGCGGCATCGCCATGATGAAGCCCTCGTTTCCCGGCGCCGAACCCGTCGCCACTATCTTCGCCCTCGCCAACCAGGCACTCGGCTGATCCGGAGAGCAACATGTACAGCAATTCTCTTGTCGAACTCGACCGCGCCCATCTGGTCCACCCTGTCGCCTCCTACCGCAATCACGAAAGGCTCGGCGTACGTGTGCTCGCTTCCGCCAAGGGGGCGACTGTGACCGATGCTTCCGGCAAGCAGCTGGTCGATGGCTTTGCCGGCCTATGGTGCGTCAATGCCGGTTACGGTCATGAATCAATCGTCGAGGCGGCAGCGCGGCAGATGCGCGAATTGCCTTATGCGACCACCTATTTCGGTCTCGGCTCGGAACCGGCGATCCGGCTTGCCGCGGCATTGGCCGAACGGGCGCCGGGGGATCTCAACCATGTGTACTTCACGCTCGGCGGGTCGGATGCCGTCGATAGCACGATCCGGTTCATCCGCTACTACTGGATCGCCCGCGGCCAGCCGCAGCGCGACCAATTCATCTCCATCGAGCAAGGCTATCACGGTTCATCGACCGTCGGGGCAGGATTGACGGCGCTTCCGTTATTCCACGCCGGCTTCGGCATCCCCTTCGACTGGCAGCATAAAATCCCCTCACATTACGCCTACCGCAACCCTGTCGGCCAGGATCCGCAGGCCATCATCAACGCCTCCCTCGCGGCACTGCGGCGCAAGGTCGGAGAGATCGGCCCGGAGCGCGTCGCCGCCTTTTATGCCGAACCCATCCAGGGCTCCGGCGGCGTGCTGGTGCCGCCGAAGGGCTGGATGAAGGCGATGCGCGGGCTCTGCAGTGAGCTCGGAATCCTCTTTGTCGCCGATGAAGTGATCACCGCCTTCGGCCGCACCGGCCCGCTCTTTGCGTGCGAGGAGGACGAGATCGTTCCAGACTTCATCACCACGGCGAAGGGCCTGACCTCCGGCTATGTGCCGATGGGCGCGGTCTTCATGACCGACCACGTTTACCAGACGATCGCCGATGGCGCCGGCGGTGCAGCCGTCGGTCACGGCTATACCTATTCGGCCCATCCCGTCAGCGCCGCTGTCGGCCTCGAAGTGCTTAATCTTTATGAAAAGGGCCTCCTGGAGAACGGCCGCAAGGCCGGTGCACGGCTGATGCAAGGACTTGTGGGTCTCAAGGACCATCCGCTCGTCGGTGACGTGCGCGGTCGCGGCATGCTGGCCGCCATCGAGCTGGTGGTCGACAAGGAAAGGAAGACACTATTGCCGGCAGCCGCCGACCCGGCGCGCCGGGTCTTCGACCGCGCCTGGGAAAACGGCCTGGTCATCCGCGCCTTCGCCAACGGCGTCCTCGGCTATGCGCCGCCGCTTTGCTGCACCGACGCCGATATCGACGCCATCATCGAGCGCACGCGCAGAACGCTGGATGACACGCTTGATGACCCCGATATACGCGCGGCCATGAAGGGCTGACCGCAGCCAACTGCTGATACAGCAACCCATAACAAGTTGTGCCGCACCACCTGCTGGAGCTGGTGCGCCCGCAAAGGGCTCAACCGATCGCCCCATCGCAAGCAGCACTCCTTTTGATCGGAGAAAAACGTGTGGTGCAAGGCGATGTCACGCGTGCATTCTGACCTTGTTGCCGCCGCGGCCGGGCCGACAATCGCACTAAAGCGGAAACAGGCTCGTCAATGGCATGTGCGATTTGACGATGGGCGATTTCAGAACGACGAAACTGAAATACTTGTCGATGCCGATCTCCATATCGGAGAGCCGCTCCATGATCGTCTGGTATTCGCCGATGCCGGCCGTCACGAATTTCAACAGATAGTCGTAGCCGCCAGAGACCAGATGGCATTCGATCACCTGATCGATCTTCTCGACAGTTGTCAGGAACCGGGCGAAATCGATCTGCCGGTGATTTTTGAGGGTGATCTCCGTGAAAACGGTCAGCGTCTGGCCGAGTTTGGCGACGTTGATCTGCGCGGAATAACCCTCGATATAGCCTTCCGACTGGAGCTTCTTCACCCGCATCAGGCAGGGGCTCGGCGACAGGTTGACGAGCTCGGCGAGCTCGACATTGGTGACACGGCCATTCTTCTGCAACTCATGCAGAATTTTTACATCGATCCGGTCGAGTTTCATCGTTCCACTCCGCCTGTCGAACCTGCCAACGCGGCAGCATATTGTGCCGCCACCTCGCCACACTACCACATTGAAGGCGCGAGTCGATCGCGTTTCGCCGGCCCCGGGAGGGACAAACAGGATGCTGCCGGGCCTCTGACAGCATTTTATGCTGTCCTCCGGCGACGCGGTGGTGCCGCCGAGGTCCTGGGTGAGGGCGCCCGCGCCTTTGACCGCTTCCGCGGCGCGCATGAGACGGGCCGAAGCACTCTGCTCGCCGAGTGCAGGAGGGGCAGGGGTAGAGCTAGTTTGGCTGTCGCGGCCAATAATATTGCGATAGCGGCATCGCATCCATCATCTTTTTAGGTTTTGCTAACATAGTCTGATTCTATCGTTGTTTTGAAAATGGTTGGAACAGTCGAATGACCAAGATATCGGAGCGGCTCGCGGGTTTGAGTGAGGAGAGTGCAGTCCTGATTGCGCTTTACGATCAGGATGATCGTTTGCGCTATGCAAACGCCGCGTTTCGTTCCACCTACGCCTTGGAAGCTGAGGAAACGCCCTTATGGGCTGATCTCATGCGACGAAATACCAAGGCGGGGAAGGGCACGATCATCAAGACCGCCGACTTCGAGACATGGCTGGTCTCGGCACAGTCGCGGCGTGGCAAGCTCCCGTTCCGTGCCTTCGAAACCGATGTGGCCGACGGAAGATGGTTCTGGATGACCGAGACCGTCCAGGGCGACGGATGGATGCTATGCATCGCCAGCGACATCACGCCTATGAAGACGAGCGAGCGTGACCTAAGGCAAGATCGTGATTTTGCCTTGCGGGCTTCGCAGACGGACGAACTGACCAGCGTCTCCAACCGCCGCTTCATGATGGCAGCGCTCGAGAGCATGGTCGCGCGCCAGGCATTGGCGCAGTCGGTCAGCGGCTGCGCCTGCATCATGGATCTAGATTACTTCAAACGCATAAACGACGTTTACGGACATCAAGCTGGAGACGGCGTGCTCATCGATTTTGCACGCCGCGTCCAGCCTCTGGTTCGCCGCCGCGACAGTTTTGGGCGCATCGGCGGTGAGGAATTCATGTTGATCTTGCCCGATACGACGCTCGGGCAAGGCGAACTGATCGTCGACCGGATCCTTATGGCGGTTCGAGGCGCGCGGCCCATCCGCTCGGCGCCGACATTCTCTTATACCTGCTCGGCTGGGCTCGCCGAATTACACCCGGGCGAGACGGCACGCGAACTTTACGCCCGGGCGGACGAGGCGCTTTACCATGCAAAACAAAGCGGTCGAGACCGGTTGAAGATCGTCGCCTAAGGGAAAGAGTTATCGACCGCTGAGAAAGGCGGATATGACCTTGAAGCGGACGTCCATGCGGCCAAAGGGCGCGCGCATCGAACGCTTCCTTCTGCTATTCGTGTGAGTTAAGCAACCAGTTCCATAATTCAGCTTATGCCGCAAAGTTGTGTAAGGGCTATTTAGTAATGCGACAGTTGGGCCAGTTAGAGATGCGACAGTCTCGCCTCTCGACGCACTGGTCAAAGCCAACGTTGGGAGCAAGGATGACGATCTTCAGCCTGGTTGAGACCATGAGCGGTCGGAGTCGTCATGTCCTGTTTGATCACCATGTCGCAGAAAGAGTTGCATCGCCTCGAACTTATTCAGAAGATCCGTGACGAACGTCTGAGAGTCGTCAAGGCTGCCGAACGGCTCGACCTCAGTCGAAGCCAGGTCCATCGGCTGCTGCAGGCTTATGACCAGTATGGTCCGGCCGGGCTCGTTTCTAAGAAGCGATCTCAACCGAGCAACCGGCGTCACAACGATGATTTCCGCAATGCGGCGCTGGAATCTGATCCGCGAAGACTATCTGGATTTCGGTCCGACGCTGGCGCGCGAGAAGCTGATCGAGCTGCACCGGATCTCTGTGGCCAAGGAAACGCTGCGGCAATGGATGACCGAGGCCGGCATCTGGATCTCGCGTCGCGAGCGCAAGAAGCGGGTTTTCCAGCCACGCGGCCGGCGCGACTGCTTTGGTGAGCTGGTGCAGATCGACGGGTCGCATCACTGGTGGTTCGAGAACCGCGGGCCCAAATGCGCCCTGCTCGTCTATATCGACGATGCCACCGGAAAGCTCTTACATCTTCGCTTTGCTGGATCGGAGAATACGTTCGACTATCTGCATGCGACGAAGGCCTATCTGCAGCAATGGGGCAAGCCGCTGGCTTTCTACAGCGACAAGCACGGCGTCTTTCGCTCCACCCATGCGTCGGAGAAAGACCGCACGAGTGGTCTGACGCAGTTCGGTCGGGCGCTTTATGAGCTGAACATCGACATTATCTGCGCCAACACTCCGCAGGCCAAGGGCCGGGTGGAGCGTGCCAACCAGACATTGCAGGATCGACTGGTCAAGGAGATGCGGCTTCGCGGCATTGATACGATCGAAGCTGCCAATGCCTATGCGGCTGAGTTCATTGCTGATTTCAACGCGCGTTTTGGCAAGCCGCCACGTAATCCGAAGGATATGCATCGGCCACTGGCCGATCATGAGAATCTCGATGGTGCCATGTGCCGCAAGGAAGTCCGTACCCTGTCGCAGTCCCACTGCGTTACGACAAGGTGCTGTTCATTCTCGATCCGACCGAGATTTCCAGACCTTTGGCCGGTCAGAAAGTGATCGTTTGCGACTATCCGGACGGCCGGCTCGAGATCATGCACGAGAGCTTTGCCCTGCCCTACAGAACTTTCGATACGTTACGCTCGGTGCATCGTGCCGAGGTTGTCGACAACAAGCGGCTGGACGACATGCTGTCAATTGTCGCCGAGATGCAGGCCGGACGCCAACAGCAGCGCAGCAAGAGCGGCCCTCGCCGCACTGGCCAGACGGATCATATGTTCGCCATTCGCGACGGCAGCACCGCCAACGGCTATCAGAAGCGGGGACGCAAGCCGAGGACAGATTACATGAACGATCCGACGGTGATTGCACGGCGAGAGAAAGCGTTATTGAGGCAGCCAGCGGCGGAATAAAAATCGTCAGTGCACGCCGATGTCGCTCTGCGTATCCGATTCCAATTGCAAGCAGGCGGACCAAAGTGGTGTCTTGTGGAAGGATCCGTCCTGGAAGAGTGTGAGCCCTTCTCTTGCCTCATAGAGCAAGCCGAGCCAGCACAAGCGTCGAAAGACGCCGTATTTTAGATCGGATTTCAGCTCCCAGGCTTCTATGGTCATTTCGGTTTCTGAAAGAGGCGCCAGATCTGGATAGAGGATCTTCACAACATCCAATGGCGTACAACCTTCTCTGGCTTTGATGTTGAGAAGGTTGAGGAACATGCGCCACCAGCGTAACCGCGCTTGGACCTCCTCTTCCCGCTCGGTGGCGTGGACATAGGAATAGAGGTAATCTGTGGCGACCAGATCGAAGAAGGCTTGCGGGTTCATCAGGAACTCCCGGCCGCGTCTGGTTGGCAGCAGCACATCCTTTCTCCGGCGCAGCAGGCTTTAGATGACGGGTCATGTCGCGCACCACCCAAAGCGGCGGCATGTCGCTTTCATTGAGCACCTTGTTCATGCTGTAGAGATCTTTTGCTGTGAAGTCGGGCCAGAGGAAGTTCACAGCGGCCCAATGCACGAACTTGCGGTTCATGGCGCCGGTCGCCGTCAATCCAATGCCACCTTCACCGTCAGCATAGGCAACGGACAGAAGCATGCCGCGAACAAGTGGTGACAGCGCGGCGACGTCGACGTCACCCTGCAACTTGATTTCCGGAAGCATCGTGCGGCTTTGATCCCTACCCTGCCTCATCAGGTGCGAATGAGTATCAGTCGGCGACGAAACAATTGCTACTGAGAAAGCTAAAGCCGAGAGGAGTGTTATCACCCGCCCCCGCTCCGCCATTTCAACCCGGCCCAGCCGGTCGGATCGGGGGCTGCCATCAGCGCCAGCGACGATGCTGAGTGTCGCATTTCTAAGTGGCTGAGGACGTCGCGCCTCAATAGTTCCGGACCAGATTTACCGGGAGGGCTACAACTGGACCTTCCGTGCCTCGCGCCAACAGATCGACGATTTCCTGTCGTCGACGACGCTGCTCGCCGAATTCGGCCCTGCGAATTATTTCGAAACCTATGATGTGTATCTGTTGGACGGTGATCGGAAACAGACCGTCTGGCGATGAAGGAGCGTCCGGCATGAACACAAGCCTAAGTGACCGCAGGGTGAGCGCATTGGGACGAGCGGGCTTGCGCGACTATATCGCCATTGCACGGCTCGATCACAGCACGAAGCATGTGTTCATCGTTCCCGGCATCATCCTCGCCTATCTTCTACGGGGGGTGAGAAACGACGACCCGGCGTCCTCGATCCTGCTCGGACTTGTGACCGCGCTCTGCATCGCATCCGCCAACTATTGCATAAACGAGTGGTTCGACCGCGAGTTTGACCGGCATCATCCGACGAAATCGCTGCGGTCCGCCGTGCAAAGCGCGATGAACGGCAGGCTGGTTCAGCTCGAATGGACTGTGCTGCTCATCGTCGGCCTCGGCTGCGCAATCCTATCGAGCAAACTTCTGTTCTTCGTCGCCTGCCTGTTTGCGATTCAAGGAATCCTCTACAATCTGGATCCGATCAGAAGCAAGGACAGGGCCTATCTCGATGTCATCTCAGAATCGATCAACAATCCGATCCGCCTGGTGATCGGCTGGTCAATGATCGACTCAACGAGCCTGCCGCCGGGATCGATCATCCTGGCTTACTGGTTCGGCGGCGCGTTCCTTATGGCGGCCAAGCGCTTATCGGAATATGACGAGATCGTTGCGTCGCATGGCAAGGAGCTGCTGTCGCGTTACCGGGCGAGTTTCGCCCGGTATACCCAGGTCTCGCTGGCCGCCTCCTGCATTGGCTATTCACTTTTTTCGATTGCCTTTCTGTCCGTCTTCCTGGTCAAGTATCGCATCGAGTACCTGCTCGTCCTGCCGTTCGTCGTTGCCTTGTTCACGGCGTATTTCGTAATGGCGACGAAGCCGGGCTCTACGGCGCAGAAACCGGAAAAGCTGTTTCGCGAGCCCGGCCTGATCGCGATCGTTGCGGCCCTTGTGGCGGCCTTCATCTTCACGACGTTCGTCGACATTCCGCTTCTAGTCACCCTGACCGAGCAGCATTACATCACCATCCGATGATCGCGAGGGATGTCGACTGGGGCAGTATCCACTTCGTCATCTTCGACGTCGACGGAACGCTATACAACCAGCGCAGGCTGCGCCTTAGGATGGCCGCCGAATTGATTGCTGATGCGGTGGCGAGAGCCAGCCTGACCAATCTGCGTGTGTTGCGCGCATACCGCGCCCTGCGTGAAACCATCGGCGAGGAGGAGATCGACGATTTTCAGGCGAGCCTTATGGCGCGAACCGTCGCGAAAACCGGCCAGCCAGCTGAAAGAATAACTGCCATCGTCAGCGAATGGATCGAGCGCCGTCCGCTCGCCTATATCGCATCCTGCCGGTACGACGGGCTGGTGGAGTTGTTTGCCGGGCTTAGGCGGCAGAACAAGGCGATTGGGATCTATTCTGATTATCCTGCCGACGAGAAGCTGCGGAGGTTGAGATTGTCGGCCGATTACATATTGGCCGCAAGCGATCCGGGCGTCGGCATCCAGAAGCCTGATCCGCGCGGCCTGCAAATACTGATGCAGCGCGCCGGCGTCGGTCCGGCGCAATCCGTTCTGATAGGCGACAGACCCGAGCGGGATGGCCTTGCGGCGCGCCGCGCCGGTGTCCTGCCGCTCATTCGCTCCGACGGACCGCGGGCGGGCTGGCTGACCTTTTCGACCTATTCGGACCCGGTGTTTGCAGCGCTGCGGGCAGAGGAAGCCTTCGGATGATGTTGTCCAAGGCTATCCGCTATGTGTTCACCGGAGGTCTGGCTGCGTTCGTCGACCTCTCGGTGTTTCGTTTCCTGCTGGCGTTTGGCATGCCCCTCAGCCTTTCGGCAACATCCAGCTGGCTGATCGCGGCCGCCGTCAATTACAGCGTCACCAGCCGCTACGTCTTCAATCAGGCAATAAGCCGCAAGCGCGCTTTACTATTCCTGATCGGCGCGCTGCTCGGCCTGTCGATTAATGTCTGCGTGACACTGAACCTTGTGCAACAGGTCGGGCTCTCGCCCCTGTGGGCAAAGCTTTTCGGCATCGGCACGGCCTTCGTCTTCAATTTCCTGATAAACCTTCTTTGGGTGTTTAGGTAGAGCCCGCAAGTGACGGCGCTATATCTTTCCCGACCTCTGAAGGACGGTGCCGAGGATAAGAGGCGTTCAGCGAGCTTTCGCTCGGAATGTGTTCGACAGTGGCGCGATATAATCATGCGTTAGATATGCGTCCGCCAGCGTCTAGTGAATATTTGCTTAATGTCCGCCCCGAAGGGAAGAAGACATGGTGAAGCTCTTGATGGGAAGCGAACCACTCTCCCGCCTTTCAGTACCAGGCATAAAACACACGCGCGAACGGCCATTTATACCGTAAAGAATTGGCAATCGGCACTGAAGCGGCGGAGTTCGCATAGCCGAACTCGAAAGCTTTCAGAGATGCAACCATTCAGCCGTCGCTGAACAAGAGCGAAGCCCGAGTATTTCGGGAACTCGACGGCATCAATTCGCAAGCCTGGACGAGCGGGACAGGAGCAATGTCTGAGCTGCAAAAGTCTTTGGTGATCTGGTAACAGACGCGCAGGACTGGCGTTCCGTCAGCCATTTTTATGATTTTCGTCTCTCTGCGGTGAGGCTCTCGGCTGGCTTTCAGAGCAAACCGCCTTGTTACTTTAACTGGTCAAGATGGTGTGCTCCGAGCATCTGGAGACCCCTTGAGCGGAATAGCGGTTAACGGCGTCGCGAAGTAAATTCCCGAGCTTCGCATTTCCTGTAATTGGATATGTAGAAGCCTCACCTCAAATATGCAACGCGCTTCCCAAAGCTTTCAGTGCCGCCTCCATGACCGCTTCGCTGCGGGTCGGATGCGCGTGGATAGTGCCGGCGATGTCCTCCAGGCGCGCGCCCATTTCGATCGCCAACGCAAAGGCCGCCGAGAGTTCGGAAACCCCGGCTCCCACCGCCTGCAGGCCGAGCACGAGGTTGGTGTCGGCGCGGGCGACAACGCGCACGAAGCCTTCCTCCGACTGCATCGTCATTGCCCGTCCATTGGCGCTGAATGGAAACTGGCCGGTGCGAATTTCATAGCCTTGCGTCCGCGCGTCCGCCGGCGAGAGGCCAGCGCTAACGATTTCGGGGTCGGTAAAGCAAATGGCGGGAATGCATCTTTTGTCCCAGGCCCGCTTTTTGCCGGCGATGATCTCAGCCACCATCTCTCCCTGCGCCATGGCCCGATGGGCCAGCATCGGCTCGCCGGTCACATCGCCGATCGCAAAGATGCCACGCATCGACGTGCGGCAGCGATCGTCGATCCTGAGATAAGGCCCGGCGCGATCGAGATCGAGCTCCTCAAGACCGGAGCCCGCCGTCCTCGGGCGGCGGCCGACGGTGACGAGGATGCGGTCCGCCGGCAAAGTCTGCTGGTGGCCATCGGACGTCTCGACGATCAATGCTTCGCCGCTGCCGGCAAGACCTATCGCTTTCGCACCTGTCAGCACCCAAATTCCGCTCTCAGTGAGCTTGCGCATGACGGGGCGCACCAGCTCGGCATCATAGAGCGGCAGAATCTGCGGCGTCGCCTCCACGACCGTCACCTCGGATCCCATCTTGGCCAAGGCCGTGCCCAGCTCCAGCCCGATATAACCGCCGCCGACCACCACGAGCTTTTTCGGCAGCTCCGTCAGCGACAGCGCCTCCGTCGAGGAAATGACGCGACCGCCGAAAGGCAGGTTGGCAAGTTCCACCGGATCGGAGCCAGTAGCGATCACCACGGTTTCGGCGCGGATGAGCTGCTGGCCGGTTTCCGTCTCCACTTCCACCGTCTTGCCGTCGCGGAAACGGGCTCGCCCGTGGACGATCTTCACCCGCGCCTTCTGCAAGAGCGCCGAGACGCCGCTTGTCAGCCGGCCGACAATACCGTCCTTCCAGGCAATCGTCCTGCCGAGATCGATCGAGGCGCCTTCGACCCGAATGCCCATCGGATTCTTGCCGGTGAGCATCTTTTGCGTTGCGTCGAACTCCTCGGCGGCATGGATCAACGCCTTGGAGGGGATGCAGCCGACCGTCAGGCAGGTGCCGCCCGGCTTGCCGGCCTCGACGATGACGGTATCGATGCCGAGCTGGCCAGCGCGGATGGCGCAGACATAACCGCCCGGACCGGCGCCGATGACGAGGAGCTTGCAGACAATCTCTTTCATTGGGTCAGCCTTCGATGAAAATGAGCGCCGGCGTTTCCAGCAGCGTGCGGATGCGCTGCACGAAGGTCGCCGCATCCCAGCCGTCGATGATGCGATGGTCGAAGCTGGAGGAGAGGTTCATCATCTTGCGCGGCACGAATTGCGTACCGTCCCAGGCCGGCCGTGTGGCGATCTTGTTGACGCCGATGATCGCCACCTCGGGGTGATTGATGACGGGCGTCGAGACGATGCCGCCGAGCGCGCCGAGCGAACTGATGGTAACGGTGGAACCGGAAAGCTCGTCGCGCGTGGCCGTGCCCGACCGCGCCGCTTCCGCCAGCCGGCCGATTTCGGCGGCGCAATCCCAGATGCCGCGGGCTTCCGCATGCCGCACCACCGGTACGGTCAGGCCGGCCGGGGTCTGCGTGGCGATGCCGATATGGACGGCACTATGGCGCGTGATGATGCCGGCATCGTCGTCGAAAGTGGCGTTGACCTCCGGCTGCTCGGAAATGGCTTTGACCAGCGCCCGCATCAGGAACGGCAGGACCGTCAGCTTCGGATGACCCGGCCGGCGGTCGCCGTTCATGGTGGCGCGCAGCTCCTCGAGCGCGGTCATATCCACTTCCTCCACATAGGTGATGTGGGGAATGCGCGAGGTGGACAGCACCATCTTCTCGGCGATGCGGCGGCGCAAGCCAGTCAGCTTGATCTCCTCGGTCGCCGTCTTCCTGGCAAGACCGTTCTTTGCCGCGACAGGCCCGCTCCCCTGGGCGAGGAACTGCTCGATATCCTCGCGCAGGATCCGCCCGGCCGGCCCGGTCCCCTGCACCTGCCTCAGATCGACGCCGCTTTCCCTGGCAAAAAGCCGCACGGAGGGCGAGGCAAGCGGTTTTTCGGGAGGCGCAGCCGCCGCAGGAGCCGGGGTGGCCGGGGCCGGCTTCGCAGTCGCGACTTTCGTCGTCTCGGCAACCGGCGCCAACGCAACCACCACAGGCTGAGCCTCGACGGCATCGCCCCCCGTCTCGATCCGCACCAGCGGCGCCTTGACCGCGATGCGGTCTCCGACCTCGCCGGCGAGCCAGATGACGGTGCCGTTGACGGGAGAAGGAATTTCGACGGTCGCCTTGTCGGTCATTACGGCGGCGATCACCATATCCTCGCGGACGGGATCTCCTGCCTTCACATGCCATTCCACCAGCTCGGCCTCGGCCACCCCTTCACCGACATCCGGCATCTTGATGATAAATTCGCCCATGGCTCAGGCCTCCATGACTTCGGCCAGCGCGCGACCGACACGGCCCGGACCGGGGAAATAGTCCCACTCCTGCGCATGCGGATAGGGCGTGTCCCAGCCGGCGACGCGCACAACAGGCGCTTCGAGATGATAGAAGCAATGTTCCTGCACCAGGGATACGACCTCGGCACCGAAGCCCGACGTCAACGTCGCCTCATGGACGACAACACAGCGCCCGGTCTTCGTGACCGAATTGACGATCGTATCGAGGTCGAGCGGCAGCAAGCTTCTCAAATCGATCACCTCGGCATCGATTCCGGCATCTTCGGCTGCGGCCAGCGCCACATGCACCATAGTGCCATAGGCAACAACGGTTACCGCCGATCCCACCCGCCGCACCTCGGCCTTGCCGATCGGGATGGTGTAATGGCCATCGGGTACCTCGCCGAGATCGTGTTTCGACCAGGGCGTCACCGGCCGCTCGTGGTGACCGTCGAAGGGGCCGTTGTAGAGCCTCTTCGGCTCCAGGAACATGACGGGATCGGGATCCTCGATCGCCGCAATCAGCAGGCCCTTGGCGTCATAGGGATTGGAGGGCACGATCACCTTCAGCCCGCAGACATGGGTAAAAAGCGCCTCCGGGCTCTGGCTGTGCGTCTGGCCGCCGAATATGCCACCGCCTGTCGGCATGCGCACGACGATCGGGCAGGTGAAATCGCCGTTGGAGCGGTAGCGGATGCGCGCTGCTTCCTGCGTCAGCTGATCATAGGCCGGGTACATGTAATCGGCGAATTGGATTTCGACACAGGGTTTGAGCCCATAGGCGGCCATACCGATCGCCGTGCCGACGATGCCGGATTCACTGATCGGCGTATCGAAGCAGCGTGTCCTGCCGTATTTTGCCTGCAGTCCCTGCGTCGAACGGAAGACGCCGCCGAAATAGCCGACATCCTCGCCGAAAACCACGACATTGTCGTCCTTCGCCATCGAGACGTCCATGGCGCTCCGCACCGCCTCGATCATCGTCATTCTGGTCATGTCAGTACCCCGCCTTCTGCCGCTGGCGGCGGATATGCGGCGGCATCTCGGCATAGACGCCCTCGAAAATATCGCGCACCGACGGCCTGCCACCGGCATGCAGCGTGCCGTGCGCCTCCGCCTGGCGTTGCGCCTCGATCACTTCGTCCATGATTTCGGCTTCCGCCTGCACATGCCGCTCCTCCGACCAGACGCCCTTGACGATCAGATGTTTCTTCAGCCGCAGCACGGGATCGCCGAGCGGCCAGGCCTCTGATTCCGTCTTCGGCCGATAGGCGCTCGGATCGTCCGAGGTCGAGTGCGCGCCGACGCGATAGGTGACATGTTCGATCAGGGTCGGCCCGAGATTGCGCCGGGCGCGTTCGGCCGCCCAGCGGGCGACCGCATGGACGGCGAGATAATCGTTTCCGTCCACCCGCAGCGCCGGAATGCCGAAGCCGAGGCCGCGGGCGGCAAACGTGCCGGAGCCGCCGCGGGCAATGCCCTGGAAGGTCGAAATCGCCCACTGATTGTTGACGATGTTGAGGATGACGGGCGCCTTGTAGGTCGAGGCGAAGACGAGGGCCGAATGGAAGTCGGATTCCGCCGTCGATCCGTCGCCGATCCAGGCCGCAGCAATGCGGCTGTCGTTCTTGATCGCCGAGGCCATGGCCCAGCCGACGGCCTGCACATATTGGGTGGCGAGATTGCCCGAGATGGTGAAAAAGCCGTGTTCCTTGGAGGAATACATGATCGGCAGCTGACGGCCGTGCAGCGGGTCGCTCTCGTTCGAATAGATCTGGTTCATCATCTCGACCATCGGATAGTCGTCGGCAATCAAAAGGCCTGCCTGGCGATAGGTCGGGAAATTCATGTCGCCTTTCGCGAGCGCTTTGCGGAAGGCGCAGCTGACGGCTTCTTCGCCGAGATGCTGCATGTAGAAGGAGGTCTTGCCTTGCCGCTGCGCCATCAGCATGCGGGCATCGAAGGCGCGCAGCGTCATCATGTTGCGAAGCCCGGTCAGCAATTCCTCATCGGCGAGCGACCCGGCCCAGGGACCGACGGCCTCACCGTCACGGTTCAAGACGCGGATGATCGAATAGGCAAGGTCACGGATATCCTCGGATGCGACATCCACCTCCGGCCGCGGCACGGCGCCGGCCTTGGCGATCTTGACGTTGGAAAAATCGGGCTGGCCGCCCGGACGGACAGCAGGTTCGGGGACGTGCAGGCTCAAACGAGCGGAATCCACCATGTTTTTGTTTTCCTCCCTGTGCCAGCCGTGCTCCCCTCCCCGGAAGCAGGGCCGGATGTGGTTCTTATAGATTGCGGGCGATCACCATGCGCTGCACGTCGCTCGTTCCCTCATAGATCTGGCAGATGCGCACATCGCGGTAGATGCGCTCGGCCGGATAATCGGCCATGTAGCCATAACCCCCATGGATCTGGATCGCGTCCGAGCAGACGCGTTCGGCCATCTCCGAGGCAAAGAGTTTTGCCATCGACGCCTCCGACAGGCAGGGCAGCCCGGCTTCCCTGAGGGAAGCCGCGTGAAAGACGAGCTGGCGCGCTGCCTCGATCCGCACCGCCATATCGGCAAGACGGAAGGCAACGGCCTGATGTTCGAAAATCGGCTTGCCGAACGCGGTGCGCTCCCTAGCGTAGTCGCGCGCCGCCTCGAAAGCCGCCCGCGCCATGCCGACCGCCTGCGCCGCAATGCCGATCCGCCCGCCCTCGAGATTGGCAAGCGCGATGCGATAGCCTTCGCCTTCCGCGCCCAACCTCAAATCCGCAGGAATGCACATGGCGTTGAAGGCAATCTGACAGGTATCGGTGGAATGCAGCCCGAGCTTTTCCTCGACGCGGATCACCTCGTAGCCCGGCGTCTCCGTCGGCACGATGAAGGCGGTGATGCCCTTCTTGCCGGCGTCGGGATCGGTAACCGCAAAGACGATGATGACATTGCCGTTCTTTCCCGAGGTGATGAACTGCTTGGCGCCGTCGATCACGTAGTGGTCGCCGTCACGCCGCGCCCGGGTTTTCAGGTTCGAGGCATCGGAACCGGCTTGCGCCTCGGTCAATGCAAAGCCGCCGATCCATTCGCCGCTTGCGAGTTTCGGCAGGAAGCGCTGCCGCTGCTCCTCGGTGCCGAATTTGAGGATCGGCACGCAGCCGACGGAGCTATGCACGCTCATGATCGTCGAGCACGGCCCGTCGCCGGCGGCAATCTCCTCGAGTGCTGCAGCATAGGCGAGCACACCGGTATCCGAGCCGCCATAGGCCTCCGGCACCAGCATGCCAAGCAACCCGAGCTCGCCCATCTCCTGCAGTTCCTCACGCGGGAAGAGATGCTCCCGGTCGCGTCTGGCTGCCCCCGGCGCCAGCCGATCGCGGGCAAAATCGCGGGCGACATCTGAGATCTGCTGCTGAAGGTCGGAAAGGATCATCTGCCTGCCCTCCCCTCAGTCCGCTCGATGGCGACGGCCGTCGCC
>Ga0123341_1000095_pt1 | contig 37499 bp, 33 predicted proteins | sample Turbeapinknodule_FD_89959 | JGI IMG/M metagenome (GOLD analysis project Ga0123341, IMG submission 89959) | Root nodule microbial communities of legume samples collected from Mexico - Turtle bean Mexico pink nodule | ecosystem: Host-associated > Plants > Roots > Nodule | place: Mexico: Nepantla...
CCGCCTGGCAGAGAAAGGTCGAGCTCAGCCGGCCGCTGCCGCGTCCGGTTCAATTGCCATTGGCGCTGAACTGATGCAGCCGGCAAAGATCCTGGAACCCGATACGATTTGGCCGGATCCGGCTTGGCCCGATCCTGCCTGGCCCGATCCTGCCTGGGAAGTCGAAGCCGTGCTGGCCTGGCATGACGACAATGCCAAGGCGGCGATCCGCTCGCTGCTCGACGACTGCAAACATCTCCGCCGGCAACTGGCGCTGGCGGAGCGGGCGATGAGCCGCGGGATGACCCGCGGTTGGACGCCGCGCTACGAGCGCGACGCCCTCTAACAGCGCTTACCACCGTTCAGACGCGCCTCACGAAGGGCGCCGAACGCGTTGACGGATCTGCGCCTAGCCACTGTCGACGGACAATTCGGAGCCTGTAATCGATCCGGGGAAGTCGGCTGCGGACGATGAAAACCCGGTAGCATTCGCCGCCAGTCAAGGCGCTGCGGCTGAGCTATGGCAGTGTCGGCCGAACACAGTGCATCGCCCATCGAATTTCTTTCATCGAGGACCGGGTGGCGCGCGCGTCGACCTCAGCAATCCGCATAGTCGGGCGACGGCTCGGCGTCGGCTTGGCACTCACGCATCATGTGCGAAACCGACATTTGCCAGATAGGCTTCCAGCGCCCGGGTATCGGCCGCTGCGACGATGGCGCCGACATAACCGTCCGGACGCACCAGCACCCAGTCGCCTGGGGCTAGGCCATAGGCCTGGCGGAAATGCCCGCCTTGATCCATCAGGTCGGCACGTTGGCAAATCCTGTGGATGTGCAGCCCCGGGCGCGGCGGTATCGCGAGTTGCTCGACCTCATAACCGAGCAGCGTCCAGTGCGTGCCCTTGAACAGGTCGAACAAACGTCTCGGCTGACCGGCCGCACCGGTCAGCGGTGCATCCGGCGCACGGTCGCCTGCCAGCAGGCCGCCGCGCCGCGCCGGCTTTTCCAGCGCAAGGGACGACTCGGGATAGCCGATATCGAGCTGATGAACCTCGCGGCCGCGCCGCATCTCGCCGCGCTTCAGAGCATCGAGCAGCCTCGTGGCAAGACCAAGCATCGCCGCCGCGATCGGGCGGCGCTCTTCCTCATAGCTGTCGAGCAGCGCATCCGGGGCGCCGGCGGCGACCGCCGCCAGTTTCCATCCGAGATTATAGGCATCCTGCACGCTGGTATTGAGACCCTGTCCGCCGGTCGGCGGATGCGTATGGCCGGCATCGCCGGCCAGGAACACGCGGCCGAGCCGGTAGCGATCGGCAAGCCGGGCGTTCATGTTGAAGGCCGAGGCCCAGGAAACCGATCGGACGTGAAGATCGTCGCGGCCGGTGCGCTCGTTCACCAGCGCGGCCAAACCAGCGGCCGACAGGTCGATCTCGCCGACAAGCGGGATTGGCCCTTGGATCTGGAACAGATCGGTTCCCGCCAGCGGGCAAAGTGCCAGCTGTCGCTGCATGTCGCCTTCGCCGAAGCGATGCCAGGCGTCGCGATCCAGCCCCGTCAGCACGACATCGGCGACGATGGCGCGCACGCCGAGTGTCTTGCCGGGAAAGCCGATATCGAGCGCGTGGCGCACGAAGCTGCGCCCACCATCGGCGCCGACGAGCCAGCGAGCGCGGATGGTTTCTTCCCCGGATCGGCCCTTGAGCCGCGCCATTACGCCCGCATCGTCCTGTTCGAAGCCGATGAGTTCACATCCGAATTCCGGGCGGTGCCCCAGTTCGAGCAGACGCTCGCGCATCACGCCCTCGGTCAGGAACTGCGGCACCATCAGCGGCAGATGGTAGGGTTCGGCAGGCGTCGGCGCTTCACCCAGCACGACGTCGGATTCGCTGAAGCTTCCATCGTCGCGATATTCCCGCTGCTTGGGATAGGTGCCGCCGAGCGCGACGATCCGGTCGAGGATGCCGAGATCTTCGAAGACTTCCTGTGTGCGCGGCTGAATGCCCTTGCCGCGGGAGCCGCGGAACGCGTCGTTCAATTTTTCGATCAGGCGGAAGTTGACGCCGCGCCGCGCCAGCTCGATTGCCAGCGTCAGCCCGGCCGCGCCAGCGCCTGATATCAGCACATCGACCTTAGAATTCGGTGTCATTGCAATCTCCATATGTGTATTATGCACATAATAGGAGAATCGATATGACGGCGTCAACAAGAAGTGTGCAAAATACACATATGTCCGAAAAGCTGCGCGAACTGCACGGGGCTTTGATCGAGATCGTCAGCGTCATGAACCGGCCGCAGCGCGACGAGCAGATGGTCCGCGAGGCCGGTATTTCGCTCGACCGCGCGCTGTTTCCGCTCTTGGTCACGGTGGAACGCCTCGGTCCGATCGGTGTGGTCGAACTCGCCGACCGCGCCGGGCGCGACTACACCACCGTTAGCCGTCAGGTTGCCAAGCTCGAAAGCCTCGGCCTGGTCGAGCGGCGCGGAAGTGCTGCCGATCGCCGTGTGCGCGAGGCGGTCATCAGCCCGAAAGGCAAGGCCATGACCGACCGCATCGACGTGGCGCGCGAAAGGATCGGCCGCGCCATCTTCGAGCGCTGGGACGAGCACGAATTCAATGAACTGGTGCGGCTGATGCGGAGGTTCGCAGAAGATATCAGCGTCGATCCCGGCGACAGCACGTCGGCCCCGCATGATGAGCGCGAATGATCGTGGAACGCGCGAAGCCATTGCACCGGCGTGTCTCCAGTGCTTTTCTAGCGCCTCTGCAATTCAACGCTCTCCGGTGATTCCCAATGTTCGATATTCTGTGGCGCGGCCTGGCGATCGGCGCCGGCGCAACCATCCTCATGGACCTCTGGGCAATCCTGCTCACCAAGGTCTTCGGCCAGACGCCGCCGAACTGGGCGCCGGTCGGCCGCTGGTTCTGGCACCTTCGCCGCGGCAAGGTCTTTCACGACAGCATCGCCGATGCCGAGCCCTATGAACATGAGCTGGCGCTCGGCTGGATCAGCCATTACGCCGTCGGCATTCTCTATGGGGTGATTTTTGCACTCATCATGGGGCAGGGCTGGCTCGCCGCACCGACATTCCTTCCCGCCTGGATCTTCGGCATCATCACCGTCGGGGCAGGGTGGTTCCTGCTACAGCCGGGCCTCGGCATCGGCTGGGCCGCGTCGAAACATCCGAACCCCAACAAGGTCCGATGTTTCAATCTGCTGGCGCATACGGTGTTTGCATTGGGGCTTTATGGTACGGCGTTGATCCTGCGCTGAGATCGCCAAGACCCCTCCCCACAAGGCCCTTGTGGGGAGGGGTTGGGGAGGGGTTTTTACAAACCATCTGAACCTCGCCTCATCGCGCCGCCCAATTGGCCCCGCGGCGGAAGATGGTTTTCATCTCCGGCACGTCGAATTCCTTGGCCTGGTGGCCGAGCGAGGAATAGAAGACGCGGCCCTTGCCGTATTTGCGCTTCCAGACGACAGGCATGACGACGCCGTCGATCCAGTAGGCGTGTTCGCCGGTGAATTTCGTCGTCGCCAGCACCTCGTTCGAGGGGTCGACATGCATGTAATATTGCTCCGACGTATAGGGGAAGTCGGCAATCCCCTCCATCAGTGGATCGTCGGGCCGGGTGATGTTGACGGTATAGTCGATGATGTTGCCGGGGTGAGCCACCCACTGGCCGCCGATGATGAACTGGTAGTCGACGGAGTCGCGGAAGGCATCGCCGGCGCCGCCGTGATAGCCTGATATGCCGACGCCGCTTTCGATCGCGGCGGCGAGGTTCTTGACCTCCTCCTTTTCGATCTTCGACATCGTCATGATCGGCACGACGAGGCTGAGATCATGCACCGAAGGGTCGGCAAGCGCCTCGGTGCCGTGTTCGAGATAGACCTTGAAACCGTCTTCCTCGAGCATGGTCTTGATGATTTCGGCGCATTCCTGCGGCTCGTGCCCGCTCCAGCCACCCCAGACGATCAGTGCTTCACGCATTCTCTTTCCTCCTGAAACTTATTTCGCCAGCCGTCCGTCGATGATGGATTCGGACAAGGGGGCAGGGCGTTCCACCGTCGTGGTAATCGTTACCGTCCGACCGGTCTCGGACGCCGTTTGGAAGGCTTCCATGACCTCGAGCACATGCAGTGCCAGATCGCCATTGGCGCGGTGCGGCCGGTTCGAGCGGATCGCATGCGCCATGTCGGCGACGCCGAGAGAGCGGAAATTGCCCTCGGCATACGGCGCGGTGACCGGCTGGTCCTCGAAGGCGCCGCCCTTCTTCAGATATTCGACAGGGCCGGCAAACTTGTTCGGGTCGGGGACGATAAGCGTGCCCTCAGTGCCGTAGACTTCGAGCGGCACGTGCTTGTGGCCGGCGACGTCGAAGCTCATGGCGATCTGGACGACGGCGCCGTTGGCAAAAGCCATCATGCCGGCGACATGGGTCGGCACATGCACGGGGATGCGCTCGCCGTTGCGCGGCTCGCTGGTCACGAGCCGTTCGGTCCGCGGCGTCGTCGCAAAGCCGGCGACCTGAGAAACCGGCCCGAGAAGATTAACGAGGTCGGTGATGTAATAGGGACCCATGTCGAGCATCGGCCCGCCGCCGACCTCGTAGTAGAAGGCCGGGTTCGGATGCCAGCGTTCATGGCCCGGGCACATGAAGCTTGCCGAGCCGCCGACCGGCTGGCCGATGACGCCCTGGTCGATCAGCGCGCGCGCCGTCTGATGGCCGCCGCCGAGGAAGGTATCGGGGGCCGCACCGATGCGAAGATTGCGGGCGCGCGCCGCCTCGGCCAATTTTTTCCCTTCCGCGAAATTAATCCCGAGCGGCTTTTCCGAATAGGTGTGTTTGCCGGCTTCGAGCGCCTGCATGGCGACCGCGACATGCGCCTTGGGAATGGTCAGATTGACGATGATCTCGACCTTGGGATCGGCGAAAAGCTCCTCGATCGACCTGGCGGGGACGTTGAATTCCGCAGCCTTCGCCTCCGCCAGTTCGCGGTTGAGGTCGGCGACGCCGCGGATCTCGAGAATGGGGAAGGATGCCATCGCCTTGAGGTAGGCGCCCGAAATATTGCCGCATCCGATGATGCCGATACCGACTTTGTCCATGAATTCCTCCATTGATCGTGGTGTGTGCGCCGCTCAGAGCGCCGGCCCGGTGGTGCTCCAGGGCGATTCGTAGAGTTCGTAGAGCGCCACCGCCGCCGCACCCTGCGCCCAGAAATCATCGCTCGAATCGTCGAAGACGAGTTCGCTCACCCCGCGCAGCGAGGGCGGAATGGCGAGCGCATAGGCATCGCGCAGGCTGTTGAGAAAGGGTTCGCCGAGCGCCAGGCTGGAGCCGACCAGGATCACCCGCGGCGGCGCAAACAGGGTGACGATATTGGCAATCGTCAACCCCACGGCTTCGCCGGCGCGGATGGCAGCACTGATCAGCCGGTCGTCATCGGCCTTGATCAGCGCCTGGGCATGGGTCATGCCGCGCCCGAGGCGGATCGCTTCAGCAAAACGCCCGTCGGTCTGTTGTTCGCCGAGGATGGCGCTTTCGCCGGCCTGGCTGAAAAGCCGCACCACGCCGTTCGGCCCCATGCCGAGCACAAGGTCGCCGAGATTGTGGCTGAGGCCGCCGGCGCCGCGGAACAGGCGGTTGCCGTGCAAGACGCCGAGCCCCAGCGTCTGTTCCAGCGAAATCAATACCATATCCTCCAGATCCCGGGCTCTTCCGAACCAGTGATGGCCGAGCGTGATGGCATGCGCGTCGCTTTCGACGATGGTCGGCGTTGCCAGCCGCGTCGACATTTCGGCGGCGAAATCGACATTGATGTCGCGAAAGATCGGGCTGCTTCTGATGTAGCCGGTGCGGTGCTCGATGACGCCGGGAAAACCAAGGCAGATACTTTCGACATCCTCCAGCGACAGCCCGGCATCGACGACGCAGCGCCTGACCCCGTCCTCGACCAGATCGGCGATGACGCCGATCGGCTGCCGGTCGATGCGGATCGGCAAAGTGAGCTTCGACAACACGTCGCCGCGGAAGTTGGTGACGACGAAAACCATCCGGTTGGCGGCGATCTTGCCGCCGACCACCCGGGCCGCATCGGGATTGAGCTCCAGCGCCACGCGTGGCCGCCCACGCACCGCCTCGTTGCGGATGTCGCCTTCATGACGCGGCAGGATCAGCCCGTCGTCGAGCAGCGAGGCGGTGATGGCCGAAACGGTTGTCGTCGAGAGCTCGGTCCGCTCGCTGATCTCGATGCGCGAGATCGGGCCATGGCGCCTGATGGTATCGAGCACGTTCAAGCGATTGATCGCGCGCATCAATTCTGGGTCTGCAGTCTTCATGAAAATTTGCCGGCAGTAGGTTCGTTATGCGAGCCAATATTTTTAACGGGTTACGAAATAAATAACAGGCAATTCCGCGGAGCTGTCAAGCGTAATTGACAAAAATTAACGCATTGGGTTGACATCCGGCAAAAGGTCCGTTGAATTAATCCGCATAGGGGAAAAATTGTGAGGATAGGTCCCCTGGGAGGAAAATCATGAATTTTATGCTGAAGAATGCCGCTTTCGGCGGCAGGCGCATCGTATCCATGGCCGCGGCAGCCGGCATGTTGCTGGCCGGAGCCGGGGCCGCCTCGGCGACGACGGTGGTCAAGTGGCTGCATCTTGAAACCGACCCGAAGAACCTCGCCGCCTGGGAAGACATCGTCAAGAAATACGAAGCCCAGCATCCCGACGTCGACGTCCAGATGCAGTTTCTCGAAAACGAGGCCTTCAAGGCCAAGCTTCCGACATTGCTGCAGTCCGACGACGTGCCGGATTTCTTTTTCAGCTGGGGCGGCGGCGTCCTGAAGCAGCAGTCCGAGACCGGCGCGCTTCAGGATGTAACGACGGCGCTGGATGCCGATGGCGGCAAATTGCGCAAGGCCTACACGCCGGCTTCGGTCGACGGCCTGACCTTCGAAGGCAAGACCTGGGCGATCCCGTACAAGGTCGGTCTGGTCAGTTTCTTCTACAACAAGGCGCTGTTTGCAAAAGCAGGCGTCAAAGCCGAGGAGATCAAGACCTGGACCGATTTTCTCGAGGCGGTGCAGAAGATCAAGGCGGCCGGCATCGTGCCGATTGCCGGCGGCGGCGGCGAGAAATGGCCGATCCACTTCTACTGGAGCTATCTCGTTATGCGCGAGGGCGGCCAGAAGGTCTTCGAGGCGGCCAAGAACGGCGAGGGCGAAGGGTTCCTCGATCCGGCGGTCATCAAGGCCGGTGACGATCTCGCCCAACTCGGCAAACTCGAACCTTTCCAGCCCGGCTATCTCGGCGCAACCTGGCCGCAGACGCTCGGCGTCTTCGGTGACGGCAAGGCGGCGATGATCCTCGGCTTTGAAGCGACCGAAGCCAACCAGCGGAAAAATGCCGGCGACGGCAAGGGGCTTTCGCCCGATAACATCGGCCGTTTCGTCTTCCCGACGGTCGAAGGCGGCGCCGGCAAGCCGACGGATACGCTCGGTGGCCTGAACGGCTGGGCGCTCACCAAGAAGGCCTCCAAGGAAGCCATCGATTTCCTCGCTTTCCTGACGAATGCGGACAACGAGCGGGCGATGGCCAAGGCTGGCATGCTCCTGCCTGTTGCCGTCGGTGCCGATGACGGCGTCGTCAACCCACTGCTGGCCGAATCGGCCAAACAGCTTGCTGGCTCGACCTGGCATCAGAACTTCTTCGACCAGGATCTCGGTGCGGCGGTCGGCCGTGTCGTCAACGACGTCGCGGTGGAAATCGTCTCCGGACAGATGAATTCCAAGGACGGCGCCCAGATGATCCAGGACGCTTTCGAACTGGAACAATAACCAGCGCCCGCAGTCCCCTGCCGGCGCTCCAGCAGTGGAGCGCCGGCATCGCTGCCGACGAAATGCGAAAGCAGGAACCATGGCCAATATATCAGTCCTATCGACACCGAGTGCCGCAAGGCCGGCAAGACGAGCCGCAAACAGCAGGAGCTCGGTCGCGCACGACCGCTTGACCGTGCTGCTCATCTTTCTGCCGCCGGCGCTGCTGCTCTTCACGCTCTTTGTCATCATGCCGATGGGCGAGGCGGCCTGGTACAGCCTTTACAAGTGGAACGGCTACGGCACGCCAACCGAGTTCATCGGGCTGCGCAATTTCCAGGTCCTGTTTCGCAACGCCGCTTTCACCCAGGCCCTGTTCAATAACGGCCTGATCATCGTCATCTCGATCTGCATCCAGGTGCCGCTCGCCATCTGGCTGGCGACGATGCTGGCGCACCGCATTCCCGGTGTCGTCGGTTACCGCCTGATTTTCTTCCTGCCCTATGTGTTGGCCGATGTCGCCGCAGGCCTCATCTGGCGTTTCGTCTATGACGGCGATTACGGCCTGTTTGCCGCTATTTCCAACTTCTTCGGCTTCGCCAACCCTTACGTGCTCGCCGACAAGGACCTGGCGATCTATGCCATCCTCGGGGTGATCGTCTGGAAATATTTCGGCTTCCACATGATGCTGTTCATCGCCGGGCTGCAGTCGGTCGACAAGAGCGTGCTGGAGGCGGCCGAAATCGACGGCGCCACCGGCTGGCAGAAGTTCCGTTACGTCACCCTGCCGCTGCTCGGCTCGACCCTGCGCCTTTCGATCTTCTTTGCCGTCGTCGGCTCGCTGCAACTCTTCGACATGATCATGCCGCTGACCGGCGGCGGACCGTCCAACTCGACGCAGACGATGGTCACCTTCCTCTTCACCTATGGCGTCATGCGCATGCAGGTCGGCCTCGGCAGTGCCGTCGGCGTCGTGCTGTTCGTCATCTGCGTGACGCTCGCCTTCGGTTACAAAAGGATCTTCATGCGCCATGACTGATATGAGCTCTTCCGTCCGCATGAGGACATCGACCCGCATCTATCTCTACGTGTCGCTGAGCCTGATCGCCGCGATCGTGTTGGTGCCGCTGCTGACGACGGCGCTCGGCGGCTTCAAGACGCTGGGCGACCTGCGCACCAATCCCTTCGGCCTGCCGACCGAGTGGCAATGGACGAATTATACGGACATTCTCTTCGGCGAACGCTACTGGCTGCAGATCGGCAATTCGCTGATCATTGCAGCGCTTACTGTGCTGCTGACGCTGATCGTCTCGTCGATGGCGGCTTTCGCCTTTGCCCATGTCCGCTTCTTCGGCTCGTCCTTCCTACTCAATTATTTCCTGCTCGGGCTGATGTTTCCGGCGGCGACCGCGATCCTGCCGCTGTTCATCCGCATCCGCGACCTCGGCCTGCTCAATACCTATTGGGGCGTGGTGCTGCCGCAGGTGGCCTTCGGCCTCGGCATGAGCATCCTGTTGTTTCGAAACTATTTCCGCAATCTTCCGGAAGAATTGTTTCAGGCGGCCTTCGTCGATGGTTGCGGTTATATGAGGTTCTTCTGGCATATCTCGCTGCCGCTTTCCCGGCCGATCGTCGCCACCGTCAGCATCATCTCCTTCGTCGGCAGCTGGAACAGCTACATCCTGCCGCTGATCATGCTGAACTCGGAATCCAAATATCCCTGGCCGCTCGGCATCATGGTCTATCGCGGCGAATACGGCACGGATTGGCAGCTGGTGCTGGCCTTCATCACCCTGACCATCCTTCCCACCATCATCGTCTTCTTCGTCGCCCAGAGACACATCATCGCCGGGTTGACCGCCGGCGCCGTGAAGTCCTGAGCCGAACCATTGGAGGTGTTATCATGGCATCCGTTGAACTGAACGACATTCGCAAGGCCTATGGCGCCGTCGACGTCATCCACGGCATTTCTCTTCATATCGAGGATGGCGAATTCGTCGCCCTCGTCGGGCCGTCCGGCTGCGGAAAATCGACGCTGCTGCGAATGATCGCCGGCCTCGAAGAGATCACCGATGGTGAAATCGCCATCGGCGGCAATGTCGTCAACGCCATGACGCCGCGCGAGCGCAACATCGCCATGGTCTTCCAGTCCTATGCGCTCTATCCGCACATGACGGTGGCTGAAAACATGGGCTTCAATCTGAAGCTTGCCGGCGTCGCCAAACCGCAGATCGAGGCCCGCGTCTCTGAGGCCGCCCGCATGCTCGATCTCGCCACATTGCTCGACCGCAAACCCGCCCAGCTGTCCGGCGGCCAGCGCCAGCGCGTCGCCATGGGCCGCGCCATCGTGCGCAATCCGGCCGTCTTCCTGTTCGACGAGCCGCTCTCCAACCTCGATGCGAAACTGCGCGTGCAGATGCGCTCGGAGATCAAGACGCTGCACCAGAAGGTCAGGACGACCTCGATCTATGTCACGCACGACCAGATCGAAGCTATGACGCTCGCCGACCGCATCGTCGTGCTCAATCACGGCAAGGTGGAGCAGCAGGGAACACCGCTCGAACTTTACCGGAAGCCGGCCAATCTGTTCGTCGCCGCCTTCATCGGATCGCCGGCGATGAACATGCTCGACGGCACGGTCGACGGTGTAAACGGCGAACCCGCCGCCCGCCTCGAAGACGGCACGGCGATCCGCCTCGCGCCCGACCGCAAGGTCAAGGCCGGCCAGGCCGTCACGGTTGGCCTGCGCCCCGAACATCTCATTCCCGGCATAGCGGCCGGCACACCGCTCGCCGGCCGCACCATGCTGGTAGAACCGACAGGCGCCCAGACCCATGTGGTCTTCGATCTCGCCGGACAACAGGTGACCGCCATCGTCGACGGCGAATACCCCGCCCGCTACGGCGCCGTGTTCGAGGCAAGTATTGCCAGCGATCAGGTGCATGTTTTCGACCGCGGCAGCGGTGTAGCGCTGTAGGTGAGGCCCGCCGGCGCATGCGAATATGCTCGACCGAAGAGATTGCCGAAACAGCCCCTCACCCGTAAACGGGGCTAGGGGACGTGCCACGCGAGAGGTGGCGAGAAACGGAGAGGCCGCGGCTTGTCCTTTCGCCCCGCTGGGCGGGGAGAAGGTGCCGGCAGGCGGATGAGGGGCATCTCGGGCGTAGAGTTGTCCGGGCCGAGGATGACCTAAGGAGCTAAGAAGAGCGAAGCGCCGCCCTCAATCTCCGAATTACTCAGCCGCAATCCGTTCAACACCGTTGGCCTGGACGATCTTCTCCAGCAGCGCCAACTCCTCCTGAGTAAGATCCGTCAGAGGCGGCCGAACCGGGCCGGGATTCTGCCCGAGCACCCGCAGGCCGGCCTTGATGATCGAGACGGCGTAGCCCTTCTTGCGGTTGCGCAGGGCGACGAAGGGGAAGAAGAAGCTCTTCAGGATCTCGTCGACGGTCGCCTGGTCGCCGGTGCGCAGGGCGCCGTAAAAGCGCTGGGCCAGCGCCGGGACGAAGTTGAAGACGGCCGAGGAATAGGTGGTCACGCCGGCGGCGAAATAGGCTTGTGCATAGACCTCATGGGTCGGCATGCCGCCGACATAGACGAGGCGATCGCCAAGCAGCGTGGTGATCTCGATGACCTTGTCGACATCGCCGACGCCGTCCTTGAACCCGATCAGGTTCGGGCATTCCTCGGCGAGCCGCGCAATGCTTTCAGCCGTCAGCACGGCGTTATCGCGGTTATAGACGATGACGCCGATGCCGACCGATTGGCAGACCGCCTTGACGTGGGCGATGAGGCCGGCCTGCTCGGCAAACATCAGATAGGGCGGCAGCAGCAGCAGCCCGTCCGCGCCTGCCTTTTCGGCCGCCTTTGCGATCTCGATGGCAAGCGACGTGCCGTAGCCGGTTCCCGAGATGATCGGCGTCTTGCCGGCCGACGCCTTGGCAGCCTTGACGACTTGCGGGATCTCGCTCGGGCTGAGGGAGAAGAATTCACCGGTGCCGCCGGCGGCAAACAGGGCCGCAGCGTCGTAACCGGCAAGCCATTCGACATGGCGGCGGTACTTCGCCTCGTCGAAAATGAGCTGGTCGTCGAAATGCGTCACCGGAAACGAGAGGAGACCACTGCCGACGGCCTTCTTCAATTCAATCGGGTTCATCATGAAAGTCCTGTTCCTTACCTGTTGAAATTGGCCGTCTCAGGCGCTTTCGAGCGTCTGCAGAAGGGCCGCGATATAGCCGTAGCAGTAGGCAAATGCGGTGGCGGAAGGGTCCTTGCCGGAAACGGTCGGCACATGGTCGGGCATCAGCATGTATTTGAAGCCGACTTCCTTGTAGATCCTGGCCGAGCGGACCATGTCCATGTCGCCCTCGTCGGGGAAGGTCTCCATAAAGGAGAGTTTGCCGCCGCGGATATTGCGGAAGTGAACATTGAAGATCTTGTTGCGTTCGCCGAACCAGCGAATGACGTCGTCGATCTCCTTGCCGGGATTTTCCAGCATTTCGCCGATCGAGCCCTGGCAGAAATTCAGGCCGTGATAGGGGTTTTCGCGCATCAGCACGAACTTCTTCAGGCCTTCGACGGTGCCGAGCACCCGCGTGACGCCGCGAAAGCCCGGCGGCGTATAGGGATCGTGCGGATGGCAGGCGAGCCTGACGCGATTGCTTGCGGCGACGGGAACGACACGTTCGAGGAAATAGTCGATCCGTTCCCAGTTTTCGTCTTCGGAGAGCACACCGGCAAGACCGGGTGCTGCCTGCTGATCCGTCTTGTCCCAGCGGAAGCTGGCATTCATCGATCCGCCGCGCCCTGGTTCGTCCGGTGTGCGGGGAATGCCGATCAGGTTGAGATTATATTTGACCGCCGGAATGCCGGCCGCCGCGGTATTCTCGATCAGCTTGCAAACGGCGTCGATCTGCCTGTCGCGCTCCGGGCCGGCAAGCAGGATATCGGGATAGGACGCCTTCTCGATCGGTTGCGAGGGCAGCGGCAGCTGGATCATGTCGAGAATCAGGCCGAAGCTTTCGACCTTGTCGCGGTGGCGCTCGAGGTCGGAAAGCGTCCAGCTGCTCGGTTCTCCCGGCGGGTCGGCGTTGATATGCTTCACACCCAGTTGCGCGAAGATACGATAATCGTCGTCATCCCGGGCGGCGACCTGTGTTCCCAGATACATTTGAGTCTCTTTCGAAATTACACAATGTCATATGACATAATATGAATTTGGAAGAGAGTCGAGCCCTATTGCTGTTCGGCGAGCATCCGGTAGCGACGTTGGCTGGCCAGCATATGGGCGCGCATCGCCTGGCGGGCGCGTTCCGGATCCTGATCGGCGATGGCCGAGAGAATTTCCACATGTTCGGCATAGACCTTTTGCAGATAGTCCCGGTCATTGGCCTCGGGCAGCGTCGGAAACTGGCCACGGGGGATGGCCTTGGCGCCGAAATGGCGGAGAACATCGACATAGAATCGGTTATTGGTGGCGGCGGCAATCGCCGTGTGGAAGGCGTAATCTGCCTCCACCGTCTGTTGTCCGGCTTCAATCAGTTGCGCCATTCTGCGATTGGCCTCGCGGATGGCCGCCTCCTGCTCGGCGGTGCGGCGATAGGCGGCGATGGCGGCCGCTTCACCCTCGGCCGCCATGCGAAACTCCAGCAATTCCAGGGTTTCCGGAATGCTTTTGATTTCCACCGGCGTCAATGACAGCACCGAATGCGCCTTCGGGTCGGCGACAAAAACCCCTTTACCCTGAATCGGTTTGACGAAGCCCGCCGACCGGAGGTCGGCAATCGCCTCGCGAACCACGGTGCGGCTGACGCCGAAGGTGGCCTCCAGCTGCGGCTCGGTTGGCAGCTGGTCGCCGACGCGCAACTGCCCCGTTTCGATTTGCGCCCGCAATTGATCGATGACCTGCTGCGCCAGTCTTTGCCGGCCACGGCTGAGTATTGTCATTTTCCGCTCCCAAACCCCTTGGCATCAGGTCGCCCGCTCAGGTCTTGCAAATCATATCAGACTTCGTTAAATCATAATACGACATACGGGCGACATAATATGTCTTTTATAGTAATCCAGGGAGGACTGACAATGAAGCATTTTTCTAAAAGCTTGTTCGTCGGCGCCGTTTTCGGCGCCCTGACGATCGCTGCACCGCAGCTGCAGGCTGCGACCCCGCAGGATCAGCTGGTGATTGGTACATCGCTGGCCCAGGTTCTATCTCTCGATCCGCAGCAGGCGACCGAAGGCAAGGCCGTCGAGATCATGTCCAACCTTTACGACCGGCTGGTCGCCAGCACGGCGGACGGCAAGATCCTTCCGCAACTGGCCGAAAGCTGGAAGGTCGACGACAAGGGCATCACCTTCACCCTGCGCAAGGCCAATTTCGCCTCCGGCAACCCGGTCACCTCCAAGGACGTGGTCTATTCGCTGGCCAGGCTCTTGAAGATGGATCAGGCCGCCGCCGCCAACCTCAAGCGCGTCGGCTACGACAAGAACAATGTCGACAAGCTCGTCACGGCGGTCGACGACCAGACAGTGCGGATCGATCTCTCCGAGCAGGTGACGGCGGAGCTTCTCCTCTACCGGCTGACGACGACCACCACCAGCGTGGTCGACAGCGTCGAAGTGGAGAAACATGCCGTCGACAATGACTATGGAAACGCCTGGATGCGGACGCATTCGGCCGGCTCCGGACCCTTCACCCTCAATCGCTGGTCCCCGAACGAACTTGTCATTCTCGATGCCAACAAGGATTATATGACCGGCGCGCCGAAGATGAGGCGCGTCATCGTCCGGCATGTGCCTGAAAGCCAGGTCGAGCGGCTGATGCTTGAGCGCGGGGATATCGATATTGCCAGCGCCCTGACCGCATCGGATCTCGCAACGTTCCAGGACAAAAAAGGTTTTGCCATCCAGCGCATTCCGACAGGCGGCTTCTACGTGCTGTCGATGAATGCCGGCAACCAGTACCTCTCCAATCCCAAGGTCCGCGAGGCGATCGCCTACGGCATCGACTACAAGGGCATCGAGAAGACGATCATGGGGCCATACGGGCGGGCCAGAAACGTTCCCGTTCCCGAGAATTTCGAATATGCCATCGCCAATCCCGACTGGCATCTCGACGTCGAAAAATCCAAGCAGCTGCTGAGCGAGGCGGGTTTCAAGGACGGCTTTTCGCTGACGCTGAAGACCATTGCGCAGACGCCGCGCATCGATCTTGCCACCGCCATCCAGGCATCGCTTGCCCAGGTTGGCATCAAGATCGACATCCAGCAGGGCAATGGCTCGGAAATCATTGCCGCTCATCGCGCCCGGGATTTCGATCTGCTGATCCCGCAGACCAGCGCCTACATGCCGAGCGTGCTCGGTTCGATGGAGCAGTTTTCCTCCAATCCCGACAATTCGAAAGAGGCCAACAATGCCGGCAACTTCGTCTGGCGTTCGGCCTGGGATATTCCCGAACTGACGGCCCTGACGGCGAAGGCATCGATGGAGCCGGACGCCAAGAAGCGCGGCGAACTTTACGTTCAGATGCAGAAGATGTTCGTCGAACAGAAGCCGGCCGTGCTGCCGCTGTTCGAGCGCTTTGAGCCGATCGTCCTCAACGGCAAGGTGCAGGGATATATCGGGCATCCGTCTCAGCTGACGCGGCTCGAGAACGTGACCAAGGTAGAAACCCAGTAAGACTCCCAAGGCAAGCCGATCATGAAGGAACTCTCCGTAGCCGAATTTGGCCGACGCCTGGCGCATTTGCTGGTCAGCCTGTTCATCCTCCTCTGTGTCACCTTCGTGATCGGCCGCGTCTTGCCCAACGATCCGGTCGGCGCGATCGTCGGCGAACTTGCCGATCCCGCCGCCTATGCGGCGATGCGGGCGCGCCTGGGGCTCGATCTGCCGATCTACCAGCAGTTTTTCCTTTATCTGAACGGGCTGGCTCATGGTGATTTCGGCACGGCCGTGCTCACCGGCAATCCCGTCTCTTCCGACCTTGCCCAGGCGTTTCCGGCGACATTCGAACTGGCGACGCTGGCAGTGATCATCTCGACCTTCGTCGGTGTCCCGCTCGGGCTCACCGCCGCCCTGTTTCGCGACAGCTGGATCGATAAGGTCGCCCGCGTGGTCGCACTCGTCGGCCATTCGATCCCGGTCTTCTGGTTCGGCATTGTCGGGCTGGTCATCTTCTATGCCGGCCTCAACTGGGTCGGCGGCCCGGGCCGCATCGATGTCTTTTACGAAGGCCTCGTCACGCCGCGAACCGGCCTCCTGCTGATCGACAGCCTGCTGCAGGGCGAGAGCGAAATCTTCTGGAATGCGCTCGGCCATATCATTCTTCCCGCCGTCATCCTGGCCTATGCGGCGATGGCCTACATCACCCGCATGACCCGCAGTTTCACCCTGGAGCAGCTGAGCCAGGATTACGTCATCGCGGCCCGGGCCAAAGGCGTCAGCCCGACCGGCACGATCTTGCGCCATGTCCTGCCGAACATTGCCGTGCAGCTGATCACCATCCTGGCCATTTCCTATGGCGGGCTGCTCGAAGGCGCTGTCGTGACCGAGATCGTCTTCTCCTGGCCGGGCATCGGCCAATACATGACGAACGCCCTCATGATCGGCGACATGAACGCCATCGTGGCTGGCACCATCATCGTGGGATTCATCTTCATGCTGTTAAACTTCCTCGCCGACGTCGCTTACGCCGTCTTCGATCCGCGCATGCGGGAGGCAGCCCGATGAGTGACGCCATCCGCAGTGACATTCAGATCCGCCCGCCAAGCGTGTCGACCCGCATCGCGGCGTCGTTTACGCGCGCCGGCCGCAAATTGGCTGCCGAGCCGCTTGGCCTTGCCGGCTTCGTCATCCTCGGCCTGCTCTGCATCGTCGCGATCTTCGCGCCGCTTCTGGCGCCTTACGATCCGGTCGTGCAGGCGCTGGGCGATGCATTGCAGCCGCCGAGCCTGGCACACTGGGCCGGCACCGACGAATTCGGCCGCGACATTCTGAGCCGGCTGATCTTCGGCACGCGCATCACCATTCAGACGGTGCTGTCGATCTCGCTGATCGTCGGGCCGATCGGCCTTTTGATCGGCGTCGTCGCCGGCTTCTTCGGCGGGCGCACCGATGCGCTGCTGATGCGCGCCACCGATATCGTTCTGTCCTTCCCGTCGCTGATCCTGTCGCTCGCTTTTGCTGCAGCGCTCGGCGCCGGCCTGACCACGGCCATCATCGCGATTTCGCTGACGGCATGGCCGCCGATTGCCAGGCTCGCCCGCGCCGAAGCCCTGGTCGTTAGAAATGCCGATTATGTGGTTGCCGCCCGCCTTTACGGCGCCTCACCGATCCGCATTCTTCTGCTCTACATCGCACCGATGTGCGTGCCATCGGTCATCGTTCGCCTGACCCTAAATATGGCGGGCATCATCCTGACGGCAGCATCACTCGGCTTTCTCGGCCTCGGCGCCCAGCCGCCGGCGCCGGAATGGGGGGCGATGATCTCCAACGGCCGCAAGTTCATGCTCGATTATTGGTGGGTCGCCGTCATGCCGGGTGTCGCCATCCTGCTGACCAGCCTTGCCTTCAACATCGCCGGAGATGCTCTGCGCGACCTTCTGGATCCCCGCCATGCCAGATCTTGAAATGAAAGATCATGATTTGCAGCCCGTTCTGTCCGTCAAGGGATTGAGCGTCCGTTTCGGGCGAGGCGCCGTGCCCGCCGTTTCCAACGTCAGTTTCGACGTCGGGCGCGAACGTGTCGGCATCGTCGGAGAATCCGGTTCCGGCAAATCGACGACGGGTCGCGCCATCATGCGTCTGCTGCCGCCGGCCGCCGTCGTCACCGCCGAACGCCTGGATCTCGGCGGCGATCCGTTGCTGTCGAAGAGCGAGCGGCAGATGGGCGCGCTACGCGGCAAGGATATCGCCCTGATCATGCAGGATCCGCGCTATTCGCTGAATCCGGTGCTCTCGATCGGCAAGCAGATCGCCGAAGCCGCGCGCCTTCACCTCGGTCTCGGCAAGAGCCAGGCGTTCGACGCTGCCCGCGCCATGCTGGAGCGCGTGCGCATCAGCGATCCCGATCGGGTCATGGCGCTCTATCCCCACCAGATATCCGGTGGCATGGGCCAGCGCGTGATGATCGCAATGATGCTGCTGGCCCGGCCGAAGCTTGTCATTGCCGATGAACCGACCTCCGCACTGGATGTCAGCGTCCGCAAGGACGTGCTGCTGCTGCTCGACGAGTTGGTGCGCGAAAACAACTCCGGCCTGCTGTTGATCAGCCATGACATTCGCATGGTCGCTGCTTTTTGCGAGCGCATCATCGTCATGTATGCCGGCCGCATCGTCGAAACGCTGACCAGTCTCGAAGAGGCCCGCCATCCCTATACGCGCGGGCTGATAGCAGCACTGCCCGACCCGAAAAACCCGGTGCGGCGGCTTGCGGTTCTCGACAGGGCAAAACTCGATCTGGAGGCGGCGCAATGATCAATGTCCGCGACCTCGATGTCGTCTTTGCCTCGGGCAAATCAAGCAATCATGTCGTCCGCGGCATCAGTTTTCAGGTCAACCAGGGCGAGACGCTCGGCATTGTCGGCGAATCCGGCTGCGGCAAATCGACGGTTCTGCGTTGCCTCGCCGGCATGGAGGCGGGTTGGACCGGGCAGATCGAGCTTGGCGGCAAACCGATCGGCAAGAGGCGCTCGCGCGAGGAGCTGAAATTCGCCCAGATGGTGTTTCAGGACCCTTACGGATCCCTGCATCCGCGCCATCGCATCGGCACCGCGTTGGCCGAGCCGCTGCGCGCCATGGGCCAGTCCGAGATCTGGTCGAAGGTCGAAAGAGCCTTGATCCAGGTGGGATTGCCGGCAAGTTTCGCCAGTCGTTTTCCCCATGAGCTTTCCGGCGGCCAGCGGCAGCGGGTAGCGATCGCCCGGGCGCTAATCCTGTCGCCGCCGATTCTGCTGCTCGATGAGCCGACATCGGCGCTCGACGTCTCGGTCCAGGCCGAAATCCTCAACCTGCTTGCCGATCAGCGCGAGGAAAAGGGACTGACCTATCTGCTTGTCAGCCATGATCTCGCTGTCATCGCCCATATGTGCGACCGGGTGCTGATCATGAAAAACGGCGGCTTTGTCGACGAACTCACCAGGGCGGATCTGCAGGCCGGCACCACCCATGATGCCTATGCGCGCGAACTGTTCGAAGCGAGCTTTATGGAAGCTTGATATTTCGCGCTGGTGCGCCACCGACCGCTGCAACGCTGCCTCTTTCGACGAGATGGCAGGCAAGCTCGACGCGGCGCCGCGGTGTCGCAAGGCCGAGCATCATGTCGCGCAGCAGGTCGAGCGCGGTGGCGCCGAGTTCGCGCATCGGAATATGCACCGTCGACAGCGGCGGGTTGAGAAAGGCCGATTGCGGCAGGTCGTCGATGCCCATGACGGAGACGTCCTGCGGCACGGCATAACCCATCGCCTGCAATCCGCGCACGGCGCCGGTGGCAAGGCTGTCGCCTGCCGTCAGGACGGCGGTGAAGGAGAGGCCTTTGTCGCGGACGAGGCGGGTGAGGGCTTCGGCCCCGAGTTCCGGCAGCCAATCGTCGACCTCGAGCACCAGATCGGCATCGGCCTTGAGCCCGTGATGCAGCAGAGCGTCGCGCCAGCCCTCCAGTCGCCGCTCGATCGTCCGTCGCCCCGGCCGCAGCATAAACAGGATGCGTTTATGGCCGGCCTGGATCAGCCGCTCGGCGGCAATGAAGGCGGCCTCGCGGTTGCAGGGGGTCACACTCGACAGCCGCATATAGGGATCGTCGCTGTTGACGAGCACGACGGGCTTTCCGAGGCCGGCGGCCCCCGCCAGCATGTCCTCCTCGTCGACCGTCAGAATCAGCATGCCGCCAAAGCTCGGATCGTCCCGCATCTCGGCGACGACGCGGGCTTCATCTCCTTTGTCGGCGATAGGGCGCATCGCCACCTCGATGCCGAGAGCGGCCGCCCGCGCGTTCAATCCCTCGAGCACGTAGAGGGTGAACTGGTTGCGGACATAGTCGATCATCGCCGCGCCGGAGGCAACGAGCATGACCTTCTTGCCGGCGACACTTGCCGGCAAGGCGTAGCTGACCGCGCTCGCCGTTTCCAGCACCAGCTTGCGGATCTCGGGCCTGACGCCCTTCTCGCCGGCGAGCGCTCGCGACACCGTGCTGATCGATACGCCGCAGCGGGCGGCGATGTCGTCGAGGCGTGTGCGCCTGCCCTTTTTCTGCTCCGTGGCCATGACATCTCCTCGCTCCCTGTCTATTGTGCAAAAATCTTTCAGATTGCGCAAATGGAATGCCTATGCACAATTGCTTTTAGGAGTCCGCGACAAGCGACAGAGCAGGGAGGCTTTGAAGATGCGGTTTGACGGCCAGTCCACGCGTCGGTGTTTTGCCCGGCGTCTTAAGGTTCGAGCGGGCTAAACATGGCCGCCGAGCAGCAATCCCATCTCCGCCGCCAGACTGCGAAACAAAGGCCGATCGTCTATTGGCAGCTGGGCCATCTCTCGCAGCAGCGCTACGACGTCGCCGATCGGCCGATGGAAGGCAGCATGGATCCGTTCTTCTTCGTCACCAAGACGAAGAACTTCATCCCGCACGAATATCCCTGCCGCACTGAATTCAAGAAATCCTTCTCCGGCCGTCGGCCGCAGCCGGCAGCCGAATTCGAAGCAAGCCGCTGGTGGCTTCCCTTTGCCTCTCCGCGTGTGGATCTCTCGGGCTTCTGGTTTCGCCCGACCCGCATCGGCTGCTGGGCGCGCACCTTCCTCGATGCCCGCTCCGCGGGTTCGGCTAGGCTTCGCCTGTCGACCTGTGGTGGCGCGATCCTCTTCGTCAATGGCGCCGAGCAGGGCTTCATGGCGCCTTACGAGCGCAATCTGGAAGCCCAGCAGATCCTCGAGGTCGAGCTCGCCGTCGGTCTCAACGAGATCCGCGTCTATGTCGACGATCTCGCCGAACGCGACGCCCGTTTCTATTTCCAGCTGGATTATCTCGAAGGGCCGGAGGTCGAAACGGCAGTCCCCGTTCCGATCGCTGCCGGTGATGCCGATGCGCTGGAGGCGATCCTCGAAGGCATGCGCTTCGACCGCACCGCCTATCTCGGCGAGGACGTGACGATCCTGTTTCCGGCGCCGCTACCGGTGGCGCTCACCTGCCATGTCGAGATCGAAGGCGACTTCATGTCGACAGAGCGTTTCGATTATGATTTCGCGCTGGAGAAGGGCGCAACCAGGCTGGAACTCGGTGCCTCGGCTGATATGCCCGCCGATTTCCGCCATTTCCGCATCGCCTTCAAATCAGGCGAACTTTCGCTCGGCCGCACGCTCGGCGTCGAAATCTGTCATCCCGAACGCCAGGGGCAGGCGCCCGCCGCATTGGCGGACCGTATCGCCGAGGCGCTGGCCGAGGTTGCTGCCCATTCCGAGCCGGATACCGTCTGCGCTTTCGCGCGGCTGGCGTTGGGGCAGGGTGGCGAAGAGACCGAGGCAATGATTGCGGCGATGCTGCCTGTTATCGAGGACTGTCACGACTGCGCCGATTTCGTGCTGGTGCCGCTGCTGTTTGCCTATACGCGCTGGAGCGATCTGCTGTCGCAAGGCCTGCGGCAGAGGATCGAGCACGCCGTTCTCCATTATCGCTACTGGATGGATGAACCGGGCAATGACGTTCAGTGGTATTTTTCGGAAAACCACGCGCTTCTCTTCCATACCGCCGCCTATCTCGGCGGCCGGCTTTTTCTCAATGCCGTTTTTGTCCGTTCCGGCCGCACCGGCGCCGAGCAGATGAAGGTCGGCGAAGAGCGCGTCCGCGCCTGGCTCGATCACTTCGAGAAATGGGAAATGGCGGAGTGGAATTCCGTTCCCTATTTCCCGATCGACCTCAAGGGCCTGACGGCGCTCGCCGCCTGCGCGCCGGATGAGACGATCCGCGCCCGGGCGAATGCCAGCATCGTTCGGCTGATGGAGATCGTCGCCCGTTCGGCCCATCACGGTATGCTGACTGGCAGCCAGGGCCGCTCCTACGAACATACGCTACGCCCCGGCCGCTCGGTCGAACTGTCGGCCATCGCCCGGCTGCTCTGGGGCCGCGGCTGGTACGGCCGGCGCGTCCACGCTTTGCCGCAGCTTGCTGTCTGCATCCGCGATCACGGCCTGCGTTTTCCCGAGGAGTTCGCGGCGATTGCCGCGCATGACGCCGACGACGCGCGGGAGTGGACCTTTTCCCAGGGCGAGAACCGTTTCGCCGCGCTCTATCACTACAAGACGCGCGACACCGCGCTCGGCACCATCGCCCATTATCGTCCCGGCGCCTGGGGCTACCAGGAGACAGTGCTGCATCTGCGCTTGGGTCAGCGGCCGGAAGCACAGATCTGGATCAACCATCCCGGCGAAACCATCCAGTTCGGTTATGGCCGGCCGAGCTTCTGGGGCGGCTGCGGAACGCTGCCGCGCGTGCATCAGTATCGCGATCTCGCCATCCTCGATTTCAACATCCACGAGGGCCAGCCGGATTTCACCCACGCCTGGTTCCCGGTCGAAGCCTTCGACGAAACGGCGGTCGGCGGCAATCTGGCGCTCGCCCGTTCCGGCAACGGCCTGGCGCTGCTGATCGGCAGCGGAGCACTGGTGCCGGTGAAGGAGGGTCCGACGACGGATATGGAGCTGCGCCTGGCCGCACGTAAGAGCCGATGGATTGTCCGTCTCTCCGATCTCGATCGGGAGGGCGACCTTGCCGGCATGCAGGCGCGTTTCGCGGCACTCCAGGCCCACCGAGACGACAAGGACGCACTGATCGTCGCCGATCCGGATTATGGCCAGGTCATCTTCGAAGAGGACGGCACCGTGTGCGCCGAAGGCCGTATTCTGAGACCTGCGGACTGGTCGGTGCGGGGAGAAGCGGTACATCTGGAGATATCAGGCAGGCAGCCTCGGCGCGCCGCCTCGTAGACGACATGTCCGGCAGGTGGAGGACCTGGCCGGGCGCAGGAATTCATTGGTCAAGAGGAGGAGAAAATGACCAGAATGAAATCGATTGGCGCGGCCTTTGCTGCGGTTCTCTTGAGTTCCGTTGCCGCCCATGCCGGCGACGTGCGCATCATGTGGTATTCCGACGGCGGCGAGGGTGCTGTCATCAAGGATCTGCTGGCGCGCTTCTCGAAGACCAATCCCGATGTCAACGTCATCCTCGACGAGGTTTCCTATGACGTCGTAAAGGAACAGCTGCCGGTGCAGCTCGAAGCCGGGAAGGGGCCCGATATTGCCCGCGTCACCAATCTGAAGGCCCAGGCCCAGCATTGGCTCGATCTTCGCCCGCTGCTCGCCGATGCCAAATACTGGGACGACAATTTCGGCGCCCAGGCCGACTGGATGCGTCCCGATGGCTCGAACGCCATCACCGGCTTCATGACGCAGCTGACGCTGACCGGCGGCTTCGTCAACAAGACGCTGTTCGAGCAGGCCGGCGTCGAAATTCCCGGCCCAAAGGCCACCTGGGATAATTGGGCAGTCGCCGCCAAGAAGGTCGCCGACAGCCAGAAGGTCTTCGCCATGGCGATCGACCGCTCCGGCCATCGCGTCTCCGGCCCGAATATTTCTTACGGCGCCAACTATATCGCCGCTGACGGCAAGCCGGCGCCGATCGACCAGGGCTCCAAGGATTTCCTCAGCCGCTTCGTCAAGTGGAACGAGGACGGCACCATCAACAAGGATGTCTGGGTCAGTGCTGCCGGCACTACCTATCGCGCCGCGGCCGACGACTTCATCAATGGCGGCCTGGCCTATTATTATTCGGGCAGTTGGCAGATCTCGGGCTTTGCCCAGAAGATCGGCGACAGTTTCGATTGGGTGATGGCGGGGAGCCCCTGCGGCACGGTCGCCTGCACCGGCATGCAGGGCGGCGCCGGTCTCGTCGCCGTCAAATACACCAAGAACCCCAAGGACGTCGCCAAGGTGATGGACTACCTGGCAAGCGCCGACGTGCAGAAGGAGTTCGCCGAGCGCAGCCTGTTCATTCCGGCGCACAAAGCTGTGGCCGCCGGCCAGATGGACTTCAAGACCGACAATCCGCATGTGCAGGCGGCGCTGAAGGCCTTCGTCGAGTCGGCCGCCCAGACGGCGGCACCCGCCATGAAGCTGCCGGGCTGGAAGTGGTCGGACGCCTATTACAGCGCCATCGTCGCCCGCATCAGCCAGGTGATCGCCGGCGAAATGAAGCTCGACGACGCCTATGCCCGCATCGACGAGGACATCAAAGCCAAGGTTGGCGGCAACTGACGGACGAACGGATGGCGGACAAAACGGTTTCCTCCGAACCACCTGTCAAAACCGGCCTGCGGCAGGCGCTGATTGCGCCTGTCCGGGTCGCCATGGGCATCGTCGATATTCCCATGCGTGCCTGGCAGAAGCTGACGGGGCTGAACGGCATGGCTGGCGTCTTCCTGGCGCCCAACATGCTGATCTTTTCCGTCTTCGTGCTGCTGCCGCTGGTCATCAACTTCATCTATTCGACGACGAGCGGCGGCGCCATCTTCCTGCCGAACAGAACCTATGTCGGCGCCGAGCAGTACCGGATCCTGTTTGATTGCCGCTCCTATCTCGATCCGTCGACCTGTGCGGCCGACACGTTCTGGGCGGCCGTGCGCAACACCGCCGTCTTCGTCGTCTTCCAGGTCTCGGCGATGCTGATCACCGCACTCGCAACGGCTTTGATCCTCAATCGCGAGCTTTCCAATCGCGGCTTCTGGCGCGCCGTCTTTTTCTTTCCCGTGCTACTGTCGCCTGTCGTCGTCGGCCTGATCTGGAAGTGGATACTGCAGCGTGAAGGCCTGTTGAACTATGCGCTCAGCCCCTTCGGCTTCGAGCCCTTCTCCTGGCTCAGCGATCGTTTCTGGGCCTTCTTCTTCGCCGTCTTCGTCTCGGTCTGGGCGCATATGGGCTTTTATGCACTGATCCTGCTCGCCGGCCTGCAGGCGATCCCCCGGGATCTCTACGAGGCGGCGGCGATGGACAAGGCAAGCCCCACCCGGATCTTCCGGCGGATTACCCTGCCGCTGCTGATGCCGAACCTCATTGTCGTCCTGGTGCTGGCGCTAATCCGCGCCGTGCAGATCTTCGACGAGGTCTTTGTGCTCACCGGCGGCGGGCCCGGCACCAGCACCATGTACATCACCCAGTTCATTTACGAGACCGGTTTTGCGAGTTCGCTGCGCAATCCGGGGCTCGCCTCGGCCGCTTCGATCCTGATGGGCATTGTGCTCGTCATCCTGACGCTGGTCCAGCTCGGCGTCAGCAGCCGCAACGAGAAGAAGGGGACACGCCAATGAGCGCCGTCGGCACCTTTCTGCTGCGCCGCCGCGGCCGCGGCTGGCACTGGACTGATGTTGTCACCTGGATATGGCTGATCTCGGGCGTCTTCCTGATGTTCGGCCCGGCCGTCTGGCTGGTCTTTTCCTCGTTCAAGACGCCGGCAGCACTCGCCGAATTCCCGCCATCCTTCCTGCCCTATGTCACCGAGCAGGCCGTGGTGCCGGGCTACGACAAGCCATTGCCGCTTTATAATGTCACGATGCCGGATGGCAGCAGCCGCCAGCTCGCCGAAGTCCGCCGCATCGGCATCATGGGCCAGATGGTCGATCCGAAACAGCCGGGCGACATCGTCAAGGTCAACATCAAGGACCGCACGCCGGTGCGCCAGGTCGATTTCGCCGGCGGCAATTACACCGAACCGTTTCAGCATTTCGATTTTCTGCTGTTCCTGCGCAACTCGGTTTTCGTGACGGTGGTCGCGACAGCCATCACGCTGCTGGTCAATTCCATGGCCGCCTTCGCGCTGTCGAAATACCAGTTCCCCGGCCGCACCGCCGTCATGCTGATGATCCTGGCGACGCTGATGGTGCCGCTCTCGGTCATCGTCGTGCCGCTCTATTCCGTCATCGGCACGCTGAACCTTTTCGACAGTCTCTGGGGCGTCATCCTGCCGACGGTCGCCACCCCGACAGGGGTCTTCCTGCTCCGGCAATATATGCTGACCATCCCCGACGAACTGATCGACGCCGCGCGCATGGACAAGGCCAGCGAATGGCAGATCTACTGGCGCATCGTCCTGCCGCTGTCGGCGCCGGCGCTGGCGGTGTTGGCGATCTTCTCGGTCGTCTGGCGCTGGAACGACTTCCTCTGGCCGTTGATCGTGCTGTCGCGCAAGGAGCTTTACACGCTGCAGGTCGGCCTCAACGTCTATGCCGGCGAACTCAATGTGCAATGGCACTACATCCTCGCCATGACCGTCGTCTCGATGATCCCCGTCGTGCTGATCTTCGTCTTCCTGCAGCGCTTCATCACCACAGGCATCGCCGGCTCGGGGCTGAAATAATATGAAACAGGAGAGTACATGAGCGGGCTCGAGCTCAGAAATATCGTCAAGAATTTCGGCGCCGTCGAGGTCATCCGCGATGTCTCGCTTGAGGTCAACGACGGCGAGTTCGTCGCTTTCGTCGGCCCGTCCGGTTGCGGGAAATCGACACTGCTGCGATTGATCGCCGGCCTCGACAAGCCGTCGGGCGGGAGTATCGCCATCGACGGCAAGGATGTCACCGAGATCGGCGCCGCCGACCGCGGCCTTGCCATGGTCTTTCAGTCCTATGCGCTCTATCCGCATATGAGCGTGCGGGAGAACCTCGCCTTCGGTCTCGAGAATACCAAGGTGGCGAAGGCCGAGATCGAAGCGCGCATCGCTGATGCCGCGCGCATGCTGGAGATCGAGCCGTTTCTGCAGCGCCGTCCGGGCCAGCTCTCCGGCGGCCAGCGTCAGCGCGTCGCGATCGGCCGCGCCATCGTCCGCCGCCCGGATGCCTTCCTGCTCGACGAACCGCTCTCCAATCTCGACGCCGAACTTCGGGTCAGCATGCGCGCCGAACTCGCTGCCCTTCACGCCCGCCTGAAGGCAACGATGATCTACGTCACCCACGATCAGGTGGAAGCGATGACACTCGCCGACCGCATCGTCGTGTTGAGAGGCGGCCGGATCGAGCAAGTGGGAACACCGCTGGAACTCTACAACAAGCCGGCAAACCGCTTCGTCGCCGGCTTCATCGGCGCGCCGCACATGAATTTTCTGGAAGGGTCGGTCGTCGGGCACGAAGGCGGTTTTACCCAAGTCGAAACCGTCGGCGGCCATCGCCTTTCCGCGATCGCCCAGGAGACGCGCCCGATCGGCGAGAGGATAAGCATCGGCATACGGCCACAGCACATAACCCTTGCCGACGGAGCGAGCGCGAGCAAGCTGGACACGCGGATCACCCTTGTCGAGGAACTGGGTTCCGAAACCGTTGTCCACGCCGACACGGCCGGCAAGAAGCTGATCGCGGTCTTCGCAGGCCAGCAGCAGATGAAATCCGGCGACAGCCTGCCTCTGCATCTCGACCCGGCTGTGCTGCATCTCTTCGGCGAGGATGGTCGGCGTCTGTCTTGACGCCTCAGCGTCCAATCCACGAAGGCGCCGTTCGTCAAATCGTAGCTTCGCTCTGCCGTCCGCGCGAGAAACTTATCTGCAGCCAAAGTCTGAGGGCGAAATAACCGCAGGCAATTAGCGACGAGGGTACGGCAAGGATCAAAAAAACAGATAAAAGACGAAAATCACTCTGGCCGCCGTCGAAAAGTAACAAAAAGTAAATCAACATAACCACGCATAAAGAAAAAATAAATGTTAGAAACGACCAGAAAAATGGGCGTGAATGTACTTGAATGTATTTAAGAGAATATAGGAAATATATCGCGAGCATGACGGGTATTGAAAAAATAAATTTAAATACAAATGTTATCACTCCGATTCCTTCAAAGAACAACGGAATATGGGCTAATGTCATGCCCACGAAGTAGGATTGAAAGAGCAGGCCTCTCTGAGGCATTCCGAGATTGAGTTTCTTCATATTTTTCGTGGCCGTGTCAGATCTATGATGCTATCGAAATGCCCACCCAACTTCAAGGATCACGAAAAAGCCCGCGCCGAAGCGCGAGCCCAATTTTCACGTAACATCAGCTTTAGTGTTGGTTATTCTTGTGGCTTTGCTGACCTGCCTTAACATGCTGTTCATGGCTTCCGCCGCGGGTTCCGCTGGACTGCGCGTCGCGGCCGCCTGATGAGGCGCTGCGGGCATTGGAGTCTTTCTTGTGACTCTGCTGACCGGTCTTGACGTGCTGTTCATGGGATCCACCTTGGTTTGCCATACGGTTCTCCTTAGGTTTGAACGAGGCCACGTCGACCTCAGGCAAAGAACTACGCTCCGGCGCATGCGTTCCCCACGTTAATATTTTGTGACCTCCTATCGATAGGAGGGATGAGGAAGCGGACCGGGCGGGTAGGGAGCTCGCCTGCCATTTCGTTGGCCATCAGGAGAAAGCGGAAAAATCCCGATGTTCTCCGGCACCGCCGCGTCCGCTTGGCGCGACCCGCAACCTCGAATTGACAATGCGCGTGGCCGCAAGAAGGTTCCCGACTAAACCCCATCGCTCCATGCCGGAAAGGCTCGGCGCAGCCCATCGGCTCTTTCCAATTCAGCCTGTCGCTCTAGCTTAAAGGGTATGGAAAGAAAGGAGAAACTCATGACCGACGCACCGAATACGGCGACCCCGGCGCGAAGAGTGTTGCGGGGCCGCCCCTACAGCATCAGCGAATTTGCCAGGAAATATCGGTTGGACGACAAGGAGGCGAAACGCCTCTACGACAAGTTCGGTCCCTCCGCCACCGAACTCGATCTGTTGATGGCGGCAAAGCGGCGCCCGCCGGGGCTGCCTACGAGCCTCGACGCCTGACGCCCGCGATGAGCATCCGCACCGGAAGCTGCCTATGCGGGGCAGTGGCCTATCGCGTCGAGGGTGAGCCATTGCGCGTCGGCCTTTGCCATTGCGCCGATTGCCGTAAATCCAGCGGCTCCGCCTTCGTCTTCTTCGCGGTCTGGCCGCGGCAGGCTTTTTCCCACAGCGGCGAGATCGCCACCTTCGCCGGCCGCAGCTTCTGCCCGACCTGCGGCGGCAGGCTTTTCTGCCTCAGGGACGATGAGGCGGAAATCCGTGTGGGCTCGCTCGACAATCTGCCGACCGACCTCGCGCCGGACTATGAAGTCTGGATCAAGCGGCGCGAAGCCTGGCTGCGTCCGCTGCTCGGCGCCGGCCAATATTCCGAGGATGCGGACTGACGAGCGCTTTCGCACCAAAACTTGACTTTTATTACCAATATTTCATTTCCCCCATCCGCAATTCCGTGCCAGTTCGGCGGCAACGCTAATGCCCGGTTCATCTGCGCTGTGCTTATTTCGCTGCGGACCGAGACGGCCGCTGACTGATCGAGGATGACATGAACGATACCGGAACCGGCAAGAAGACCGGGGCGCAGACAGACGGCGCATCCGACCTCGCGGCGGTCCTTGCCGCATCGCGACGGCAGGGCAAGCGCAGCCGCTGGCGTGGACGCCTGCTCATCCTGCTGATCCTCATCGCCGCGGCCGCCGCCGCCGCCTATTTCTATATGGACCGCGGGCAAAGCGAAGTGAGCTATGCCACCCAGCCGGTAAAACGCGGTGGCCTGACGGTGCTCGTCACCGCCACCGGCTCGGTGCAACCGACCGAGCAGGTTGATATATCGAGCGAACTTTCCGGCACGGTCCGCGACGTCAATGTCGATTACAACAGCACGGTCAAGGCAGGCGAGGTGCTGGCTCTTCTCGACACCAACAAGCTCGAGGCGGATGTGAAGAGTTCGCGCGCCAAGCTGAATTCCGCCAAGGCGAATGTCGTCAAGGCCGATGCCGATATGCAATCGGCAGGCACCTCGCTCGAGCGGCTGAAGAGCCTGGTCAAGAGCAACGTCTCCACCCAGCAGAGCCTCGACGACGCCACCTACAAATATGATTCGGCCGTCGCCGCCAAACAGATCAACGAAGCCGAAGTGCTGGCCTCGGAGGCCGACCTGCAGTTGGCCGAGGTCAATCTCGCCAAGGCGAAGATCATCTCGCCGATCGACGGCGTCATCCTCACCCGCGCCATCAATCCGGGCGCGACGGTCGCCGCCTCGCTTTCGGCGCCTATCCTTTTCACCATCGCCGGCGACCTGAAGAAAATGGAGCTGCAGGTCGATGTCGACGAGGCCGATGTCGGCCAGATCGCCGTCGGCCAGAAGGCGAAGTTTTCGGTCGACGCCTATCCCGACCGGACCTTTCCCGCCGAGATCGAGCAGATCCGCTTCGCCTCCGAAGTGGTCAACAATGTCGTCACCTATAAGGCGGTGCTTTCGGTCGACAATGCCGACCTTCTGCTGCGCCCCGGCATGACGGCGACGGCCGACGTCACCGTCGAGGCTGTCAAGGACACGCTGATGGTGCCGAATGCGGCACTGCGTTATGCGCCGGCACAGGGCGAAAGGCGCGGTCGCGGCATTTTCGGGATCTTCGGCCCGCCACGCCAGCGCGGCGGCAATGCAGGTCAGGCGTTGACGGGCGCAGAGCGGCGCGTCTGGGTGCTGCGCGAAGGCCGGCCCACCCCTGTCGTCATCCAGGTCGGCTCGTCCGACGGCCAGTTCACCCAGGTCGTCTCCGGCGACCTTAGGGAAAATGACGCATTGGTGACCGACGCCACGACGCGTGCGAACTAGGCGGAGAAGTGGGATGGCTAACCCGCCACTCATCGAATTCAGGCAGGTCTCGAAAATCTACGGCGAGGGCGAGGCGGCCATCCGCGCGCTCGACCATGTCGATCTGGCGATCAACACCCATGAATTCGTCGCGATCATGGGTCCATCCGGCTCCGGCAAGTCGACGGCGATGAATATCCTCGGCTGCCTCGACGTGCCGGCATCAGGCGATTACGTCTTCCAGGGCATCCCGACCAGTGGCTTCGACCGCAGCCAGCTGACGCTGTTGCGCCGTCATATGCTCGGTTTCGTCTTCCAGGGCTTCAACCTTCTGTCGCGCACCTCGGCGGTGGAAAATGTCGAGCTGCCGCTGATCTATCGCGGCATGGCGGTGCGCGAGCGGCGCGAACGGGCCCGCGAAGCGCTGGCGCTGGTCGGCCTCTCCGGCCGCGAACATCACAAGACCCAGGAACTGTCAGGCGGCCAGCAGCAGCGCGTCGCCATCGCCCGCGCCATCGTCACCGAGCCGGCGCTGCTCTTGGCCGACGAGCCGACAGGCAATCTCGACACCAGGACCAGCGTCGAGATCATGGACCTGATGACCCGGCTGAACCGCGAGCAGGGCATTACCATCGTCATGGTCACGCACGAACCCGATATCGCCGCCTATGCGCAGCGGCTGCTGCGTTTCGTCGACGGCAAGCTGGAGACCGAGGTCGAGCATCGCAGGAGGGCGGATCATGTTCTTTGAGACGCTGAAGCTGGCACTACGCGCCATCAGCCGCAACATGCTGCGCTCCTTCCTGACCGTGCTCGGCGTCGTCATCGGCGTTGCCGCCGTCATCGCCCTGGTGACGATCGGCAACGGCACCACCGCCCAGGTCTCGACCGAGCTGTCGCGGCTCGGCACCAACATGCTGTTCGTCCGTCCTGGCCAGTTCGGCCCCGGCCGGGCGAGCTCCGAGGCCAAACGCTTCAGCATCAAGGATGTCGCCGCCATCCGCGACCAGATCGGCGGCCTCAGGGCCGTGGCGCCGCTCAACCAATCAACGGCAACCGTGATATCAGGCGGCCAGAACCATTCGACCAGCGTCTCCGGCACCACTAACGACTATTTCGTTGCCCAGGACTGGAACCTGGCGCTCGGCCGCATTTTCACGCCGGCCGAAGAACGCGGCCAGTCCCGCTGCATCATCGGCGAAACCGTGCGCTCGCAGCTCTTCGGCGCCGCCGATCCCACAGGCCAGCAGATCCGCGTCGGCAAGGTCTCGTGCCCCGTCATCGGCGTCCTTGCCAAGCGCGGCCAGTCCGGCATGGGCACCGACCAGGACGATGTCGTCATCATGCCGGTCAAGGTGTTCCAGCGGCGCATCAGCGGCAGCAGCAATGTGCCGCAGATCATCATCTCAGCCCGCGACGGCGTCTCGACCGCCAAGATCCAGGCCGATGTCGAAAATCTGCTGCGCGAGCGGCGCAAGATCATTCCCGGCCGACAGGACGATTTCAACGTCAACGACATGACCCAGATCGCCGAGGCAATGACCGGCACGACGACGCTGCTGACCGGCCTGCTCGGCGCGGTGGCCGCCATCAGCCTGCTCGTCGGCGGTATCGGCATCATGAACATCATGCTGGTCTCCGTCACCGAACGAACCCGGGAAATCGGCATCCGGCTGGCGATCGGCGCGCTCGAAAACCAGGTTCTCACCCAGTTCCTGGTCGAGGCGGTGGCGCTCTCGCTCTTCGGCGGCATCACCGGCATCGTGCTCGGCCTGAGCCTCGGTCTCGTGGCGGTCACCCTCTTGAAAGTCCCCTTCGTCTTCAGCCCGATGATGGTCGCCGTCGCCTTCCTCTTCTCCGCCGCAATCGGCATGATCTTCGGCTATTTCCCCGCAAGACGGGCAGCACAGTTGAACCCCATCGAGGCTCTGCGGCACGAGTGAAGCGCGATCGCAAGGGTTGATCGAGGGCAGGGCGCGGCCTGATATTGGGGGTGACGCGGCGTGGCTCTTTACGCGAGGGTGAGTTTGGCAGAACGCCAACCTCATTCTCCGTCCTCTCGGTCTTAAGCCGAGGATCCATGCCACTGCCGGTGGATGCTGTGAGCATGACGGAGGGTGGGGCGGAAAAATGAGTTCTTTCGTAGCGTAGACGCCTGAGTCCACGAAACTCACGCCGCTGTTATCTATTTGTCTCTATTCTGATATTTCAATGCCGACTTGTCTTCGGCTTTTTGTCGTGCAACCATTTGATATATCAGATCGGCGCCGGATTTTCAGCATGCAGACGTCACAGAGTCATCTCGCCTATCTCGCGCTGGAGCACCTGATCGTCACACTGGCGCTGAAGCCAGGCGCGCTCGTTACCGAAAAACAGCTGATCGACATGGCGGGCCATGGGCGCACGCCGGTGCGTGAGGCGATCCAGAAGCTTGCCTGGCAGGGGCTGATCCTGGTGAAGCCGCGGGTCGGGCTGCAGGTGGCTGGGATCGCGCCCGAGGATCATGGTAATGTCATGCAGGTGCGCCGTGAGCTGGAGCCGATTGCGGCAAGCCTTGCCGCCAAACATGCGACGGATGAGCAGCGCCAGCGCCTTAACGACTGCGCCGACGCCATGGACGAATGCGCCGTCACCGGCGATCTCGCCGGCTTCTTCGCCGCCGATAAAGCCTTCGACGAAATCCTCGAAGAGGCCTGTCCCAACGGCTTCATCACCGCCGCGCTCGGTCCGGTGCAGACGCATTCTCGCCGCCTCTGGTATTCCACCGCGAACCCGGAGCGCACCGACCGCGCCATCACGCTGCACGTCGCCGTCATCCGCGCCATCCATCAGGGCAGGGCGGAAGAAGCGCGCGCCGCCATGGCGGTACTGATCGACTATCTCGCCCGCAAATAAAAGCGGCCCCGTTTCCGGAGCCGCCGTCAGATCTGGTTGTCGGAGAAAACCTCAGCCGACGAAAGCGCGCTCGATGACGAATTCGGCAGGCTTGCTATTGGCGCCTTCATTGAGGCCGGCCTTTTCGAGCAGTTCCTTGGTGTCCTTCAGCATGGCCGAGGAACCGCAGATCATGCCGCGGTCGATCGCTGGATCGAGTGGCGGTACGCCGAGATCGGTAAACAGCTTGCCCGACGAGATCAGGTCGGTGATGCGGCCGCGATATTCGAAATCCTCGCGCGTGACGGTCGCATAATGGCGCAGCTTGTCACCGACCACTTCCTTCAGCAACTCGTCGTTCTCGATCTCGTTGACGAGGTCGAAGCCGTATTGCAGCTCGGCGACATCGCGGGTTGTATGGGTGAGGATGACTTCCTCGAACTTCTCATAGGTCTCGGGATCGCGGATCAGGCTGGCGAAAGGCGCAACACCCGTTCCCGTCGAGAACATATAGAGACGACGGCCCGGCGTCAGCGCGTCGAGCACCAGCGTGCCCGTCGGCTTCTTGCGCATCAGCACCTGGTCGCCCGGCTTGATCGCCTGCAGATGCGAGGTCAGCGGGCCGTCCGGCACCTTGATCGAGAAGAACTCGAGCTCTTCGGCCCAGGCGGGGCTGGCGATCGAATAGGCGCGGAAGACCGGTTTGCCCTCGACCATCAGGCCGATCATCGCAAATTCGCCGGAACGGAAACGGAAGCCCTGCGGCCGGGTCATCGTGAAGCGGAAGAGCCGGTCGGTGTAATGCGTCACAGCAAGCACCGTCTCGGCATAGACGCCGGCGGGGATGGACGTGGCGAAGTCTTCGGTCTTTGCAGGCGCGTTCATTTCGGTAGCGGATCCCGTATTCGTCGGATGAACTGTCGGATGCGAGCGAGATATTACAAATCGGGCCCGAATTAAAGGCATTCCATTCCACGCGACGCTCCAGAAGGGAAATATGCATGTCATCGTCAGGATTCAATGGGGAGGGAGGGGCAGGCGGGGAATGTCGTTTTCCCGCTGGCGAAGCCCGGCAAAGGATGCATATTAGAGCGGCGCGCCGCAACTGCATGCCGGTTTTCAGCAAAAACGGTGCGACAACAAAGACCTACGGTGTCGGGACCCGATTCAGGAAGAGGGGTCGGGCGATGTGTGGCGAATAAAGACGCTTGCCGGGGCGAGCGCGATAGGGCGGTCGGGGGAATATGAAAATTTTCAACTACAAGCGCGTTCCTTACGCGGAGATGCGCGCCTTCTCAGTCCATATCCTGACGGCCTCGGGCTCCTTCCTTGCCTTTCTCGGCGTCGTTGCCGCTGCCGAACACCGCTTCATCGACATGTTCTGGTGGCTGGGCCTTGCCCTGCTCGTCGACGGCATAGACGGACCGATCGCCCGCAAGGTGCGCGTCAAGGAAGTGCTGCCGAACTGGTCGGGTGATACGCTCGACAATATCATCGATTACGTCACCTATGTGCTGCTGCCGGCTTTCGCGCTCTATCAGAGCGGCATGATCGGCGAGCCCTGGTCCTTCGTCGCCGCCGGCTTGATCGTCGTTTCGAGCGCCATCTACTATGCCGACATGGGCATGAAGACGGATGAGTATTTCTTCTCCGGCTTCCCCGTCGTCTGGAACATGATCGTCTTTACGCTGTTCGTTATCGATGCCAGTGCCATGACCGCGCTCGCCGTCGTCATCGTCTCGGTAGTGTTGACCTTCCTGCCGATCAATTTCCTGCATCCGGTCCGGGTCAAAAGGCTGCGCCCGCTCAACCTCGGTGTCTTTTTCCTCTGGTCGGCGCTCGGCATTTTTTCGCTGCTGATGCATTTCGACACGCCTGAATGGGCGCTCATTCTCTTCATCGTGACCGGGCTCTATCTTTACGTCATCGGCGCGGTGCTGCAATTCTTCCCCGCTCTCGGACGCGAAACAAAGGACGGTTGAGATGACGAAGACGCAGGCGGTTTCATTTTCACGGACGGGCGGGCCTGAGGTTTTCGACTATGTCGACGTCGATCTCCCCGAGCCATCGACCGGTGAGGTGCAGATCCGCCAGGCGGCGGTGGGCCTCAATTTCATCGATGTCTATTTCCGCAACGGCTCCTACAAGGTGCCACATCTGCCGTTCGTCACCGGCAAGGAGGGGGCCGGCACCGTCACGGCGGTCGGTCCCGGTGTTACGGATTTCAAGCTCGGCGATCGCGTGGCCTATGCCAGCGCCGACGGCGCCTATAGCGCTGAGCGCAATATCGACGTCCGCCATCTCGTGCATGTGCCTGATGGCATCGAACTCGAAACGGCGGCGGCGATGATGCTGAAGGGCATGACCGCCGAGTATCTCTTGAACCGCACCTTCAAGGTCGGCCCTGAAACGGTCTTGTTGTTTCATGCCGCTGCCGGCGGCGTCGGACTGATCGCCGGCCAATGGGCAAAGGCGCTCGGCGCCACCGTCATCGGCACGGCGGGCTCCGAGGAGAAGATCGAGTTGGCGCGCGCCCATGGCTATGACCATGTGATCAATTACAAGAGCGATGATTTCGCGAAGCGTGTCCGCGAGATAACCGGCGGCAAGGGTGTCGATGTCGTCTATGATTCGATCGGCCGCGATACTTTTCCACAGTCGCTCGATTGCCTGAAGCCGCGCGGCCTCTTCGCCTCCTTCGGCCAGTCCTCGGGGCCGATCGAGAATTTCACCCTTGCCATGCTGGCGCAGAAGGGCTCGCTCTATGCGACGCGGCCGACACTCTTCACTTACATCGCCGCGCGCCAGGAACTGATCGACAGTGCCAAAGCGCTATTTGATGTTGTGCAAAGCAACAAAGTGCGTATCAATATCAATCAAACCTATCCGTTACGTGAGGTTGGGCGGGCTCACGCGGATCTGGAAACAAGAAAAACAACAGGAACGACGCTGCTGATTCCATGAGATCCGAACGGACCGGTTGGCAGAAGAAATGAGGGGAACGTGTCGCCATTGAATGTGCCGGATTCCGGTGCGTTATTATCCGTGCAGAAGCTGACGAAGTTTTTCGGTGGCTTTGCCGCCTGCAATGAAATCGATCTCGATATCGCGCCGGGCGAAATTCACGCGCTTCTCGGCGAAAATGGCGCAGGCAAATCCACCCTGGTGAAGATGCTGTTCGGCGTGCTGGAGCCGACCAACGGACATATCCTCTGGCAGGGCGAGCCTGTTGCGATCACCTCGCCGGGTGAAGCCCGCAAGCACGGCATCGGCATGGTCTTCCAGCATTTTTCGCTGTTCGAGGCGCTGACGGTTGCCGAAAACATCGCGCTGTCGCTCGATGACGCCGTCCCGATCGACAGGATCGCCGAAGAGGCGAGGACGCTGTCGCAAGCCTACGGCCTGCCGCTCGATCCGCATGCCCATGTCGCCGATCTCTCGGTCGGCGAGCGCCAGCGCATCGAGATCGTCCGGGCGCTGCTGCAGAACCCGAAGCTGATCATTCTCGACGAGCCGACCTCGGTGCTGACGCCGCAGGAGGCCGACAGGCTGTTCGAGACGCTGTTCAAGCTGCGCGCCGAGGGCCGTTCGGTTCTCTATATCAGCCACCGCCTGGAAGAGGTGCAGCGCATCTGCGATCGCGCCACGGTGCTGCGCCATGGCCGCGTCACCGGCGCCTGCGATCCGAAGCAGGAAACGCCCGCCTCGCTTGCCCGCATGATGGTCGGCAGTGAGGTGGCGGCCGTCACCCATCCCGAACGCAGCAACAAAGGCGAGGTGCAGCTGGCCGTTGCCAACCTTTCCGTCGCCGCGCGCACACCTTTCGCCATGCCGCTGCGCGATGTCTCGATGACGGTGCGTGCAGGTGAAATCCTGGCGATTGCCGGCGTTGCCGGCAACGGCCAGAGCGAACTTTTCGATGCGCTCTCCGGTGAATATCCGGTCGACTCGGCCCATGCGATCGTCATCCGCAACAGGCCCGTGGGGGATCGGGGCATTACCGCCCGCCGCCTGCTCGGCGCCGGCTTCGTGCCGGAGGAGCGGCACGGCCATGCCGCCGTCTCCGCCATGAAACTGTCGGACAATCTGGTGCTGGCCCGCAGCCAGTCGGATCGCAAGGCATTTCTCGGTCTGCTCGGCATCATCCGCCACGGCGCGGTGAAATCCGCCGCGCGGCGGATTTC
>Ga0123341_1000097_pt1 | contig 37335 bp, 28 predicted proteins | sample Turbeapinknodule_FD_89959 | JGI IMG/M metagenome (GOLD analysis project Ga0123341, IMG submission 89959) | Root nodule microbial communities of legume samples collected from Mexico - Turtle bean Mexico pink nodule | ecosystem: Host-associated > Plants > Roots > Nodule | place: Mexico: Nepantla...
CGCTTCGCCATGGCGAAGCGATAAGTGCGTCCGGCAACTTTTAAGTCTTGCAGATTTGCCAGGCAAATCTGCGGGAGGGTTGGCTGAAACGGGCCGCCTGATCGACCGGCCGGCTTGGCCGTAGAGCTTGGCTACGACGCGCGCCGGCCGGTCGACCATCCGACTCCGCTTGAGCCAACAGAATGCTACAATCTAACCCGGAAAAGCTCTAGATCCTCCTATGCCGAAACCGGCAGAACAGATGCTTCTCCCAAAGCGGAAATAGGCCACCGCGTCAATGCTTTCGAGGGCAGAGGCACCCACGCGCAAAACTGAACCGTTTGGTTACTGAAAGACCTTGCCGCGCCTGATGTTGTGGGGTAGGCCCTTATCCATCAGGGAGGAATACTGATGGATGCAGGCAACGGCTTTCTTCATCCGGACCGGCTCTTTCCGGCCGATCCGGCAACTCGGACGATCGCGCGAGACCTCTACGAGACGGTGCGCAATCTTCCGATCGTCAGCCCGCACGGGCATACCGAACCGTCCTGGTTTGCCGACGACAAGCCCTTCGAAGACGCGGCCTCGCTGCTGGTCATTCCCGATCATTATCTCTTCCGGATGCTGCACAGCGTCGGCGTGACGCTGGACGAACTCGGCGTTCCCAAGCTGGATGGCAAGCCGGTGGCGGCGGGCCGCGCGATCTGGCGAACCTTTGCCAAACATTACCACCTCTTCCGCGGAACGCCTTCAAGCCTTTGGGTCGACCATGCGATGTCGGCCGTGCTCGGCTGCACCGAGCCGCTGACAGCAGACAATGCCGATGCGCTCTACGACCATATCAATGCCCAGCTCGCCCTTCCAGAATTCCGGCCGCGGGCACTGCATCAGCGATTCGGCATCGAAACGATCGCGACGACGGAGGGCGCACTCGACCCGCTGGCGCATCACCAGAAGCTGGCGGCCGACGGTTGGATCGGCAAGGTGCGGACCACCTACCGGCCGGATAGCGTCACCGATCCGGACGCCGTCGGCTTCCGCGACAATCTCGTCAAGTTTGGTGAGATCACCGGTGCCGATGTGACGCGCTGGGACGGGCTGATCGAGGCGCATCGGCGCCGGCGCGCCTATTTCCGCCAGTTCGGCGCCACCGCGACCGATCACGGCGTGCCGACTGCCTTTACATCAGATCTGCCGCTTGCGGAAAAACAGGCGCTGCTCGACAAGGCGCTGAAGGGACCGCTCTCGGCTGCCGACGCGGAGCTTTTCCGCGGTCAGATGATGACCGAGATGGCCGGGCTTTCGGCCGAGGACGGCATGGTGATGCAGATCCATGCCGGCTCGAGGCGCAATACCGACAGCGGTCTGTTTGCGACCCGCGGCCCGAATATGGGCGCCGATATCCCGACGCGCACGGACTGGGTCGGCGGCCTCAATGCGCTGCTGTCCCGGTACGGCCATGCGCCGGGTCTGCGTATCCTGCTGTTCACGCTCGACGAGACGACCTATGCTCGGGAACTCGCGCCGATGGCCGGCCATTGGCCCTGCCTGATGATCGGCCCGCCCTGGTGGTTCCACGACAGCCCGCTCGGCATTCGCCGTTATCTCGACCAGGTGGTGGAAACCGCGGGCTTCGCCAATATGGCCGGTTTCAACGACGATACGCGGGCGCTGCTTTCGATCCCGGCACGCCATGACGTCTGGCGACGCGAAGTCTGCCGCTTCCTCGCCGGGCTCGCCGCCGAGCACCGGATTTCCAAAAGGGAAGCCGAGATCGTGGCGGGCGAACTCTCCTATGGCAATGCAAAGAAGGCCTACAAGCTGTGACCGAACGACTGCAGACCCTTTCCGGCCTCGCCCCGACGGCGAAGCTTCCCGCCTATGACCGCAGCCGGCTGAAGAGCGGCATCCTGCATCTGGGTCCCGGCGCCTTCTTTCGCGCGCACTTCGCGCCATTTACGGATGGCGCGCTCGCAGCCGCAGGCGGCGACTGGGGGATCGAGGTGGCAAGTCTGCGCACTGCCGATGTTGCCGACAATCTGACTGCCCAGAACGGGCTTTATACGACGTTGATCCGCGACACTTCAGGCACCAAGGCTGAGGTGATCGGCTCGATCCTGAAGGCGCATGTGGCGCCGCGCGATCCCGCCGGCCTGCTGGCGCGGCTCGAAGATCCGGATATCCGCATCGTCAGCATGACGGTGACGGAAAAGGCCTATGGTTTCGATCCGGCGACCGGCGGCCTCGACCTCAAACATCCCGATATTGTCGCCGATCTCGCCAACCGGCATGCGCCGCGCGGCGTCATCGGCTATCTCGTCGAAGGCCTAGCGCGCCGCCGGCAGAAGGGCATTGCGCCCTTTACGCCGCTGAGCTGCGACAACCTGCCGAGCAACGGCGCCGTGCTGAAGCGTCTCGTGCTGGAATTCACCTCCCGCATCGATGCCGAGCTGCATCGCTGGATCGAAGCGAATGTGCCCTTCCCGTCGACGATGGTCGACCGCATCACGCCGGCCAGCACCGACGCGACCTATGCCGATGCCGAACGGCTGACCGGCCGCACCGATCTGGCGGCGATCGAGACCGAGCCTTTTACCCAATGGGTCATCGAAGACCATTTCGCCAATGGACGGCCGGCCTGGGAAAAGGTGCGCGGCGCGTTGATGGTCGAAGACGTCTCGGCTTATGAAAAGATGAAGCTGCGGATGCTGAACGGCGCCCATTCGCTTCTCGCCTATCTCGGTTATATCGGCGGCTATGAATTCATTCGCGACGTGATGGATGATGAAGCCTTGGCAGCCCTTGCCTACCGGCACATGCATGCGGCCGCAAGAACGCTCGATGCGGTCCCCGGCATCGATCTCGACGCCTACGCCAGTGAATTGATAGCGCGCTTTGCAAACAAGGCGATCGCCCATCGCACCTATCAGATCGCCATGGACGGCACGCAGAAACTGCCGCAGCGGCTGCTCGAGCCGGCCTGCGAGGCGCTGGCGCATGGCGACCGGGCAGAAACCTATGCGATCGCCGTTGCGGCATGGATGCGTTATGCGCTAGGCGAACACGGCAATGGCGAACGCTACGAACTGCGCGATCCGCGTGCGGCGGAGATCGCCGCGCTGATCGCCGATGTGCCGCGCACCGGCCCGGCGATTTCGGCGGCGCTGTTTGCCCTCCCCGGCCTTTTCCCGGCGGCTTTGACCAGACATCGGGCTTGGACGCAGGATGTGTCGGACAAGCTGGAGATTTTGATTCAGGACGATCGGTTGCCGTTGTTTTAAGAAGCGTGAGGTCTTTTCAGTAGAAGAGAGGGGGTGCCACACGGCACGCCCTCTCTTTGCGTCACTTTGTGTGCTCAGCCCTTCACCCGCGCCATATCGGGATCATAGAGCGGCGCCAGCGACACCTTGCAGGGGATGCGCTCCCTGGCGACATCGAGCTCATAGATGCCGGAGAGGATGAAATCCTCCGTCACGCCATCGGGATTGCGGACGTAGCCGTAGCCGATCGGCTTGCCCAGCGTGTAGCCGAAGCCGCCGCTCGATAGCCAGCCGACGCGTTTACCGTCGCGATAGATGGTTTCGCGGCCGAGCAGCACGGCATCGGGATCGTCGGGAACGAAGCAGGCGAGGCGCTTCTTCACACCGCCCGCCAGCTGCCGCTCGATCGCCTCGCGGCCGCGGAAGGAAATGTTCTTCTTGATTTTCACCGCCCAGCCGAGGCCGGCTTCAATAGGTGTATGGTCGGGACCGATATCGGAACCCCAGGCGCGATACCCCTTTTCCAGGCGGCAGCTTTCGATGGCGCGGTAGCCGGCATTGACGAGGCCGAGCTCGCCGCCAGCGGCCATCAGCAGGTCATAGACCGTGGTCGCATATTCGATGGGGATATGCAGTTCGTAACCAAGCTCGCCGACATAGGTGATGCGCAGCGCCCGCACCGGGCAGCCCGCTATGCCGATGGTTCTGACCTGGTTGAAGGGAAAGGCCGCATTCGAGACGTCGCTGCCGGTCACCTTTTCCAGCACGGTGCGCGCATTCGGCCCCATGAGTGACAGCACGCAATAGGCTGAGGTAACGTCGACCAGTTCGGCATGCCTGTCTGCCGGAATATTGCGTGCGATCCAGTTGAAGTCATGGGTGGCGAAGCCGGTGCCGGTGACGATATAAAATTCGTCCTCGGCGATACGGGCGACCGTCAGGTCGCATTCGATGCCACCCTTGTCGCTCAGCATCTGGGTGTAGATGAGCGATCCCACCGGCTTTGCGACATCGTTGGAAGCGATCCAGGAGAGCGCCGCCTCGGCATCCCTGCCCTTCAGCACGAATTTGGCAAAGGAGGTCTGGTCGAAGATGGCCGCCGCCTCACGCACGGCCTTGTGTTCGCGGCCGACGGCCTCGAACCAGTTCTGCCTGGTATAGCTGTAAATATCCCTCGGCTCCTCATTGGCGAAGAGATCGGCAAACCAGTTCGGCCGCTCCCAGCCGAGTTTTTCGCCGAAACAGGCGCCCTGCGCCTTCAGCCGGTCATAGAGCGGCGACTTGCGGCAGGGGCGACCGCTCGCATATTCCTCGAAGGGGAAGGCCAGCGTGTAGTGTTTGCCGTAGGCTTCCAGCGTGCGGGTGCGCACCCAGTCGGTATCGAAATGCGGACGGCCGAAGCGGCGGATGTCGACCGGCCAGAGATCATAGGGCGGCTCTCCCTTCGTCACCCATTCGGCAAGCGCCATGCCGGCGCCGCCGGCAGACGCGATGCCGAAGGCGTTGAAGCCGGCGCCGACGAAGAAATTCTTCAGCTCCGGCGCCTCGCCGAGAATAAAGTTGCCGTCTGGCGTGAAACTTTCCGGGCCGTTCAGCAGTTGCTTGACGCCGACATTTTCCAAAGCCGGAACGCGGCCGAGCGCCTGCTCCATGATCTGCTCGAAATGGTCGAAATTGCTGTCGAGCAGCGTGTAGTGGAAACCTTCGGGAATGCCTTTCTCCGCCCAGGCAATCGGGTTCGGCTCATAACCACCCATGACGATGCCGCCGACCTCTTCCTTATAATAGGTCAGGCGATCGGGATCGCGCAGCGTCGGCAGGTTGGAAGGAACGCCGAAGGATTCGGTAATGATGTATTGATGCTCGACCGAGACCAACGGCACGTTGACGCCGAAGCGGGCGGCAAAGGCGCGCGTCCACTGACCGGCGCAGACGACGACCCGCTCGCATTCGATGCGGCCTTGCGCCGTAACGACGGCGCGGATCTCCCCCTTGTCGATTTCGAGATCGAGAACCTCGGTGTCCTCGAAAATCCAAACGCCGGACAAACGGGCGCCCTTGGCGAGCGCCTGGGTGATATCAGAGGGGTTGGCCTGGCCGTCTGTCGGAAGGAACGCCGCGCCGACGAGATCGTCTGTTGTCATCAGCGGCCAGAGATCGAAAGCCTCCTGCGGCGTCAGCAGCTGCATTTCAAGGCCGAAGGATTGGGCGGTGGTCGCCTGGCGTTTGACCTCCGTCCAGCGCTCCTCGTTGCAGGCAAGGCGCAGGCCGCCATTCATCTTCCAGCCGGTGCCGAGGCCGGTTTCCTCTTCCAGCCGCTTGTAGAGATCGACGGAATAACCGAGCAGCTGGGTGATATTAGCGCTGGTGCGCAGCTGGCCGACCAGGCCCGCGGCGTGGAAGGTGGTACCCGAGGTCAGTTTCCTGCGCTCCAAGAGGACGGTATCGGTCCAGCCGAGCTTGCCGAGATGATAGGCTGTCGAGCAGCCGATGATGCCGCCACCGATGACCACGGCTTTCGCCGTCTTCGGTAATTGTCTCGTCATTTATCGATCCTGTTCAAAGGCTTGATAGGCGCGTTCGAACCGCGCGAGATTTTCGGCCGTATAGGCGGCGTAATCGAAATCGATAGTGGAATGGATCTCCGAAATCATGCTCCACAGCGTCTCGCGCAGCAGCGAGGCGCATTTCATCGCGGCGTAGCGTCTGCTGAGATCATCGGTCAGCGGCCGGTCGAAATAGCTCTCGAGCATGCTGCGCTCAGCCGCGTCCGGGAACTCGTTGTTGGAGGCCAGTCCGCCGAGATCAAAAAGCGGGGTGTTGAAGCCGGCATAGTCCCAGTCGATCAGCCACAGTCGTTTGCCGTCGTCGAGAAAATTGGCGGCCAGCAGGTCGTTGTGGCCGAAGGCGATCTCGAACGGCCCTGCCGCTTGTTCCAGCGTTTCGGCCCTGGCGATCAGCGCCGGCAGCAGCGGCAGATAGGGGCTGGCGGACTCCTTCAGACTGGCGGCGTAATCGCGGATGACATGGAACACCCAGAAGATCATCGCCTGGCCGCGGAAATGCCTTGCGATATCATGGTGGCAGGCGCGCACCAGCGGGATGACACGGGCGAGCGTCTCCGGCGCCCTGATATCCTCCGGCGAAAGCGCCCTCGCCTCGATATAGTCGAGCACGAGCACGCCGGGCGAATGGTGGATGACGGCGGGGGATATTCCGGCGGCATGCGCCGCATGACTTGCGGCAAGCTCGTTCTGCCGGCTGATGTGATGGATCGGGATATCGGTGCCGAGTCTCACCACGCAACGCGCCACGGCATCGCTGACCAGATAGTTCCGATTGGTGATGCCGCCTGAGATCGGCGAAATTTCGATCGGCCCCTGCCAGATGCCGAGCGCATGAATCCTATCTTCAGGCGTCATGCTATCCCCCTCGCCTTCTCAAAATGATGGGGCAGAGGAGGATCGGCTGTCAAGCAGCTACAGCGCCGCGCGTCTTTTCCAGACGCGCAAAGGACGCTGTAGGACTTTGAATTGTTTAGATCGTCTTGCCCGAGCCATCGAAGACGTGGCAGCGGACCGGATCGAAGAAAGTGGTGACGTTGGTGCCGCGCTCGACCTTCTGCTGGCCGTCGAGCGCAACGGTCAGGAGCTGGTTATCCGGCGTCGTGGTATAGAGCATGGTGGCGCCGCCGAGATTTTCGACAAGGTCGACGTTGACGGTCGAGAGCGTGATCGCGCCTTCGGCCAGCGAAAGATGCTCGGGACGGATGCCGAAGGTGACCTCCTGGCCGGCTTCGCCTTTCAGCCGGCGCGGCAGGTGGACGGAATTGCCGCAGACATGGATGCTGGTCTCAGTCTCGCCGACCTGCTCGATGCGGGCCTTCAGGAAATTCATCTTCGGGCTGCCGATGAAGCCGGCGACGAAACGGTTGGCCGGATTGTTATAGAGATCGAGCGGCGCGCCGACCTGCTCGATACGGCCGGAGTTCAACACGACGATCTTGTCGGCCATCGTCATGGCTTCGACCTGGTCATGAGTGACATAGATCATCGTATTGCCGAGGCTGCGGTGCAGGCGGGAGATCTCGACGCGCATCTGCACGCGCAGTTCGGCATCGAGGTTCGACAGCGGCTCGTCGAACACGAAGATGCGCGGCTCGCGCACGATGGCGCGGCCGATGGCGACACGCTGGCGCTGGCCGCCGGAGAGCGCCTTCGGTTTGCGTTCCAGCAGCTTCTCGATCTGCAGGATCTCGGCGGCGCGCTTCACCTTTGGCTGGATATCGGCCTTCTTGTAACCGGCCGTCTCCAGGCCGAAGGCGAGGTTCTTGTAGACCGACATATGCGGATAGAGCGCATAGGACTGGAAAACCATGGCGATGCCGCGCTTGGCCGGCGCCACCTCGTTCATGCGCTCGCTGTCGAGCAGCAGCGCGCCGCCAGAGATCTCCTCGAGGCCGGCGATCATCCGCAGCAGGGTTGATTTTCCGCAGCCCGAGGGACCGACGAAAACGACGAATTCGCCGGGATCGATCGTCAGGTCGATGCCATGGATTACATCCATCGCGCCGTAGCGCTTCTCGACCTTCTGAAGAACGACACTGGTTGCCATCTTCCCAAAACCCTCTCGTTTTATTTATCGGTTACTTGGTTCTTGCGCGCCAATCGGCGTATTTCGGACTGTCGGGACCGACCGGCAGCGGCACGTCGGTGCCGCTGTCGGAAGACTGGTAGATGGCGGTCACCAGTTCCAGCGCCCGGCGGGCATCCACCGTCGTCACCGGCAGCGGCCCATGGCCGCTGAGGAAGGCGTGGAACTGGCCCATCTGGGTGGTGAAACGCGGCGCGACCGGCTGCCAGTCGGCAATCACCCGGTCGATCTCCTCTCGCACGTCGTCATTGGCAGCGATGATCTTCCAGGGATCCTTGCCGGGCGTGTAGGGCTCGTGACTGCTTTCGAAGGTGACATTCTCGAAATGCAACCTCAGCCGGCTCAATTGTTCCTGCGAACCCAACGTGCAGGACAGCGAGACAAAGGCGCCGTTTTCCATCAGCAGGCTGGCGGAGGCGCAATCCTCGACTTCGATATCGTTGACGCGGGTGGCGACACGGCCAAACACCCTTGCCGCCGGCCCCATCAGATGCATCATCATATCGTGCAGATGCAGCGCATGGGTGACGAGCACGCCGCCGAGTTCGGTGGCCCATTTGCCGCGCCAGGGCACGGCGTAATATTCCGGCTTGCGCAGCCAGAAGGTTTCGACCGACGCCGTATAGGCTTTGCCGGCAATACCGGCGTCGATGATCCGCTTCGCCTTCTGGATACCGTCGCCGTAGCGATATTGGAAGATCGGCATCAGCACGCCAGGAGCGGCTTTTTCCGCTTCCATGATGGTATCGACGGCGGCTAGCGAGCCGGTCAGCGGCTTCTCGCAAACGACATGTTTACCGGCAGCGAGCGCTGCAACCACCTGTTCCAGATGAATGCCGGGCGGCGTGCAGATATCGATGATGTCGATCGTATCGTCACCCAGCAACTCCGCAAAGGAGGTGGTGCGCCGTTCGATGCCGAACTCCTCGCCGACTGCAGCCAGGCGCTGCTCGTTCAGGTCGCAGATCGCCACGACCTTGAACTTGTCGGAATGCGGCAGGTAACCCTCGACGATATGCGAGCGGCCGATACCGCAGCCGACGATCGCGACCGTCTTGATGCTCATGTCATTCTTTCCCATTGCCGCCATCAACGCTTCATGCCCGTCGTGGCGATGCCCTCGATCAGCAAGCGCTGGAAGAAGAGGAAGAAGAAGAAGACCGGCACGAGCGTTAGGGTCGACATGGCGAACAGGCCGCCCCAATCCGATGCGCTGGTGGAATCCACGAAGGTCCGCAGGCCGAGCTGGATCGTATAGGTGTTCATGTCGTTGAGGTAGATCAGCGGACCGAAGAAATCGTCCCAGGTCCAGATGAAGGAAAAGATGGCGGCCGTCGCCAGAACCGGCAGCGACAGCGGCAACATGATCTTCCAGTAGATGCGCCAGGCGCTGCAGCCATCCATCATCGCCGCCTCGTCGAGTTCGCGCGGGATGCCGCGGAAGAATTGCACCATGAGGAAGATGAAGAAGGCATCGCTTGCCAGGAACTTCGGCACGACAAGCGGCAGGATGGTGTTCACCCAGCCGAGATCGAGGAAGAGCACATATTGCGGGATCAGCGTCACATGGTAGGGGATCATCAGCGTCCCGAGCATGATCGCGAACCAAAAGTTCCGGCCGGCAAAACGCAGCCGCGCAAAGGCGAAGGCCGTCAGCGAACAGGCGATGACATTGCCGGCCACCACCAGCAGCGAGATGACCAGCGAATTCCAGAAGAACCGGCCGAAGCTGACATCGAGGCCGACCCAGCCGCGCGCATAGGAAGAGAAATCGATCGACGACGGGATGAGCGAGGTCGACGAGAAGATCTCGGTTTCCGGCCTCACCGATGCCGAAACCATCCATAGCAGCGGATAGAGCATGAGCAGCGAAGCGGCGATCAGCAAGACGTGGATGACGAGCGACGCCGGCAGGCTGCGTTTGGTGATATCGGATGGCGGCCTGGCCGCGGTGACGGAAGCGGTCATCTCAGTCATCGTAGTGCACCCAGTAACGCGAGGTCAGGAAGGAGAAAGCGGTGAAAACGGCGATGATCAGCACCAGGATCCAGGCGAGCGCCGAGGCATAACCCATGCGGAAATTGCCGAAGGCTTCCTGATAGAGGTAGAGCGTGTAAAACAACGTCGAATTGATCGGCCCGCCGGTGCCGCCTGATATGATGAAGGCCGGCGTGAAAGCCTTGAAGGCATCGATCGTCTGGACGACGGCGTTGAAGAAGATGACAGGTGTGAGCAGCGGCAGGGTGATCTTGTAGAATTGCCGGAATTTCGAGGCGCCATCGAGGCTTGCGGCCTCATACATATCCTGCGGGATCTGGCGCAGACCGGCCAGGAAAATAATCATCGGCGAGCCGAACTGCCAGACGGACAGCGCCACAAGCGTGTAAATCGAGTAGTTCGGATGCGAGATCCAGCTCGGACCTTCGATGCCGAAATGCGAGAGCGCCGCGTTGACGAGGCCATCACTGGCGAAAAGCTGACGCCAGAGCACGGCGATCGCCACGCTGCCGCCCAGCAGTGACGGCAGATAGAATATGGCGCGATAGATCGGCAGCCCACGCAGGCCGCGGTTCAGCGCCATGGCGACCAGCAAGGCGAATGCCAGTTTGAACGGCACCGAGAGGACCACGTAGGTCAGGGTAACGTGCATGGCGGCCGAGAATTTCGGATCCGCCGTGGCGATGCGCACGTAGTTCGCGAGACCCACCCACCGCGGCGACTGGAGCATGTCGAAGTCGGTGAAGGAGAGATAGAGCGAAATGAGGGCCGGCCCGAGCGTCAGCCCGAAAAAGCCGACGAGCCATGGCAGCAGGAAGAGATAGCCGGGAGCATTGGCGTTCCAGAGACGTTTGAAGCGTCCTTCGGCCACGGCCCCCTGATAGCTTTCCACGGATATGGCCCCTGCGGGCGTGCGCATCGCATTGCTCATACGGGATCAGCCTCTTGCGAGAATCTGCGTGATTTCCGTGACAAGCTGTTTGCCGCCATCGGAAGGAGATAGCTGTCCGAAGCCGACCTGTTCGGCGATGTTGCGCAGCATCAGCTCGCCTTCACCGGCGCCAGCCGGCGGCGGCGGCGGCAATTTGCCGGCGAGGTCGCCAAGGCCGCTGACATAGGCGAGCGCGACCTTGCCGTTTTCATCGAGTTTTGCCGCAACGACCTCGCGCATGGCAGCCGATTCCGGAATGCCGCGTTCGACATCCAGGAGCAGCACCGCCTCAGGGTTCTTGACGAAGAAGTTGATGTAATCAACCGCCTGATCCACCGATTTCGACTGGGCCGAAACCGAGAAGAACATCGAAGGCTTGCGATAGTGGCCACCCTTGGAATCCGGCTTGACGCGCATGTAGTTGGTGAGCGCCAGCTTGTCCTTGTTCATGGCCTGATAGGCGACGAACTGGTTGGAATGGGCAAAACCGGCGGCCGACTTGCCGAGCGAGACGGTGTTGGTTTCGATATCGTTCTTATCGAGAGCCTGGATATCGGCGGGAACGCAAGCGCCGGCCTCACGGAACTTCGCCCACATGTCGTACCATTCCGAGGCGTCCTCCACCGCGAAGCCAATCTTGCCGTCGGCGGTATAAAGCGCTTTGCCGCGCTGACGCAGCCAGTTCTCGAACAGCGGTTCAGCGCCGCTGCCGTCGGCGAGGCCGAACATGCCCTTGCGCTTGCCGGCCTTGGTGATCTCCGCACCCATACGGGAGAATTCGTCCCAGGTGGTCGCCTGGGTCGGAAGATCGACGCCGGCCTCCTTGAAGGCGGTGGTGTTCAGGACTGTCGCTGCCGAATTCGCCCCGAGGCTGACGCCATAGAGATGGCCGTCGACACTGCCGCCTTCGATCTGCGCCTTGTCGAAATCATCGAGATTGAGCTTTGCCGGCATATAGGATTCGAGCGGGGCGAGTGCGCCGCGCCGCGCATATTGAACGATATAGCGATAGTCCATCTGGATGACGTCGGGCGCATTGCGGCCGGCGACCTGTGTCGCAAGGCGCGGCCAATAATCGCCCCAGCCGAGGAATTCGCCGGTAATCGTCGTGCCCGGATTCTTCGTCTGATAGAGTTGCGAGACCTTGTTGGTGCGGTCGGCGCGCGGCTGCGAGCCCCACCACAGGAGACGCAGGCGCGCTTCCTGTGCCAAAGCGCTGGTTCCCAGCGCCGCGAGCGAAAGGAGCGTGGCTCCTCCCGCAACGAAATTACGTCTGCTTACACGTAGGCTCATTTTTTCCTCCTCCAAAGGGAAGCGCCTCCACACGCTTCCGAACCAGTCACACTTGCATAAATAACTAATTGGTTACAAGCTACGAGCAAAGCGGCAAGCGTGTCAAGCGGGGTATCGGTTCTTGCTGACCGCCCTTCTAAATTCCGGTTTTTACAATTTCGCACTGAAGGCTTATGAGCGCAACATGCGAGACGGAGGGGAACGATGAACGACAGCGAGGAAAACGGGGAGCAGAAAAAATCCCGGCGCCCATCTCAGGAACGCACGGCGCAGCGCGATCCGGAGCGGACACGCGCCGCAATCCTGGAAGCGGCCACCCGGGAGTTTGCCGAAAACGGCATGGGTGGAGCCCGCGTCGACGCCATTGCCGCGCGCGCCGGCACCAACAAGCGCATGCTCTACCATTATTTCGGCGACAAGGAGCAGCTCTATCTCCGCGTGCTCGAAGAAGCCTATGTCGGCATCCGCACCGCCGAGCGCGCGCTGCATATCGGTGACCGAAGCCCGGAGGAAGGCATTGGGGAACTCGCGCTCTTCACCTGGCGCTATTTTCTTCAGCACCCGGAATTCCTCAGCCTGCTCGGGACGGAAAACCTGCATCGCGCCCGGTGGCTGCGCCAGTCCGTCCGGCTCAAGGAACTGCATTCGCATCTGATCGGCGAGCTTACCGATGTGCTCGAGCGGGGAAAGAAGCAGGGCGTCTTCATCGAGACGGTCGATCCGCTGCACGTCTACCTGACGATCGCCTCGCTCGGCTATTTCTATCTTTCCAACCAATACACGCTTTCGACGATCTTCGGCCGCGACCTGATCGAGCCGGCCCATCTCAATGCCTGGGAAAAGCATATCGTCCACGTCACGCTCGCTTCGATCAAGCGTTAGACTAATCCTGAAAGCAGGATTTGACTCTTGACAGGCTCGCCGCTCTTCTGTCATCAAGTAACCGTTTAGTTACCGGCTTGGGAGGGCCGGGCCGGATGCCCGCTCCCCCGCCGCAAAAGATTCCAGGGAGGAAAATATGGCACGCTTGGGGATCATCTTGCACGGCGTTACCGGCCGCATGGGTTACAATCAGCACCTGGTGCGTTCGATCCTCGCCTTCCGCGACCAGGGCGGCATCACGCTGAAATCGGGCGAAAAACTCGAGATCGATCCGATCATCGTCGGCCGCAACGGCGCCAAGATGGAAGAGCTGGCGAAGAAGCATGGCATCAAACGCTGGTCGACCGATCTCGACGCCGCTCTCGCCAATCCCGACGACACGATCTTCTTCGATGCCGGCACGACGCTGATGCGGGCCGAGCTTCTGTCCAAGGCGCTCGATGCCGGCAAACATGTCTATTGCGAAAAGCCGATCTCCGACGACCTGCAGGTGGCACTCGACCTTGCCCGCAAGGCGCGCCGCTCCGGCCTTAAGCACGGGGTCGTGCAGGACAAGCTCTTCCTTCCCGGCCTGCGCAAGCTGGCGCTGCTCAGGGATTCCGGCTTCTTCGGCAAGATCCTCTCGGTGCGCGGCGAATTCGGCTACTGGGTTTTCGAGGGCGATTGGGGCGTGCCGGCCCAGCGCCCCTCCTGGAATTACCGCAAGGGCGACGGCGGCGGTATCATCCTCGATATGCTCTGCCACTGGCGCTATGTGCTCGACAACCTGTTCGGCGAGGTGAAGGCCGTCTCCTGCCTTGGCGCCACGCATATTCCGCGGCGCATCGACGAGCAGGGCAAGCCTTATGATTGCGACACTGACGATGCGGCCTATGCGACTTTCGAGCTCGAAGGCGGCGCGATCGCGCAGATCAATTCCTCTTGGGCCGTTCGTGTCCGCCGCGACGACCTCGTCACTTTCCAGGTCGACGGCACCCATGGCTCGGCCGTCGCCGGCCTGACGAAATGCTGGAGCCAGCACCGCGTCAATACGCCGAAGCCGGTCTGGAACCCCGACCAACCGCAGACGATCGACTTCTACAAGACCTGGGACGAGGTTCCCGATACGCAGGCCTTCGACAACGGCTTCAAGGCGCAGTGGGAAATGTTCATCCGCCATGTCGTCGAAGATGCGCCGTGGCCCTATGGCCTGGAAGCCGGCGCCAAGGGCGTGCAGCTTGCCGAACTCGGCCTGAAATCCTGGGCCGAACGCCGCTGGCTCGACGTTCCCGCATTGGAGTTCTAGCCGTGACGACGATCAATCTCCCCCTCGACGGCAAGATCGTTCCCTACATGCTGACCGGCACGCCGATCGAGCTGAAGAAGCGCGAGGCTAAAAGCTTCCCGCGTATCGCCTTTGCCGCCGCGCATGTGGTTGCCGATCCGCTCGCCGATAACGATCCCTGGCTGACGCCGGCGATCGACTGGGAGCGGACGCTCGCCTTCCGCCACCGGCTCTGGGATCTTGGCCTCGGCGTTGCCGAAGCCATGGATACGGCGCAGCGCGGCATGGGCCTCGGCTGGCCGGAAGCTCGCGACCTGATCCGCCGGGCGCTCACTGAGGCGTCCAGCCGCAAGGATGCGCTGATCGCCTGCGGCGCCGGCACCGACCATCTGACGCCCGGACCCGATGTGACGATCGACACCATCCTCAGGGCCTATGAAGAGCAGATCGAAACGGTGGAGGCGGCCGGCGGCCGCATCATTCTGATGGCGAGCCGGGCGCTTGCCGTCGCTGCCAAAGGACCTGACGACTATGTCAGGGTCTATGACCGCATCCTCCGTCAGGTCAAGGAACCCGTCATCATCCACTGGCTCGGCGAAATGTTCGACCCGGCGCTCGAGGGATATTGGGGCAATGGCGACCATCTGAAGGCCATGGAAACCTGCCTTGAGGTGATCGAAGCCAATGCCGGCAAGGTCGACGGCATCAAGATCTCGCTTCTCTCCAAGGAGAAGGAAGTGACCATGCGCCGGAAACTGCCGAAATCCGTGCGCATGTATACCGGCGACGACTTCAACTATGCCGAACTGATTGCGGGCGACGAACAGGGCCATTCCGACGCGCTGCTCGGCATCTTCGATGCCATCGCGCCGGCAGCTTCGGCGGCCCTCGACGCGCTCGGCCGCAAGAGCAACCATGAATTCTTCGATCTGCTCGAGCCGACCGTGCCGCTGTCGCGGCACATCTTCAGAGCGCCGACCCGCTTCTACAAGACCGGCGTCGTCTTCCTCGCTTATCTCAACGGCCTGCAGGACCATTTCACCATGGTCGGCGGCCAGCAGAGCACCCGCTCGCTGACGCATCTGGCAGAGCTCTTCCGGCTGGCCGACAAGGCGCGGGTTCTGGCCGATCCGGAACTCGCAACAGCGCGGATGAAACAGGTGCTTGCCGTCCACGGCGTTCACTAAGCGTCGACTCGGCTTGGGAGGAGAATGACATGCAGGTCGAAGGACTTTCGATCAATCTGGCGACGATCCGCGAACAATGCGGCTTTGCCGAAGCCGTCGATATCTGCCTGAAGCATGGCATCACCTCGATCGCGCCCTGGCGCGACCAGGTCGCGAAGGTCGGCCTCGACGAGGCGGTGCGGATCGTCAAATCGAACGGCATCAAGCTGACCGGTCTTTGCCGCGGCGGCTTCTTTCCGGCGGCAAACGATGCAGACTGGCAGAAGAACCTCGACGACAACCGGCGTGCTATCGACGAGGCGGCGGCGTTTTCCGCCGATTGCTTGGTGCTCGTCGTCGGCGGCCTGCCGGGCGCTTCGAAGGATATCGTCGCCGCGCGCCAGATGGTGTTCGACGGCATTGCCGCCGTGCTGCCGCATGCGCAGGCTGCCGGCGTGAAGCTTGCTATCGAGCCGCTGCATCCGATGTATGCCGCCGACCGGGCCTGCGTGAACACGCTCGGCCAGGCGCTCGACATGTGCGAGCCGCTCGGCGAGGATGTCGGCGTGGCGATCGATGTCTATCATGTCTGGTGGGACCCCGATCTTGCCAACCAGATCGCCCGCGCCGGCCGGATGAACCGCATCTTCGCCCATCACATCTGCGACTGGCTGGCGCCGACCAGGGACATGCTGCTCGACCGCGGCATGATGGGCGATGGCGTCATCGACCTCAAACGCATAAGACGAATGATCGAGGCTGCCGGTTTCTTCGGCGCACAGGAAGTGGAGATCTTTTCGGCCGAAAACTGGTGGAAACGCCCGGCCGACGAGGTGATCGCCACCTGCGTCGAGCGCTTCCGGAGCTGCTGCCAGATCTGATTTTCAATATTTTTTCATCTCGCATGCAGGAGGATCTTTCGATGGAGAAACGCCGTTTTGCCCTGATCGGCACCGGAAACCGCGGCACCACCATGTGGGGCAAGGATCTGCTTTCCGGCTGGCGCGAACATGTCGACCTCACCGCCATCGTCGAGAAGAATTCGCTGCGCGGCGAGCGCGCCCGCAACATGATCGGCAGCAACGCGCCGCTCTACGAAAATATCGATTCCATGCTTGCCGAGCAGAAGCCGGATCTCGCCATCGTCTGCACGCCCGACCATACGCATGACGATATCATCGTGCGGGCCTTGGAGTCCGGCATCGATGTCATCACTGAAAAGCCGATGACCACCTCGATCGAGAAAATTCGCCGGATTCTCGACGCCGAAAAGCGAACCGGCCGCCGGGTCGACGTCTCCTTCAACTATCGCTACGCGCCGACGGCGGCGAAGATCAAGGAATTGCTGAATGCCGGCGAGATCGGCCGGGTCACCTCGGTCGATTTTCACTGGTATCTCAACACCAAGCACGGCGCCGACTATTTCCGCCGCTGGCATGCCTATACCGAAAATTCGGGCAGCCTGTTCGTCCACAAGGCCACCCACCATTTCGATCTGCTGAACTGGTATCTCGACAGCGATCCCGAGGCCGTCACCTCCTTCGCCGACCTGCAGAACTACGGCCGCAAGGGCCCGTTCCGCGGGCCGCGTTGCAAGCTCTGTCCGCATGCGCAGGAATGCGACTATTATCTCGATCTGGAAAAAGATCCCTTCCTCGATCAGCTCTACGAAGACCCTTCGAAGATTGACGGCTATTTCCGCGACGGCTGCGTCTTCCGCGAGGATATCGACATTCCCGATACGATGGTGGTCAGTCTCCGCTACCGCAACAATGTCCATGTCTCCTATTCGCTGAATACCTTCCAGCCGATCGAAGGCCATCACCTTGCTTTCAACGGCACCAAGGGACGCATCGAGTTTCGCCAATATGAGGCGCAGCCCTGGGAAGAGCCGAAACAGGACACGATCCTGCTGATCCGCAATTTCCCGAACGGCAAGGAAGCTGTCGAACGCATCACCGTTCCGCATTTCACCGGCGGCCATTACGGCGGCGACGATCGGATGCGCAACATGATCTTCAAACCCGATATGGAAGACCGGCTTGGCCAGCGCGCCGGCACGCGGGCGGGCGCCATGTCCGTGCTTTGCGGCATTGCCGCGCTGACGAGTTCGCGCACCGGCAAGGTCGTCGACATCGCCGATCTGATGCCCGAACTTGCCAATGACGGTTCGCCCAATTCGTTGAGAACACCACGCTGACAAACGGCAGCTCGACGCGGCACGCGTCAGGCAATGTTTTCAAGATTCTCCCGGCGGATCTGGTAGAGCAGCGGCCGACCGGCCGCAAAACGCTCGACTTCATCGGCCGCCATCGCACCGAGACGCGCCCGTTCCAGCCCGATCGCGCCGGCGATATGCGGGGTCAGAAAGACATTCGGGAGATCGTAAAACGGAGAGTCCGGCTCGGGGATCTCCGGCTCGGTCACGTCGATGATCGCGTCGAAGCGGCCGGTCTTCAGCTCCGAAAGCAGGGCTGCCTCATCGATGAGGATGCCGCGCGCGGTGTTGATCAGCGTCGCCCCGTCCTTCATCAGCGATAGTCTTCGCGCATCGATCATATGCTGTGTCGACGGCAGCGATGGCGCATGCAGTGAAACGATATCGGCTCGCCGCATCAACTCGTCGAGATCGACCTTTTCCGCTCCGAGTCCGGCGGCATCAGTGGCATCGAGCATGGGATCGAACAGCAGCAGCCTGTAGTCGAAGGGTTTCAAGAGTTCGATTACCCGCCTGCCGATGCGCGAGGCGCCGACGATGCCGAGGGTTCGTCCATAGTTGCCGATCGCTTCCCGCTGCATCGGATAGGTCCGATCGCGGTTGCGGTCGCCGACGTAGAGATCGCGGAAACGGAAGGCGCGTTTGCCGGCGAAGAGGATCGCAGCGAGCGTGAATTCGCCAACCGGCACGGCATTGGCCTCGGCCGAATGGCTGACCGCTATCCCCGCTGCGAAAATGGCATCGTCGATGATGCCCTTGACCGTGCCCGCCGCATGGACGACGAGGCGCAGCCGCGGCGCGGCAGCGGGAATCTCCGGTCCGACATAGGGCGCACCCCAGCCGGTGATCAGGATTTCCGCTTCTGAAAGCAGGCGTCTTGCGCGCGCATCGTCCAACCGCTGCAGCGGCTCGGGATCCAGCAGGCGGCCGATCGTGTCGAGGCGGCCCAGGATCTCATCGGGCAGAACATGCTCGGTACGCGACGGCTCCATGGCAAGCACGATGGCCGGACGGCTCATGGCATCTGTCCCGGCGCTTCGATGGCGCTGACGGTGACGCCCTTTTCCCGCACCAAGGCCTGCAGCGCCGCAATATCAGGCGCTTTCGGCGGACGCGTCCAGGCAGACGAGGCGGCAGCCGGATCATCCAGCGCCAGCACCGCCGTCACCAGAATCGTCTCGCCAACCGGAATCTGACCGCGCAGCTGCGGCACGATAGTCTTGGCGACGATCACATTGGTGTTGGGCTGTGCCTTCTGGGTCAGTCCGACGCGTTTGACCGAAGAGCCGAGATCGAGAATCCCGGTAAAATCACCTTCGCCAATCGCATAGGCTGCCCCCTCCGAGGCCGACAGCCTATCCTGCTCGAAGTCGCGGCGGCCGATAGCAAAGCCGCCTTCGGCAATCCGCAGCGGCCGGCCCGACGTGATCCGGTGGAGGCGGATATGCCAGGGGGCAGCGGGCACGAGCCAAGTTTCGACGTCGACATCGGGGAAGGGCGACCATCTCGCATGAAGCACGTCGCCCGCGAGCCGGGCTTCCTCATTCGTTTCGCGCACGCGGTAGTGCAGGCCGTCATCGCTGAAGGCCAGCATCGAATCGAAGGCGGCCAGCGCAAAACCGCGTTCGTCGGATTCGACGCTGAAACCGTAGCGGGTGGAATAAGCGAATTTCGCATATTTTTCGGTGCCAAAACGCATCTGCAGGTTTTCCTGGCCTGATGACAGCGCCACGACATCGCCGCCCGCCCGCATGATCACCATGCCGGGATGACGCTGGGGGATGACAGAGGGCGCCGGTTCCGGCGCCTTTTCCTCAGCGGTCCAGAACGGATGATCCTCGGCGACTGCCAGCGGCAGGAAGGCCTTGAGCGCCCAGTAGGGCGAGCCGGCGGAATTGTAACTTTCCGACATCAGCAGGTTCGGATAGCCGAAACCGATCGACAGCACGCCGTCGCGATCGGCAATCGGCTTGTCCTTCCACCAGCGCAGGTGCTGCAGGCAGAGATGCTTGACCTCGCCCCAGGGCAAAGCCTCGAGATCGGCAAAGGCAAGCGCCGACCAGAAGCCGGCGCAGGCGAAACGATAGGTCAGGCTGCGGCCGAAGGGGATGGTCGCGCCGTCAGCGGCAAACCAGTGGCGGAAATCCTGGGCAAAGAGGACCGCGCGCTCGCGGTAGCGTTTGGCGTAGTCGTCGTCGACGAGCTTTGAATAGATCAGGCCATAGAAATGCATGGCGAAGGGAATGTAGTGGTCGATGCGGCGGACGTTTCCATCGCGATACCAGCCGTCGCCGATATAGAAGCCTTCGAGCTCCTGCAGATATTGCCGGGTCAGGCTGCGATCGAAATCGGCGCCGAGACGGTCGAGCCCGATGTCGACGAAGATGCGGAAGAATTTCCAGTTGTTGTCGGCATAGTCGAATTGCCTGGCATGTTTGAGATAGGCGACGACATTGCTGCGGGCGCGCGTATCAAGCGGTTCCCAGATCTTTTCCGGCACGAGCGCCAGAGCAAAACCGACAGCGGCAAGCTCGACCATGCGCTGATCGCGACCGTTGACCGTACCCCAATATTCCGGATGGGCGGGATCGGTGCCGTTTGCAAGGCCCTCGGCGAAGCGATGCCAATGGGCGAAGTCGCCCTTGCCGGCGCCAAGCGGCGCCAAGCCCCAGAGCGGGCGGGCAAAGCCCTCGAGATCGGCCGCCGCCCGGTCGAAATGGGCGGCGGCGCCGCTCAGCCTGACGCGGGCATTGCCTTTTGAGAAACAGGCAAGCAGCGGATCGAAGAGATCAAGCAGGGCACGGCTCATATCCGCACGGGTTTCCAGCGGATTGCCTGCAAGCGGGTTGGCGCTGGCGGGATCATAGGTCATCGGCATCACTCACGGGTTTCAGCATTCGGAACGGTCCCTCCCGGAACGGGAACGACGGCCTGGCAGATGTGGCGCGCCGGCGCCGTCCTGTTGCGGAAACGGGACAGCATCAGCGAAACGGCCTCGCGCCCGAGGGCGGCGCGGTCGACACGCATGGTGGAAAGCTGCGGATTGGTCATCAGCGCACAGGGCAGATCATCGAAGCCGACGATCGCAAAATCCTCCGGCACACGCAGACCGGCCTCGGTGACCGCCTCGAGCACACCGACCGCGATGAAATCATTCATGCAGAAGGCGGCGGTAAAACCGGCATTCTCGGCAAGGATCGCGGCCGTGCGTTCGTGGGCCTCGCCGCTGGCGCTGCCCTTCAGCGTCATCGAGACGAAACGGCCCTCGGCGCCGGGAACGGCAGCAATCGCCGCCTCGAAACCACGGATGCGCTCCCGGATCGTCTGGCGATGGGAACCGCTCATATGCAGAATTCGACGATGGCCAGCCTGCATCAGCCGGTTGGTGGCCTGATAAGCACCGAAGAAATTGGCCGGCGAAACGCCATCGAACTGCATCATGGGATCGGTACCATTGACGAGAACCGCCGGCGTCAGAGTGTCGCGCAGCCAACCGCGCAGCATCTCGTTCGGATCAAGGCCGACAAGAAAGAGCCCTTCGGCGCCCGCGGCCTGCATATAGTCGCGCACAGCATCCGGCGTAGTGCGATCCTCGCGAACCATACGGATTTCAAAGGGCATGCCCGCTTCGGCAGCGCCGGCGCGCAGTCCCTCGACGATCGCTTCGTAGAAGACACTGAGGCCGCCGGTGACGCCGTCGCTGGCGATCAGCGCCAGCCCGCCAGCAACGGCTTCAGTCGCAGCCTTGACGGGATAGCCGTGCTCGGCAGCCACCTTCAAGATCTGGCGGCGCACGGTTTCGCTGATGCCGGGTTCGTTGGCGAGCACGCGCGACACCGTGGAAACGGAGACGCCGGCCAATGTGGCGATATCGGCCTGGCGCGGCCGTCTGCTTTTTTGTTCGTTCATATGTAAAGTTTATGCAATTTATGCAAATTTGCAAGATAATCTTTATTTCTTGCAATAAATTTTTTTTTGCGTACTCTTTGTGACGAAATGCTCGCAAACGCCGTTGGAGGATGGCAGCAGGCATATTGGGACAAGGAGGATATTATGCAGGTCAACCGCCGTTCATTTCTGATGGGATCAGCCGGAGCAGCCGCCGGCCTTGCCCTTGGCGCGGGAAGCGCTATTCCGGCTTTTGCCGAGGACGCCTCGCTGCGTGCCATGTGGTGGGGGTCGAACGACCGCGCCAAGCGTACACTCGACGTCGCCAAACTCTATCAATCGAAGACACCCGGCGTCACGATCGTCGGTGAATCGCTGTCCGGCGACGGCTACTGGACGAAGCTCGCAACCCAGATGGCCGGCCGCTCGATCGCCGACGTCTTCCAACTCGAACCGGGAACGATCTCCGACTATTCCAAGCGTGGCGCCTGCCTTCCGCTCGACGAATTCGTCCCCTCGGCACTGAAGGTCCAGTCCTTCGGCCCCGACATGCTGAAGCTGACCACCATCGACGGCAAACTCTATGGTGTCGGCCTCGGCCTCAACTCCTTCTCGATGTTTTTCGACACGGTCGAATTCGAAATGGCCGGCATCCCGCTGCCGACACCCGACCTAACCTGGGAGGAGTACGCCAAGCTCGCCGTGGAACTCACAAAATCTTCCGGCAAGAGCGGCGGCCCCTATGCGGCCCGCTACGCCTATGTGTTCGACGCCTGGCTGCGCCAGCGCGGCAAGAGCCTTTTTGCAAAGGAAAGCGTCGGGCTTGGCTTCACGGCCGACGACGCCACCGAATGGTTCGACTATTGGGAGAAGCTGCGCAAGGCCGGCGGCACCGTTGCCGCCGACGTGCAGACGCTCGATCAGAACACCATCGACACCAATTGCCTCGGTCTCGGCAAATCGGTGATCGGCATGGCCTATTCCAACCAGATGATCGGCTATCAGCTGATCATCAAGAACAAGCTCGGCATCACCATGCTGCCGCGCGAAAATAAAGGCGGGCCGTCGGGCCACTACTACCGTCCGGCGCTGATCTGGAGTCTCGGCGCCACGACGAAGAACGGCGAAGCGGCCGCGAAATTCATCGACTTTTTCGTCAACGATATCGAGGCCGGCAAAATCCTCGGCGTCGAGCGCGGCGTGCCGATGTCGCCGACGGTGCGCGCGGCCATCCTGCCGCAGCTCAACCCGACGGAGCAGGAAACGGTCAAATACGTCAACCTTCTCAAGGATCAGGTCGGCGAGTATCCGCCGCCGGTGCCGATGGGCGCGACCCAGTTCGACCAGCGCGTGCTGCGCCCGATCTGCGACGAACTCGCCTTCGAACGGATTTCGCCCGCTGATGCGGCGACCCGGCTCATCGAAGAGGGTAAGGCGACGATCAAGGGATGATCGATCGCCTGACAGCAGAGGAGAGGAGAGGCCCGCAAACCCCGGCGGGCCCTTCTCGTTTTCAGGCTGTCAGTTGCCCAGGTTCCGGGCCACGCGCCAGTCCGGCCGGCCGAGATCGAAGGGCCAGGCGTGCACATCCCGGTCGTTGAAATAAACCACCTCCTGCAGATTGGGGAAGGCGCCCTGTTTCAGCGTCGCAGTTTCGATCCACGGCCTGATATAGGCGTCGCCGCCTTCATAACCGAGCTCCGCCACCCAGATGGGCTTCCCGTAGCCGGCGACGAGATCATAGCCCTGCTTCAATGCTTCCGAGAATGTCCGGTGCCCATTGTAGGCAAGTTCGTCGTAGCGCTGTAGGCCGAAGACTGAGAGCCCGACTAGGTCGACATAATCGTCGCCGGGATAGTAGTTCTGCAAGCCCGGTTCTCCCTTCGGCGACCACATGAGTTCGGCGCCGGGCGCCTCCTGACGGATGATGTCCATCATCCGCTTATAGGCGGTGATATAATCCTGCGGGTTCCAGCCGGACCAGGAAAACCGCCCCGATTTGTCCTCCATCTCCTGTCCCCAGCGGACGATCACCGGGCTTTTCAGCTGCGATATCATCTGTGCGATCGCACGCATGTTGACATCGTAGTCGCCGCGCAGAACCTTTGCGCGAAGCTGGGCGGCGGTCAGTCGCCAGTCGACGTCCCAGGACCAGGGTTCCACTGAGATCAACAGGTTGCGGCCTCGGGCCAGCGCATAGGCGTCGGCAACACGCAGGGTTTCGAGGTCGACGTCCTCCCAGGGCAGAAACAGGGCTTCGGTCGAGACATTCGCCTGCGCGCCGAAATCGCCATGCGGATCGTAGGCGCCGAACTTGATGCCGTCGGCATGAAGGACCGGGCGTTTATCGATGATCGACCGCACGCCCGCCGCCGGGTTCGGGGCAATGCCGGCATATTGCACTTCGCTGCGGCCCGGCAGATCCGCGACGCATAAGAAAAGCAGCGCCATCGCAGCGGTCGAGAGTTTGTTTTTCACCAGCTTCTTCATGGCTCACCCTCCTTTTCGGGTTACTTCCTGACCGAGCAGGATCTGTTTCAGGTCATGCGCCTTGGCACTGACCGTATCCATGGGAACGAGCTTGCTGACCTCGTCATCCTCGCGTCCCGATCCATGGCGGAAGACGTACCATTTGCCGTCCGGCTGGCGCCGCTGATAGATCGTGCTGCCGATCTTGCGGTGGCCGAAACAGGTGCTGGCGCGGGCCGCGCCCTCGGCATTGGTCCAGGTGGCACGCATGCAGAGCTGGCCGAGATCGTCGACCACCCATCTGCCTTCGGCGAAAGACTGCTTGCCGTTGTCGTTCACCCAGGCGACGAAGCGCCGGCCGTCATCCGAGAAACGGCCGCCGCCGGTGTTCCAGATCCAGGTCTTGTCGCCGTAGAGGCGATAGAGCTCATAGGCGCTCAGCGGCGTCGGCGCCGGCGCTTTCTTGCCGGCTGCCTCGGCGCCATGTGCCGCCATTGGCAGACACAGGCTGAGAGCAAGCGCCGCTCCATAACGTTTCGGTCCGATACGCATTACATCCTCCTGTTCGACACTTGCCGGTTGCGCCGGCTCAGACACCCTGTTGGTCCCGTCCCATGTTGCCGAACCCATTCCATTTGAGACGGAATTTCGTAATCTTGGTCTTGCCGCCGCCGAGGCCGGCGCCGGCCACGGCGAATTGCGTTTCGGTGAAGCTGACGAATGGCTGGCCATGGGAAAGCGCTTCGAGGCTGCGGAGACCATGGCTGCCGAGCTGCATGCCGCCGGTAACCCAGATCGCTAGCGCCATGGCGGTCGCGAGCCGCAGCCCGTGCGATTGCGGCAGCATCGGCAGACCGTTCTCGATTGCATGGCGAACGACGATCAGCACCGTCACCGACAGATAGATCGAGAGGTTCATCGCGGTGAAAATATAAAAGCCCTGGGCGGCAGCGGCCTCGCTGGCCAGCGCCATGGCGACGGCGCAAAGCCCGGCGAGCGCGATATAGGGCGCGACCACGCGCAGCGGCAGAGACTGCTGCTGCTGCCTTCCTTTCGGCGTGATCCGGAAATCGACGAAGGAGCCGGAGATATGATCGCGCAAGGCTGCCAGGGTTCCGGCGAGCGACCACGGCCAGCGCAGGAAGATGAAGGCCAGCCCCTCCCAGCCGAACAGTTTCGCATTATGCGGCCTGAAAGTTCCCGTTGCCCGCCAGAAGAGGGCAAACAGTGTCAGCACGATCGATATCGGCGAGAAATGCAGCAGGAAATCCGGATAGGTGACGTTGATAAAGACATGGCCCGTCAGCAAGGCGGCGACCGGCAGCAGGAACATCACCGCCATGAAGGCGGAAAACAGCGGATACCACAGCTGCGAGAATACGAATTGAAATTTCAGCCGCCACGGCAGATGCGCGATGTAACGGCTGGAATGCTGCAGCAGAATAGTGACGAGGCTGCGCGACCATTGGAATTCCTGGACGACGAGATCGGCAAAATTCGCCGGGCCGTCGCCGTGGGCGATCGCATCGACGGCATGCACGCCACGCCAGCCGCCGGCATTCATCATCAACGTCGTCGAATGGTCTTCGGCGAGTTCCGGACCGAGGCCGCCGATCTCGCGAAGCGCCGATGTGCGAACCGCATAATGCGAGCCGATGCAAAGCGGCGCCCAGCCATTGTTGTAACCCGTCTGCAGCGAACCGTGCAGGCTGGCCTCGGCATAGAGCCTGCCGCGCGCCGCCCAGCTCGTCGCGGCATTCGCATCACAAATGCTGGGCGCGGAGACATAACCGATGCCAGGGTCAGCGAAGGGACGCAGGACCTCGCGGAGATAGGTCGGCGTCGGCACGTGATCGGCATCGAACTGGGCGACGAAATCGTAACGCGCATAGCCGAAATGGTCGTAGAAATAGGCAAGATTGCCTTCCTTGCAGCGCGTCCGGCGCGGCCAGGTCGCGCGATGGTAATCCGCCACCCCCTTTCGGGTGGAGATCAGCACGCCGTGCTCCGCGCACCAGCGCCGGGTCTCCTGCGAAGGATCTTCGTCGGCCAGCCAGACATCGAAATCGACGCCGATCTGGTCGAGCATCGCCTGCAGCGTGGCGCGGACAACGGCAAATGGCTCGGACGGCGCCTTGGTGACCACCATCGCCACCCGCCCTTCCGGCAGCCGCACATGAGGGCTGACGGTCCGAGCGTTGAGGAAAATCAGGATGAAATAGGCCGGCACAAGGGTGATCCAGCCCAGCACGAGGGTGATGAGCACGAAGGCGGTCCAGGAAATGATGTGCGCCGACTGGCACCACCAGATCCAGAAATTGCCGAGTGTCGCCAGCCAGCAGAGGATGCCGAAGCCGTAAACGACGCGGTTCCAGCCGGCGAAGACAGGATCGAATGCCTCCGCGGAGGCGGCTTTCGCCGTCCTGGCACGCTGACCGATTTGCGAACCAATGCTCATGCCTTTACCTCGAGCCCGAAAGTGGGACCGGCGGTGCGGATGATCGTATCGATATCCGAGAGAGCGGGCACAAAGCCGAGTTCCGCCTTCGCTCTTGCCGTGTCGGCAACGAGGATCGGCGGATCGCCGGCCCGGCGGGGGCGATAGCGGACGGGGACTTCACGGCCGGTCGCCCGATGGATGGCTTCGAGGATCTCGCGCACCGAGGTGCCGCGGCCGGAGCCGAGATTGACGCTGAGCGAGCCGCCATCGGCGATCAGATGATTGACGGCGGCAAGATGCGCCTGCGCGAGATCGCTGACGTGAATATAGTCACGCACGCAGGTTCCGTCTTCGGTGCGATAATCGGTGCCGAAGATATCGAGCCTCTCCAGCCTGCCTGCGGCGGCGAGAAGGGCGCGGGGGATAAGATGGGTTTCCGGCTGGTGGCGTTCGGCAAGCTCGCCATCCGGATCGGCGCCGGCCGCGTTGAAATAACGTAGCGCGGCGAAGCGGATGCCATAGGCGGCGGCAAAATCCTCGAGCGCCATCTCGAAGATCAGCTTGGTGCGGCCGTACGGATTGACCGGGTGCTGTGGTGTTTCCTCGCGTATCGGCAACGAGGCGGGGACGCCGTAAGTGGCGCAGCTGCTCGAGAAGACGATCCGGTCGATCTCCTGGTCGAGGCAGGCCTCGAGCAGCGTCAGGCTGCCGACGACGTTGTTGCGGTAATATTTCCTGGGCATCTCGACGGATTCGCCGACATAGGCATTGGCGCCGCAATGGATGACGCAATCGGGCGAAAACTCTGCGAGGGTCCGGCGCAGTGTGGCTGCATCGGCGAGGTCCGCCCGGATGAGCGGTCCCCAGCGGACGCTGTCGGCATGCCCCGTCGAGAGATTGTCGTAGGTGACCGGGACCATGCCGGCGCGCGACAGCGTTTTGCAGATATGACTGCCTATGAAACCGGCGCCGCCGGTAACCAAAATGTAGCGGGGCATCTCATACGGCCTCCGCCTTCTCGGCGCCGGCAAGCAAGCTGTCGAAATAACCGACGGTGCGCGCCAGACCGGCTTCAAGGCCGATGCGGGGCTGCCAGCCCAGTTCGGCCATGGCCCTGGAGATATCCGGCCGCCGCTGGCGGGGATCATCGATAACCGCCGGCAGATGAACGATGCGTGAGCGCGAATTGGTGAGGTCGCGAACGATCTCCGCCAGGCGGCGAACGGTGATCTCGGCCGGATTGCCGAGGTTGATCGGGCCGTGGCAGGCACTGCCGGCGGCCGAGAAACGCAGGAAGCCCTCGACGAGATCGTCGACATAGCAGAAGGAGCGGGTCTGATGACCGTCGCCATAGATCGTCAGATCTGCATTGCGCAAGGCCTGCACGATGAAATTGGAGACCACCCGGCCGTCATCCAGACGCATGCGCGGCCCATAGGTGTTGAAGATGCGGCCGACCTTGATGTCGACGCCGTAAGTCCGGTGATAGTCGAAGAACAAGGTTTCGGCGCTGCGCTTGCCTTCGTCGTAACAGGCGCGCGGTCCGATCGGATTGACATTGCCGCAATAGGATTCGGGCTGCGGGCTCTGGTTCGGGTCGCCATAGACTTCCGATGTCGACGACTGAACGACGACCGCAGCGGTCTTGCAGGCGCAATCCAAGGTATTGACGGCGCCAAGCACGTTGGTAAGCAGCGTTCCCACAGGATCCCGCTGATAGTCGGGCGGAGAGGCGGGCGAGGCGAAGTTGAAGATGAGCGAGGCTTCGATATCGAAGGGCTGGCGAACATCGTGCTCGACGAGGTGAAAACGGGCGTTCGATGCAAGGTGATCGACATTGACGCGCCGGCCGGTCGAAAAATTATCGAGGCAGATGACTCTGTCGCCGCGCTGTAGCAGCCTTTCGCAGAGATGCGAGCCGAGAAACCCGGCCCCACCGTTTACCAGGACGGTGCGTAACCCCTGGGGCACCGGTTTGCCCGATACTTCAGAATAGCCTTCGCTGGGAACGAAACTACGCATTACAAACCCCTTCCCATGTTTTAGTCTTTTAATTTATTGATGCACTGCATGCCTTTCTTATCGTTGCTGATATTCGTCTTCCGACCATTACATCACGAACAACTTTTGAGTTATTCTTTGGATAAGAGAATTAATATTTAAATGATAAGGTGATAACAGCCAAGGTCAACTTTAAAAATTGCAACTATCCAAAATAACTACGCAATTATTCTTTAAAGTAACAAATGATTAATCATTTTCTATCTATTTTTCCCTTAGAACGAGTATCCGGATATTGCTCAAGCTTCACTCAATGAAGCTGGTCTAGAAGTAATGGGGAAGATCGGCCGCGCTGGACTGGGCGACCGGCCTTGCATCCGGGAGCGCCATATGCGAGGGGTTTTGGCCATGTTGAAAAAACAAGCTGGAGCGCGGCCGAAGGGCTGGCGTCGATTTCATTTTGCGATGCTTGCCGGGGGGGCGACGTTTCTTGCGATCGGAACGACGGCCTGTACCGTCGTTAACGACGACTTAGCCCTGGTCGCGAAAAAGAACGTCGTCGTGGTCGAGGCGCCGCGTGTCTCGAAAGCCTTTGCCTATCCGGCAAATCGGCCCGAACGCCCGGCTGCGCCAACGGTTCGCGTCGCCTATCACGGCTCAGCGCCTTATATCTGTTCTCCGAGCGGCTTCGGCCAGAAGTCGCGCTGCTTTGCACGTCCGCCCATCTGACGGAGCAATCAACCGCTACGGCGTTGTTTGCGCATCTGAATAGACGCGCGGCGCACTAGCTCAGTTGCGCCACCGGCCGGACATGTCGTCTTCGCCGGCGGGATGCTCGTTGAAGAAACGGGATGCAGCTTCCGTGCGGTTTCGGACGTTCATCTTCTTGTAGATGTTGCGGACGTGAACCTTCACGGTGTTTTCGGACAGATGCAGCTTGTCGGCGATGATCTTGTTTTGCGTGCCCTTGCATATGAGATCCAGGATCTGAACCTCGCGCGTGGTCAAAGAGGAGATGCTGTCGCGTCTCAGCTTCAGCGCATTGGTGCGCGCCGCATCGACCGATTTTGTCTGATAGAGCGAAGGCTCCAGCTGGGTGTTCTTGTTGGTGAGACGATTGAGAAGGGCTGACGGAAAATGCTCGCCGCCCTTCATCAGCAGATCCACTGCGGCCATGAAGACATCGAGCCGCAGGTTGAGCGGCAGGACACCATCGATGATCCTTGCCTCCACCAGGCGGCTGACATAGGGTTCGAGCATGTCGATCGCTTCGACGACAAGCCCGACAGAGGTCTCCGGGTGGTTTTCGCGGGCAGCCTGCAGCGCCTCATGAAGCTCGGGCGCAGGTATATGATAGAATAAAACGAGTTTTATATCGCTGGTATCTTTTTCCAGCATTGGCTTTGTGCTCGTTATGCTTGCTACATCACAATTCGGAAATTTCTTGGCCAGTGCTTCCACCATGCATTCCGAAAACAGATCCGGTTTGGCCACTACCAGTATAGTATTTCCTGACGAACCCAACTTGGTACCTTGGTCGGTATTCTCAATTCCTGAGCCTGCCATGAACATATACGCCTCCCCTTGCGTTACACTTTACTCAAACGTGGAGCGATAGCGGGTATTGGATAGTATGAAATGTCGGCCCCGGATGTCCCGCTTTTATTTTTTAGACATTTCTTAATAATGTTAATACGGATTGAGAAGGAAGGAAATGGCCCAAAGTGATTAGTTTTCGGGGGCAAAAAGCGATATGTTACAAAGCGTTGGTTGTATTTTTGGCAGGATGAATACTTCAAGGTTATATTTGCTCTCACTATAGATAAGAGTCAAATGTAATATTTAAGTACAGATTGTTATATTTTCGGCCTGCGCGAAATGCCTGATTTGAGACAGGCGAGCGACGGAAGGCTCCCCTCAACCTAGCCGAGAATGCTGGAAATTCTGGATTGTTTGCGCTCACCGACGCCCCAGGCAAGGCGTCTCGCCTCTCCAGCGATAGGGCTACCCAAACGGGGCCAGTCCGCCTTAGCCCGAATTAGCATCTATCGGATCCACATTTTTTACAGCAATCTCTGATCGTCGGCCAAGTGGCGACATGGAAAAGCCAGGTATCGGCGTGCGTTTTTGATACACGGCCTCCACTCATGGCAACTCAACAAAAACAACGCCTGAATACTCCTTATCCCGTCCAGGATGATGAGCTGGATATGTGCGGCCTTGTACTGAGTACGTGCGCTCCCAATACTAACGATTTGATCCAACAAGTCGCGACGTAACCGCAGATGACTGGTACCGAATACATCTGCCGATGTTAACCGCATCGGAGCGATGCGCGAGCAAAATCCCATTTGAGATGAGAGGGATTTCGAAAAGCTGCTCCGGTTTTTTTCTGGAGTTTCCGCGGAATGTCTGATGATTACAAGCACGACCCGAAATCTTCGGGCGACGATATCACGAAGGTCGGCGCACTGGCCGACGGCTTTGCCAACAGCGCCATCAATTCAACTGAAGTCGACGACGGCTCGACCGGTTATGTCGGCGGCGTCGCCAATGGCGACAATCGTGGCAATACCGACAACAGCGTCGACGTCGACATCACGGCCGAACTCTCCGCCAACAACGGCGACAATCGCGACAACGACTACGACTGGAGCTACAAGTCCGACGACGACACGAGCACCAAGACCACGACGATCACCGACACCAGAAACGATTACGACTGGAGCTATGACAGCAAGTCGTACAGCGACAACGACACCAAGACGATCACCGACACCGATACGAAGACCGTCACCGACACCGATATCAAGACCGTTACCGATACGGACACCAAGACGGTCTCCGACAGCAACAACACGGCTGACAGCTTCAACAAGACGGACACCGACTTCGCCGTGCTCGAAGACGTCAAGGACTTCGACAATCTCGGCATTGCCGGCGGCGACCTCACCTTCAATCTCGGCGACGATTTCTCCTTCACACTCGACGTCGACAGCATTCTGAACAATTCGCTGAGCGGTGCGGGCAACGACAGCGGCTTCAGCGCCGTTCAGGCGAACCATCTGGCCGACCAGGATAGCGCCTGGAACATCAAGATGGAGAACGAAGGCGCTCAGAACTACCTGAATGCCAATGCCGGCACCGCCGACAGCGCAGAAGGCATGGAGATGGACGGCCGGGGCTGGGATCTCAAGGCCGGCGACGATGCCAGCGGCTCGAGCACAGCCGATGCTTCGGCGATCCTTGCCAATTCCGGCTTCCACCTCGAGCTCGTTCAGGGCGCGAACCTGCTCAGCAATACCGTCGACTCCAGCGTCATCGGCGGCAATTCTCATGCCTCCGACGTCGGCGAGGATACCGGCACCTGACACTGACCTCCAACGACCAAGACGAACTGCATCGGCTGGCGCTGGTGCAGTTTGACTGTTTGAAAACGATCTGACGACCACACCACGGCTCCCGGAGGGGCCGATTTCAAGGCCGATCGTCATTTCGAATGGGAGGCCGAACCATGCATATCGAGAAGATTTCGGACATCATTGCGCACTTCATCGGTCTCTTCGAGATGACCACCGAAGAGATGAGGGCGCGCGCCAAATATACCGAAGGCGCAGGGCCCGGCGAAGATCGACCGGTGCTGCCGGATCAGGACGCCTCTAGCGCGGGTTTCGCCTCCAATCTGCAGCTCAAGGACTACGATCCCGGGATCACCTACAAAAGCGGCAGTTACGAGATCGACAGCGGTCCGGCGCGTCATTCGGGCCGCATCTTCGAAGAGAGCGTGGAGAAGCTGGCGGCGATTGCCGCAAGGGATATCCCGCTACCGCATTTCGGCGAAGCTACGGATATCGTGCTGTCGGATGAGCCGGAACTGGATGTCTTTGCCGGGCCTGGCTCGGCAATCAGTCATGTCCTCCAGGTCAACGTGCTTGACGACGACGACTATCTCGACATGACGAACGGCATCCATGCTGCCCGGGACACGAGCTTCGTCATCGAGCGACTGGCGGAGTTCAGCACCAAGGCCGAGATCTTCACGCCTTTTGCGGATCTCCACCGAACCGATACCTATGACGGCGCGCTGAAGATCGCCCAGGATCTCGAAACCTATATCCGGAATGCTCAAAATACAGAGGATACCGGGGCTACCGAGGCAACGCCGCTTAGCTCCGACGCTTCGCATAATTTCATCCGCATCGATCCCGAGGTCAACGGCGCCGTCTACATCAACGGCAAGGTCGAGGCCGATATCCCCGTGCTCGATGACTTGCTGCCCGACCGCGGTCTCGCCAAGATCCCGGAAGAGCCCGACGACAGCAGTTCATCCGTCGAGCAGACCGAACCGAGCGGCAACAGCCTTGATGTGACCGCCGGTGCGAACTTCGTCGTCAACGTCGCCTCGGTGATCAATACCGGCGTCATCGCCTCTGTCACCGCCGTCATGGGCGATTACCACCAGGTCGACGCGGTTTCCCAGTCCTTTGTCTACAGCGACAATGACGAGATCGCCTCGGCGCTGCGCTCCTCCGGCTATTCGGCCGAGGAGGCCGGGACAGTCGCCAAGAATATCGCCGTCTTCCAGCAAAGCACCTTCGAAGCATCGAGCCACGCCGAGCCTGACGCGGCCGATCCGACGTTTCCCACCAGTTGGCGCGTCAGCGTCATCGACGGCGACGTTTCCTTCGTACAATGGGTCGAGCAGTATCACTTCGTCAGCGACAACGACACGATGACGGTTACCACCTCGGGATCCGAAACCACGATTCTGACAGGCGGCAACACCTCCATCAACTTCTCCTCCTTTTTCGGCATGGGCATGCAGTATGATCTGGTGATCATCCGCGGCAATGTGCTCGACATCAACAGCATCACGCAGATCTCGCTGCTCTACGACAATGACCGGGTGCGGGCGGAAGACGGCGCCGATCCCGCCGCCGATATCGAGACCGGCAACAACCTGATCTGGAATTTCGCCTCGATCCACAATGTCGGGACGGGCAGCCCGTTCGAGGCGATGCCGGATTATATGGTCGAAGCGCAGAAAGGGATCGAAGACCGCGATCCCAATATGCCGGAAGGGCTGTCCTTCGATGCGAACTTCCAGGGATATGCCGGTCTCAACGTGCTCTACATCACCGGCAATCTCTACGACATGACTGTTATTAAACAGGTGAGCATCCTCGGTGATTCCGATGATGTGACCCTCGCGGCATCAACGCTCCTCGAGAACAATCCCAATGCAACGGTGACGATCGACTCCGGCAGCAATGCGCTCATCAACATCGCCGAGATCGTCGACTACGACAGTTTCGGCGCGACGACCTATCTGGCAGGCCAGCTCTATTCGGACGCCATCCTCATTCAGGGCGGGCTGGTGGAGCACGACACGACACAACCGCAAGCAGCCGGCGACAGACTTGCCAACGAAATCATCGCCTTCCTCGATGACGACTATCTCGCGGGCGGCGATTCCGCTGATGGCATCATCAATGCCGGGCATGATTTTTCATGGTCGTCGGGGCATCCCGACGTCATGCAAGCCATGGTCGCGTGACCGGAGGAATCACGATGAACCAGATATCCAAACAGATCTTTGCAGCCGGCAGCGCCCTCGATCTCAAGTCGGGCAATATTCCCGCCGCCGCTCCTTCGGAACTAAAGACGGCCGATCTGCGCCTCTCCGCGATCGACGAGGCGGTCGAGAACCTTCGCCGGCTCAGCGGCGGCGCGGCTCCGTCTGCATCGCCTTCTGCCGATCGCCGCGGGACGACCGAAGCTGCAGCTGCCGAGATGGCGCGCGCAGGCACAGTGCAGGCCCTCGCGCAAATGACAGCGATGCCGGAAGCTTCGCCGAACGTCTTGAAGGCAGAAACGGCGGCTCCTGCATCGGCGGTAGAAGCAAAACCGGTCGCAGCGGCCCAGCCGCAGACCGAAGCGCGGGCGGTGCCCGAATTACCGAAGGAGACGACCGAGCTCAAATCGAGCCCAACGGTACCCTTCGGCAAGACCATCGAAGGCGATAGTGGCCCGATCAGCGAGACCGACCGGCGGCTGCGCACCGGCGGCGGCGGAAACGGCAAGGATTCCGATCCCCGTGGCGGCGGGGGCGGTGGGGGCGGCGGAAGCGGCGGCGGATTTCACAAGCGCAGCGAGCCTGTGAATTTCGCCGCCAGCCTCTCGCGCGGGATGGCGGCCGTACGACGCAACATGGTGGTCGTCATGATGTTCACGATTGCCATCAACGTGCTGCTGTTGGCGATCCCGCTCTATCTCTTCCAGATATCCGACCGGGTGCTGACCAGCCGCTCGATCGACACGCTCGTCATGCTGTCGATCGTCGTGCTCGGCGCGGTGCTGCTGCAGGCCTTCATGGATTCGGTGCGGCGCTTCATCCTGATGCGCACCGCGGTGGAACTCGAAGTGCAGCTCGGCGCGCCGATCCTCAGCGCAGCGGCGCGGGCTTCGCTGCATGGCAGCGGCAAGGACTATCAGACGCTGCAGGACCTGCAGCTCTTACGCGGCTTCCTGACGTCAGGCACGCTGATCGCGTTTCTCGATGCGCCGCTGATGCCGTTCTTCGTCGTCGTCGTCTATTTCGTGCATCCGCATCTCGGCATCATCATCATGACCTGCTGCGCGGTGCTTTTCGTCATCGCCTATCTCAACCAGAAATTCACCGCCCGACAGTTTGCCGAATCCAACGGCTATCTCAGCCGGGCGAATTTCCACCTCGATTCCATGTCGCGCAATTCGCAGATCATCAACGCAATGGCGATGATCCCCGAGGCGGTGAAGATGTGGGGCCGCGAGACGGCGGGTTCGCTAAAATCGCAGGTCGAGGCGCAGGACCGCAACATCATCTTTTCCGGCATATCGAAAGCCTGCCGCATGATCACTCAGGTCACTCTGCTCGGCTGGGGCGCGCATCTTTCGCTCTCCGGCGAGCTGACCGGCGGCATGGTGATCGCGTCATCGATCATCTCGGGACGGGCGCTGGCGCCGATCGAAGGCGCCATCGAAGGCTGGCACCAGTTCAACCGGTCGGCAGCCGCCTATTCCCGGATCAAGAGCCTGCTGTTGAACTCGCCGTTGAACTTCCCGCGCCTGCGCCTTCCCAACCCCGAGGGCCGGCTTGATGTCGAACGCATTCTCTTCGTCCCGCCGCCGCAGAAGAAGGTCGTTCTCAACGGCATCTCCTTCTCGCTCAAGAAGGGAGAATCGCTGGCGATAATCGGCAATTCCGGCTCCGGCAAGACGACGCTCGGCAAGATGCTCGTCGGCTCGATCGTGCCCACATCGGGAAATGTGCGCCTCGACCTGATGGATCTGCGCAATTGGGACCAGCGCCAATTCGGCGAAAGCATCGGCTATCTGCCGCAGGACGTGCAGCTCTTTCCAGGCACGATCAAGGCCAATATCTGCCGCATGCGCGACGACGTCGAGGATCGCCAGATCTACGAGGCCGCGGTGCTGGCCGACGTGCACGAACTCATCGCGGGCTTCCCGCAGGGCTACGAAACCATCGTCGCGGCCGACGGTGCTCCGCTTTCGGGCGGCCAGAAGCAACGCATCGCGCTTGCCCGCGCCTTTTTCGGCAATCCCAAATTCGTGGTCCTCGACGAGCCGAATTCGAACCTCGATACCCAGGGCGAGGCGGCGCTGGCCAAGGCGCTGATCCACGCCAAGAAGCAGGGCATCACCACCGTGACCATCACCCAGCGCCCGGCTCTCCTCCAATGCGTCGACAAGATCCTCGTCCTCAAGGACGGCACTGTCGCCATGTTCGGAGAAAGGATCGAGGTGCTGCAGGCGCTTTCCAAGAGCAACGGCAATAGTGCTCAACAAGCACCACGCATCGAAGGGTGAACGACATGGGACGGAAAAATCAGGAGACATCCGCTCCGGCGCAGCTCGAATGGTATAGCGACGTGCCGCGCTCGATCCGGATGCACAGCATCGTCGGCCTGACGGTTCTCTTCACCTCGTTCGGAGGCTTCGGTTTTTGGGCAGCGACCGCACCGCTTGCCTCCGCCGTCATCGCCCAGGCAAGCTTCGTTGCAACGGGCAACAACAAGATCGTCCAACATCTGGAAGGCGGCATTATCAGGGAAATGCGCGTCAGCGAAGGCGACACGGTGAAGGAAGGCGATGTCCTGCTGACCCTCGACCCCACTGCATCCCGCTCGAACGAACGGATGCTGCAGCTTCGCCGCCTGCGCCTGGAAGCCGTCGTCGCAAGGCTCAGGGCCGAAGCGCAGGGCCTACGCGAATTCCACGTTCCCGACATCGTGACGAAAGAGGCAGGTGACCCAGACATCAACGCGATCATCCAGAGCCAGAACGTCGTCTTCCACAGCAAGCAGATCAAACTCGAAGAGCAGCTCAATCTGATCGAGAAGAACATCAAGTCGCTGGAATACCGTTTCGCCGGCTATAAAGGCCAGCGAGAATCCTTTGAAAGGCAATTGTCGCTGCTGACCGAGGAACGCGATTCCAAGGCCCGGCTGGTCAAGGTCGGCTATATGCGCAAAACCGATCTGCTGGCGATCGAGCGGGCGATCGCCGATGCGATGGGCGACATTTCTCGCCTGAACGGCGAACTCAATGAGAGCGAGGCAGAGGTTGCCAAATTCCGCCAGGAAGCCATCATCGCCGTCAACTCCAATAAGCAGGCGGCGCTCGATGCGCTCGAGACCGCCGAATCCGATCTGGACAGCGTGCGCCAACAAATGCGCGAGGCGGCCGGCGTGCTCGAACGCACCACCATCCGCTCACCGGTGAGCGGCACCGTGGTACGCTCCTATTTTCATACCGCCGGGGGCGTCATCACCACAGGCAAGCCGATCATGGAAATCCTGCCGGCGCATGTGCCACTGATCCTCGAAGCGCA
>Ga0123341_1000098_pt1 | contig 37289 bp, 40 predicted proteins | sample Turbeapinknodule_FD_89959 | JGI IMG/M metagenome (GOLD analysis project Ga0123341, IMG submission 89959) | Root nodule microbial communities of legume samples collected from Mexico - Turtle bean Mexico pink nodule | ecosystem: Host-associated > Plants > Roots > Nodule | place: Mexico: Nepantla...
CGCCAATCTCATGCACCGCCGCAGGATCGACCGCCTGTTGCAACCCGCCGGCAGTCCACCACACAGTCCCCACCAGATGAGCCTCCAATGGTGACGAATTAAACCGGACACCAGTGGGCTTGAGCCGAGGATCCATGTCCGGCACTGATGGATGCCGCGTGGATGCTCGGGTCAAGCCCAGGGTCAAGCCCGAGCATGACGGAGTGTGAGGGGCTTCTGCAGCAAGTGCAGCGAAGACGGAATGCGAGCGGAATTGCGTTGCGCGCTTGCATGCCCTCAGGGCAGAGCGTCGAAACCTTCGGCAAAACCTTTGAGATCAACAGGAATGCCGATGCCTTCTTCCGGCGTCTGGAAGACGATGAAGGTCGCCTGGGCGCCGCTGCGGAAGGTTTTGAGCAGCTCGTCCTCGAGCACCACCTCGGCATAGCAGCCGTCGGCGAAGCAGCGCACGAAATAAGCGCGGCCGATATCCTTGCCGTCGACATTGAGCCCGAGGCCGTTCGGCAGCAGCACGCCGAGGGGTGCGAGCACGCGCAGGATCTTCGACTTGCGGTCGGCGGTCTTCAGGACGACGACGGAAAGCCCGACCTCCGGCCGATCCTCGGCGATGACGTTCTGCATCAGCGCGCATTGTTCGGTCGCAGCCCCCGCCGGCTTGTCGCAGACGACGGACCATGCGCCGTGATTGGATTTCACCGTGCCCGGCGCCTGCGGCTGGGTCTGGCCGGGCGACACCTGGATGTTCGGGTTGGCAGCCGAGGGCTGCTGCGCCGGGGCAGGGGCAGGGGCCGCCGCGGCAGCTGGGGGCTTGGCTGGCGTCGGTGTGGGTTGCTGCGCGAAAACGGGCGTCGCCGCTGCGGCCGCGATGCTGGCAGTCACGAGAAGCGACTGCGCGAGGGAACGGAAACCCATGGAAACCTCTGGATATCGAATCATTTGCGGCTATTGTTGAAGCTGCCCACCAAAAATGAAAAGCCCCACCCCGTGAAAACCGGGGGACTGCGGCGGAAATTGGACCTTTCGGCAAGAATGTGCGGCGCGCGGATTGGCCGGAAAGCCGATTTTTCATATGCTGATGAAAAACTTGGGATGTTTTGCCGTTCCGGCCTGCCTATGCTTTCAGCAAAAATGCCGCATAGACAATTGCTCTGGCCTGTTGCGGCAAATGGCAAACTGTGGTTTGAAGCGCTGAAGATGGCAAGGATTCTGCGTTCTATTTTGCAGGTCAAGCGCTCGAGGGAGATAATAAGGTGATGAAGAAGGCTTATGCAGCCCTGACCACTCTGGTCTGTCTGCTTTTTGCTTCCGGCACATATGCCGACCAGCCAATGCCGTGGCAGGCGACGCTGCAGCCGGCGGCAACGCCGATCATGCGGGAAATCCACTGGTTCGAACAATATACCCTGTGGTTTATCGTTCCGATCACGCTTTTCGTTCTGGTCCTGCTCATCGTCGTCTGCGTCAAGTTCCGCGCCAGCGCGAACCCGGTCCCCTCGAGGACAAGCCACAACACGATGATCGAGATTGCCTGGACCGTGGGGCCGGTCCTGGTGCTGCTGCTGCTTGCCATTCCCTCGTTCAACCTGCTGACGGCGCAGCTGACGCTGCCTGAAAACCCCGATGTGACGATCAAGGCGACCGCCACCCAGTGGCAGTGGAACTACGAATATGAAGGTTCGGGCGACAGCCCGCTGGCCTTCGATAGCTACCTGCTCAAGGATCAGGATCGCGCAGCCGCCGGCAAGGAAGACAAGTCGGTCTATCCCAGGCTGCTCGCCGTCGACAACGAGCTGGTCCTGCCGGTCGGCAAGACGGTGCGCGTTCTCGTGACCTCGGCGCCGACCGACGTCATCCACGCTTTCGCCATGCCGTCCTTCGGGGTCAAGATCGACGCCGTGCCGGGCCGCCTGAACGAGACCTGGTTCAAGGCCGAGCGCGAAGGCCTGTTCTATGGCCAGTGTTCCGAGCTCTGCGGCAAGGACCATGCGTTCATGCCGATCGCCATCCGCGTCGTCTCCGAGGACAAGTACAAGCAGTGGCTGACGGCAGCCGCCAGCGACCTGCCCGGCGCCTACAAGACACTCATGGCCGCAACCGATGGTCCCGCAAAGACCCTCGACGTCGCCGAAGCACAGTAATTAAGGGGATCGGGACAATGGCTGGACCTTCCGCTCACGACGATCATTCTCACGGTCACGCTCATGACCACGCCCACGATGATCACGACCACCACGATCACGGGCACAAGCCGAGCTTTGCCAATCGCTGGCTGTTCTCGACCAATCACAAGGACATCGGCACACTCTATCTGATCTTCGCGATCATCGCCGGCATCATCGGCGGCGCGCTGTCGGTTGCCATGCGCATGGAGCTGCAGGAGCCTGGCATCCAGATCTTCCACGGCCTGGCCTCGATGGTCTACGGCTATGAGGGCGATGCGGCGATCGACGGCGCAAAGCAGATGTTCAACATGTTCACGACAGCGCACGCGCTGATCATGATCTTCTTCATGGTCATGCCGGCGATGATCGGTGGTTTTGCCAACTGGATGGTGCCGATCATGATCGGCGCGCCCGACATGGCTTTCCCGCGCCTGAACAACATCTCTTTCTGGCTGATAGTTCCGGCCTTCGCGCTGCTCTTGCTGTCGATGTTCGTCGAGGGCCCGGCAGGCGCCTATGGCACCGGCGGCGGCTGGACGATGTATCCGCCACTGGCGACCAGCGGTACGCCCGGTCCGGCGGTCGACCTGGCGATCTTCGCGCTCCATATTGCCGGCGCCTCGTCGATCCTCGGTGCGATCAACTTCATCACCACGATCCTCAACATGCGCGCTCCGGGCATGACGCTGCACAAGATGCCGCTGTTTGCCTGGTCGGTGCTGATCACCGCCTTTCTGCTTCTGCTGTCGCTGCCGGTTCTGGCGGGCGGCATCACCATGCTGCTCACCGACCGTAACTTCGGCACCTCCTTCTTCTCTCCGGAAGGCGGCGGCGACCCGATCCTCTACCAGCACCTGTTCTGGTTCTTCGGTCACCCCGAGGTCTACATCCTCATCCTGCCGGGCTTCGGCATGGTCAGCCACATCATCTCGACCTTCTCGAAGAAGCCGATCTTCGGTTATCTCGGCATGGCCTACGCCATGGTCGCGATCGGCGCCGTCGGCTTCGTCGTCTGGGCCCACCACATGTATACGGTCGGCCTGTCGCTCGACGCGCAGCGCTACTTCGTCTTCGCGACGATGGTCATCGCCGTTCCGACGGGTGTGAAGATCTTCTCCTGGATCGCGACGATGTGGGGCGGCTCGATCTCGTTCCGCACGCCGATGCTCTGGGCGATCGGCTTCATCTTCCTGTTCACGGTCGGCGGCGTCACCGGGGTCCAGCTCGCCAATGCCGGTCTCGACCGCTCGCTGCATGACACCTATTACGTCGTGGCCCATTTCCACTACGTTCTGTCGCTCGGCGCGGTCTTTGCGATCTTCGCCGGCTGGTACTACTGGTTCCCGAAGATGACCGGCTACATGTACAACGAGTTTGTCGGCAAGCTGCATTTCTGGATCATGTTCATCGGCGTCAACCTGGTGTTCTTCCCGCAGCATTTCCTCGGCCTTGCCGGCATGCCGCGCCGCTACATCGATTATCCGGATGCCTTTGCCGGCTGGAACTATGTGTCCTCGATCGGCTCCTACATCTCGGCCTTCGGTGTGCTGATCTTCCTCTTCGGCGTCTTCGAAGCCTTCGCCAAGAAGCGCCTCGCCGGTGACAATCCGTGGGGTGAGGGCGCAACGACGCTCGAATGGCAGCTGCCTTCGCCGCCGCCCTATCACCAGTGGGAACAGCTTCCGCGCATCAAGTAATTGCGCGGGTATCAGGACGCCGCATTTGTTACGGCGTCCTGCTATTCTGATACTCAGGACGGAATAATGACGGTCATCGACAATCACGAGGTACTTGCAAAGGACGGCGAATTGTCGGAAGCGAGTGCACGCGATTATTTCGAATTGCTGAAGCCGCGGGTGATGTCGCTCGTGGTCTTCACCGCCTTTGCCGGCCTGGTGCTGGCGCCGGGCCACATCCATCCCGTTCTCGGCCTGATCGCCATTCTCTGTATCGCCGTCGGCGCCGGCGCCTCCGGCGCGCTCAACATGTGGTACGATGCTGATATCGACGCCATCATGAGCCGCACCGCCAACCGTCCGATCCCGGCCGGCCGTATCGCGCCCTCTGAGGCTCTGGCCTTCGGCCTGGTGCTGTCTGGCTTCTCGGTCGTTATCCTCGGCCTCGCCGTCAACTGGCTCTCGGCTGGTATCCTCGCCTTCACCATCTTCTTCTATGCCGTCGTCTACACCATGTGGCTGAAGCGCTCGACGCCGCAGAACATCGTCATCGGCGGCGCCGCCGGCGCCTTCCCGCCGATGATCGGCTGGGCCTGCGTGACCAACAGCGTGACGATCGAAAGCACCGTTCTCTTCCTCATCATCTTCCTGTGGACGCCGGCGCATTTCTGGGCGCTGGCCCTGTTCAAGATGCGCGACTACGAAGCCGTCGGCGTGCCGATGCTGCCGAACGTTGCCGGCGAGCGGGCGACCAAGCATCAGATCGTCGCCTATGCGGTGCTGACCGCCGTCTGCGCGGTTTTGCCGTCCTTCCTCGGTTTTGCGAGCTTCGGTTACGGCCTGGTGGCGGCAGCCCTCGGCGCGATCTTCATCTACTGTTCCATCGCCGTCTGGCGGATGCCCGACGGCGATCTGAAGATGATCCCAGCAAAGAAGCTGTTCGCCTTCTCGATCTTCTATCTCTTCGCCGTGTTCTCCGCTCTGATGATCGACCGGCTGGCGTCGATGCTGGTCTCGCATGCGGGAGGTTGGTTCTGATGGATCTCGTCAAGCTCACCGAAAAGCAGATGAAGTCGCGCCGCAACCGCAACATCGCCCTCGGGCTGGTGCTGGCCGGCCTCGTCATTCTCTTCTACGCGATCACCATCGTGAAGATCGGCGGGGGAATGGCCGGATGAGCGACAGCCCCGCCGCACCGAAGAAACAGGGCCGCAACAACGGCGCCGTCGTCATGATGTGCCTGAGCTTCGTCTTCGGCATGGGCGCGATGAGCTATGCCGCCGTGCCGCTCTACCGGATCTTCTGCCAGGTCACCGGCTATAACGGCACGACGCAGCGCGTCGACCAGGTGTCGAGCGTCGTGCTCGACCGCACGATGCGCGTCACCTTCGACGCTAATGTCGCGCCCGGCCTGCAATGGGATTTCAAGCCGGTCGAGCGCGAGGTCAATCCGAAGATCGGCGAAACCATACAGGTGAATTTCACCGCCGAGAATCGTTCGAACGAGACGCAGCGTGGCCAGGCGGTGTTCAACGTCACGCCGGGCGAGGCGGGCGTCTATTTCAACAAGGTGCAATGTTTCTGCTTTACGGAAACGGACCTGAAGCCGGGCGAGAAGCTCGACATGCCGGTGGTGTTCTACATCGACCCTGAGATCGTCAAGGCGGTGGAATCCAAGAATATCCATACGGTGACGCTGTCATATACGTTCTACCCGAAAGAGGGTCCGAAGCCTTTGGCTTCGAATGAGGGTGGAGCGGTAAAGAGTGAAAAGAAACTTTGATCAAGGCTCGTTTCCGGCTATGCCGGGAGCGGAGTGAAGGAAGACATCCGGGGATAGCTACATGGCCGATGCTCATCAGAAGAATCACGACTACCACATCATCGATCCGAGCCCGTGGCCGATTCTCGCCTCGCTCGGCGCCTTCATCATGGCGATCGGCGGCGTCTGCTATATGCGCTACCTGAACGGCGGCTCGTTCAAGGTCGCCAGCGCCGAGCTTGCCAATCCCTGGCTCTTCTACATCGGCTTCGCGCTGGTTCTCTACGTCATGTACGGCTGGTGGGCCGATACGGTGAAGGAAGCCCATGAGGGCTCTCATACCCGCGTCGTTTCGCTGCACCTGCGCTACGGCATGATCATGTTCATCGCCTCGGAAGTGATGTTCTTCGTCGCCTGGTTCTGGGCCTATTTCGACGCCAGCCTCTATCCGAACGAGGCGATCCAGGCCTCGCGCCTGCTCTATACCGGCGGCACCTGGCCGCCGAAGGGCATCGAGGTTCTCGACCCCTGGCACCTGCCGATCTACAACACCGTTATCCTGCTGCTCTCCGGCACGACGGTCACCTGGGCGCACCATGCGCTGCTGCACAACGACCGTAAGGGCCTGATCCAGGGCCTGACGCTGACGGTGCTGCTTGGCATTTTCTTCTCCAGCGTCCAGGCCTATGAATATGCCCACGCGCCCTTCGCCTTCAAGAATTCGATCTACGGCGCGACCTTCTTCATGGCGACCGGCTTCCACGGTTTCCACGTCCTCATCGGCACCATTTTTCTGCTGGTCTGCCTGATCCGGTCGCTGCGCGGCGATTTCACCCCGAAACAGCATTTCGGCTTCGAGGCCGCCGCCTGGTACTGGCACTTCGTCGACGTCGTCTGGCTGTTCCTGTTCTTCTGCATCTACGTCTGGGGCGGCTGGGGCGCACCGGTCGCGGCAGGCTGATCGGAGCGATATACAAGCAGAAGGCGGGCCTGGTGCCCGCCTTTTTTATGTGTGGTTTCCCACGCTCCGTTCTTGTCAATGAGGAAGGAAGCGGCTGCCGCAAATCTCTTCTCCACTCGCCATCGTTGGTTTACGCGAGGCGCAGACGACAGAATGATGATTGCCTGGTATTTGAAGGTCGAGGTGGCTCCCATGGTTTTCTGGATAGCTGGTGTGGTTGGATTGGCGATCGCTTATCTCATCGGTTCCACGCCGACGGGTTATCTCGCGGGTAAACTGCTCCGCGGCATCGATATTCGCAACCAGGGCTCGGGATCCACCGGGGCGACGAACGTGTTGCGAACCCTGGGGAAATGGCCTGCCTTGGCCGTGCTCCTGGTGGATGTGCTGAAAGGCGCAGGGGCGATCTTCTTTGCCGGCTGGCTTTATCCGCGGCTGCATGGAGTACTGCACGACATGCCGCCGGCGGCGCTTGATCTACAAGCTTGGCTGCCCTGGGCCGTTTGCCTGGCCGGACTTGCCGCATTGCTGGGGCATAGCCGTTCGATCTGGCTGAATTTCAAAGGCGGCAAATCCGTTGCGGCGGGGCTCGGCCTGTTGCTCGCGATATCCTGGCCGGTGGGATTGGGTGCTCTGACGGTTTTTGGTGTTGTGCTGGCCGTCTTCCGGATTGTTTCCCTTGGTTCGATGCTGGCGGCTCTGACTGCAATCGCCCTCATCTGTGGCCTGGAGCAGCCCTTACCCTATCGCTTGCTAGTGATATCAGGCGGCATTTATGTGATCGTGCGCCATCGCGCCAACATTCAGCGGCTGCTGGCAGGGACGGAGCCGCGTCTGGGACAAAGCAGCCCGGAATCGAAAACGGCAGCGCAAAGTTAGAGCGGCGATCTGGGACCGTCGCCCGATCCGCTGCCGTGATCGGAGGACTCGATTTCCTTCGCCATCAGCGGGCTGATCTTGCCAGGGTCGACCATCACCCAACCCAGCTTTTCATAAAAAGGAACGGCATCCGGCGCGGCATAGACCTCCAGGCGGCTGAGGCCCCGGCTTGCCGATAATCTCTCGACCTCGGACATCAAAATCCGCCCCAGACCCTGTCTCTGATATTCCGGCATGATGGCGACAAGTCGCACGATGCCGGTCGTGCCTTCCGACAGATCGAGGCGGACCGTGCCGAGGGCGACGCCGTCTTTCCTGAGCAGCAGCGGCATATGGCCAGGTGCATGTTCATCCGGATGCGTATCATCGTAGCCGTCGAGGCCGCGCAGATCGAACAAAACGTGCCGCCGGATGGCATGATAGGCCCGCCACTCTTCGACCTTTTTCAATTGCAGAAATTCAATCCCCATCGCTATCGATCCCGCATTCTCGGCCTTCTTTTGAAACACGAAACCTTCACCGCCCGCCGGCGATCCGTTCGAAGGCCGAGGGTTCGGGAATACCGAGATCCAATTGATGGCGGATCGCCTCGGCGCATTCGAGCGCGGTCAGGACTGATGTATCGACCTCCATGTCATAGACGCCGGGCCGGTGCACCTCGTCCTGCCAGCGCTGCACCGGCTCCGGCACGGGCGTCTCCTCGGTGGCTCTTACATATAGTGTCTCGCGGCCTTCCTGTTTGAATTCCCGCCGCCGCATGATCGTCTCGATCGGACAGCGCACGCCGACGAACAGCACTGAGAAGCCTTCCAGGCGGCGGGCGCAGTCACCGAGAATGCCGAGCGGCTCGGAATAGCTGTCATGATGGCCGAGATCGGCCACCACATTGAGCCCCAATCCGGCATGGATGGCGATCGATTCGTACAGCGCGGCATAGAGGAACGGCACCAGCTCTTCGAGCTCCGGCCGCTCGCCGCCCGGCCTCAGGCCGATGCCGGGCAGGTAGCGCTTCGGGGTCATGGCATTGTAGCTATCGACGCCGAGGTTGATCCACGGTCCCTCGAATTCGTCCTGGATTGCGCGCGCAATGCTGGATTTGCCGCTGCGCGGCGCACCGTTCAAAATAATGATCTGTCCGGCATGGTTGTCATTGGTCATCAGTCTTCTTCTTCTGTTTGGCACGAATCGCTCAGGGGTCCGCGCAGGCATTTCCATTCGGGATGCGAATACTTTATGGGAGAGTTAAGGCAGCATGGAATTGTCAGGAGGAATGGCATGAGCGAGGACAGCGCCCACTATCCGCCGGTCGATCCGGTCAAAACCGGCATCAAGGGCTGCTGCCCGCGCTGCGGCCAGGGAAAACTGTTCGATGGCCTGCTCGGCCTGAAGCCGCGCTGCGCCTCCTGCGGCCTCGATTATTCCTTCGCCGATGCCGGCGACGGCCCCGCCGTCTTCGTCATCCTCATCGTCGGCTTCATCGTCATCGGCATGGTGCTGTGGCTGCAGGTGAATTACGCCCCGCCGATCTGGGTGCACATCCTGCTCTTCGCTCCGCTGACGATTATCCTGTCGCTTGCGACGCTGCGCTGGTTCAAGGGCATCCTGATCGCCATGCAATACCGCCACAATGCCCGCGAAGGACGCCTGAGTGACTGATATCCAACATGCCGCGCCGCGCCGCCTATTGCCTGTGGCAACCGGCATCCTGGTGCTGATCGCGCTTTCCATCCTGATTTCGCTCGGCACCTGGCAGGTGGAGCGCCTCCACTGGAAGGAAGGCCTGCTTGCCGATATCGCCGCGCGCCAGGCGGCCGCTCCGGTGCCCCTCGCCGAGATCGAGGCGATGGCGGCTTCAGGCGGTGATATCGAATACCGCAAGGTCACCGCCACCGGGCGCTACATCAACAACAAGGAGCGGCACTTCTTCGCCACCTGGCAGGGCCAGACCGGCTTTTACGTCTATACCCCGCTTGAGCTTGCCGACGGGCGCACCCTCCTGGTCAATCGCGGCTTTGTTCCCTATGAGAACAAGGAACCGGAAATGCGCATGCAGGGCCAGTTGACGGATCAGCAGACCGTCACCGGCCTGGCGCGTGCCAAACTGCCCGGCAAACCCTCCTGGGTGGTGCCAGACAACGACGTCGCCAAGAATATCTTCTACTGGAAGGATCTCGACGTGATGGCAGAGAGCGTCGGGCTGGAAAAGGCCCGCGTCCTCCCGTTTTTCGTCGACGCCGATTCCACGCCCAATCCGGCCGGCCTGCCGATCGGCGGCGTCACCCAGGTCGATCTGCCGAACGACCATTTGCAATATGCCTTCACCTGGTACGGGCTTGCCGCCGTGCTTGTTGTCGTGGTGGCGATCTCCTGGTTCCGCAAACCCGGCAAGCAGCCCGCGCAATAGTATTGCTTCAATTCCCGGCCATATTGGGCTAGAGGTCGCTTATCCCGACGCGGTACGGAATTTTGACGGAAAAGACATGAATATTGCGGCGAAACCTCCCTTGACGATCAGGCTCTGCGGGCCGCGCGGCTTCTGCGCCGGCGTCGACCGGGCGATCCAGATTGTCGTGCTGGCGCTGAAATCCTATGGCGCGCCGGTCTATGTGCGCCACGAGATCGTCCATAATCGTTATGTCGTCGAGGGGCTGGAGGCCAAGGGCGCCGTCTTCGTCGAGGAACTGGACGAGATCCCGGCCGAGCACCGCGCCCAGCCGGTGGTCTTCTCCGCCCATGGCGTGCCGAAATCCGTGCCGGAGGATGCGGCGAGCCGCAATCTCTTTTATCTTGACGCCACCTGCCCGCTGGTCTCCAAGGTCCACAAGCAGGCGATGCGCCACAATCGCCTCGGCCGCCATGTCGTGCTTATCGGCCATGCCGGCCACCCCGAGGTGATCGGCACGATGGGTCAACTGCCGGAGGGTTCGGTTTCGCTGATCGAGACGATCGAGGATGCCGACGCCTACGTTCCCGCCGATCCCGACAATCTCGGTTACGTCACCCAGACGACGCTGTCGGTCGACGATACGGCCGGCGTAATCGCCCGGCTGCACCAGCGCTTCCCGAACCTGACCGCGCCGGCGGCCGACTCGATCTGTTATGCGACGACCAATCGCCAGGAAGTGGTGAAGCAGGCGGCCCCCGGCTGCGATCTTTTCATCATCGTCGGCGCGCCGAATTCGTCCAATTCCAAACGCCTCGTCGAAGTGGCGCTGAGGGCAGGGGCGAAGAAATCGATCCTGGTGCAGCGCGCCGCCGAACTCGACTGGGAGGAGATCGGCGCGATTTCGACGCTCGGCCTTTCCGCCGGCGCCTCCGCCCCCGAGGTCATCGTCAACGAGATCATCGAGGCTTTCCGCGCCCGTTTCGACGCTCAGGTCGAACTGGCCGAAACGGTGCAGGAAACCGAGAATTTCCTGGTCAACCGCGAATTGCGCAGCATCGAGCTGACGGCGGCCGACATGGCCTTCGTCAACGGCTGATCTTCATCCTGAAAACCTTGTCGCGACGCCGGATGGTCGATGCGGCGGAGCCAATATCAACAGTGCAAAGACGAGACCTCCCTTGGCAGTCTATACCGATATCGCCGAAGACGATCTGAAATGGTTCCTGACGGAATATGACACGGGCACGCTGCTCTCCTATAAGGGGATCGCCGAAGGCGTCGAAAACTCCAATTTTCTGCTGCACACCTCCAAGGACCCGCTGATCCTCACGCTCTATGAGAAGCGCGTGGAAAAGACCGACCTGCCGTTCTTTCTCGGCCTGATGCAGCATCTTTCCGCCCGCGGCCTCTCCTGCCCGCTGCCGCTGCCAAGGCGCGACGGCGCGCTGCTCGGCTCACTCTCCGGCCGCCCGGCCGCGCTGATCTCCTTTCTCGAAGGCATGTGGCTGAGAAAGCCGGAGGCGAAACATTGCCGCGAGGTCGGCAGGGCCCTGGCCGAGATGCATGTGGCCGGCGATGGTTTTGCGCTGACGCGCCCGAACGCCCTGTCGATCGACGGCTGGCGCGGCCTCTGGGAAAAATCGGAAGATCGCGCCGGCGAGGTCGAGCCCGGCCTCCAGGACGAAATCCGCGGCGAACTCGATTTCCTCTCCACCGCCTGGCCGAAGAGCCTGCCGGCCGGCGTCATTCATGCCGATCTCTTCCCCGACAATGTCTTTTTCCTCGGCGATCAGCTCTCCGGCCTGATCGATTTCTATTTCGCCTGCAACGACCTGCTCTCCTATGACGTCTCGATTTGCCTGAATGCCTGGTGTTTCGAAAAGGACGGCGCCTACAACATCACCAAGGGCACGGCGATGCTCGAGGGTTATCAGAGTGTCCGGCCGTTGAGCGGCGAAGAGATCGCTGCCCTGCCGGTGCTGTCGCGCGGGTCGGCGCTACGTTTCTTCCTGACCCGGCTCTATGACTGGCTGACGACGCCTGAAGGCGCCATGGTCACCAAGAAGGACCCGCTCGAATATCTCCGCAAGCTGCGCTTCCACCGCCAGATCGGCTCGGCCGCCGAATACGGATTGAGCCTATGAAACACGTCGATATCTTCACCGACGGCGCATGCTCCGGCAATCCCGGCCCCGGCGGCTGGGGCGCCGTGCTGCGCTATGGCGACGTCGAAAAGGAGCTGTGCGGCGGCGAGGCCGACACCACCAACAACCGCATGGAACTGCTGGCGGCGATCTCCGCACTGCAGGCCCTGAAGAGCCCTTGCGAGGTCGATCTCTATACCGACAGCGCCTACGTCAAGGACGGTATCTCCAAGTGGATCTTCGGCTGGAAGAAAAACGGCTGGAAAACCGCCGACAAGAAGCCGGTGAAGAATGCCGAACTCTGGCAGGCGCTGGAGGCGGCCCGTGACCGCCACAAGGTGACGCTGCACTGGGTGAAAGGCCACGCCGGCCACCCGGAAAACGAACGCGCCGACGAACTTGCGCGCCGGGGCATGGAGCCGTTCAAGAAGGGCAAGGCGGTTTCGTTTTAGGGTGCCGTGCGCCGATAGCTGCCCCTCACCCTAACCCTCTCCCCTCAATGGCGGGGAGAGCGGACGTGCCATGTGAGAGGCATGCGGGGGGACGGAGAGGGCGCCGCATATCCCCTTCTCGGGGAGAGGTGCCGGCAGGCGGATGAGGGGCTGGCGATGAAATGGAGGTCGTCACGCAGGAGCCGCGAATGGAGCTTACCAACCGATCAGATACGTTCGAGCGGGTCCTCATTATGGGAAACGGCGGGACCGGCAAGACGTGGCTTTCCCGTCGCCTCGGTGAGCAACTTCGCCGGCCCATCATCCATCTTGACGATATCCATTGGGAACCGGGCGGTGACGGCACCGCTCGCGACAGGACACTCAGAGACGCGATGGTCAAGACGGCGGCCGAAGCGGAAAGCTGGGTTATGGAAGGGGTCTATGGCCAATTGGTGAACATGGTCCTCGGCCGCGTGACCGCGTTGATCTGGATCGATCTGCCCGTAGAGGCGTGCATCGCCAATGTCAAAGAGAGGGGGATTCAAGGCGGTGAGTCAGAGACGCAGTTTGCCGGCTTGCTCAAGTGGGTGGCGGAATACAGGATACGAAAGAACAACTGGAATTCGTTTGACGCGCATGCCCAGCTGTATTCTGGCTTTTCAGGTCCAAAGTGGCTGTTGCAGGATCGCGAAGCGGTAACGCGTTTCACCGATCGGTTGCCCAGGAGTGCCTCCGGCTTCATCGACACGGGTACTGAATTTGGAGGTGCTTAAGGTGACATCGACGCTGACGGGGGCAAATGTGACGCTCCGTCCACCCAAAGAGGGGGATATCGACTCAAGATTTCGGCTGGGAAACGACATCGACATATTCGAGATGTTCGGCATCAGCCGCGATGACGTGCCCACCGTCTCGCGGGCGTCGGCGGCCAATTGGGTACAGGGAATTGTCGAACATCCTCATGCCTGGATTATCGAGGCGAGAGAAGCGCTGCTCGGTGTGATACGGCTAGATCGGTTGGATATACATGATCGGCGAGCGTCGATGGCCATAGGCATCTATGACCGGAACGCCCTTGGCAAAGGACTGGGAAGCGAAGCAATTTCAGTTCTGCTCGGACACGCGTTCGGTCCCTTGCGACTTCATCGCATTGGCGTTCGTGTGTTGAGCTACAACCAAAGGGCAATTCGCGCCTACCGGAAATGCGGCTTTGTCGAGGAAGGCAGAGAACGCGAGGCAGCCTTTGTAAACGGCGCCTGGCACGACGATGTCATGATGGGTCTGCTGGAACACGAATTTGGCCGATGATGTCATTCCTGGGCTATATCGCGCCGCACCAGGTGTTGGACGCCGTCGGGCATAGTCTCGATCAGCTCACGCAGCGGCATTGGTTGCAGGTCGAACTGGTCGAGGGCGGCCCGGCTTGGTAAAGCCCAGCGAAATTCCAGATCGGCGGCGCCGTCGCGGACACGGTGGACGATATCGCTCTCATGGAAGGGAAGGGCGGTCATCAGCTCCGCCTCATAATAGAAACCGACTTCATGCACCCTTCGTCCGGCCAATTCGAAGAAATTCTCGATGACGAAGCGCAGCGGTCCTACTGTCGCCCGGCAGCCGATTTCCTCTTCTATTTCGCGTGCGAGCGTTTCGGCGCCCGCCTCGTGAAATTCCACGCGTCCTCCGGGCAGCACCCAGAAAATGTCGCCGACGACGCGATGAATGAGGATGTGGCCATGGGAGCGGATCAAAGCGCCGGCCCGCAACTGGAAGCGGGATTGGCTGGCATCCAGCACGATCATGGTTCGAGCGGCATCGTCCATATCACTGCATCCTCCAGGGGTATTGCGCGAAGGGCTTATATCGGGTTTTGGAAACCGACAATGGGCGGGATGGATTTGCCCTTGCTCCTACATTCCTGTGTCTGTCACAGGAATCCAGTGCGCCCAAGTCCTTGGGCGCGGGGGACTCTTGTCAAACTGGCATTGAGCTATTCACCGCGCAGACGCGCGGTGGCTGGATTCCTGTGACGAGCGCAGGAATGAGGGCGGAGATGTGCGGCGCCTCACCCCTGCCGCGCCGTCGCAGCACCCTGGATCAGCCGGTGCAGATATTCGAGTTTCGCCACGACCGGCGAGGACAGCACGAAGGGGTAGGAGTCCGGCTGGCCCATGCTGCGCTGAATGGCGTTGATTGCGATGCTGAGCGGCACCCAGGCGCTGACCAGCTGTTCGGCGTTCTCTGCCCGGTAGGGGAGGAAATCCACTTCGCCGGCGATTTCCTCGTGGCCGCGCGGGTCGATGGCGATGCCGAAGGCGCGGGCGGTTTCGAGTGTGTCGACGATATGGAGGTAATGGGCGAAACATTCGGCGAAATCCTCCCAAGGGTGGGAGGCGGCATAGGCGCTGATGAAATTGTCCTGCCATCCCAAGGGCGCGCCGCCGGCATAGTGGTTTTGCAGGGCCGCGGCATAATCCTGCCGTTCGTCGCCGAAGACGGCGCGGAAATCCTCCAGGCCATTGCGGTCGCGCACCAGCTTGTTCCAGATGAAATGACCGGTCTCGTGGCGGAAATGTCCGAGCAGGGTGCGATAGGGTTCGTTCATCGAGCTGCGCGCCTGTTCGCGCGTTGCATCGTCGGCCTCGGCGGCGCGGATGGTGATCAGCCCTTCCTCGTGGCCGGTCATGGCCGGCACGACATAACCGTTGCTCTCGATCGAATCCTCGAGGAAATCGAAGACCAGGCCGCTTTCCGGATCTTGCACCCGATCGGGATGCGGCAGCCGCCAGCGCAGCAGCGAATAAAACAGATGGCGCTGTGCTTGGCTGATGCGCCGCCAGCGATCGATACCGTTCTGGGTATCGGTGTTCGGAACCAGCCGGTTGTGGCGGCAGGCAACGCAGAATTCGCCCGCCTCATCGCCGTCCACCAGCCAGTTGCAGATGTCGAGGCCGGCATTGGCGCAGAAGCGCACCTCGCGCTCGGGGTTGGAGACGAGCTGCCACACCGTCTCCTCGCGCGGCTCCAGCGCATGCATGGCGAGATCGCCGGGCAGGAAGCCGAGCCGATGGTTGCAGCGCACGCATTGACGGTTGTCGAAATGGACGACCTGATCGCAATTGTCGCAGGCGAAAAGCTTCATCGTGTCTATCTCTGCAGAGCATGAGGGTGCGGATTAAAAATGCCTGCCGCGCGAGGGCGCAGCAGGCATGGTTGATGACGGATAAGCTTGTGGCTCAGAGCCGGTCGACGGCGCCCTTGAGCTTGTCCTTGACCTTGCCGGTTGCGACCTGTCCCTTGCCTTTGGCTTCCTGAACGGCGCCCTTGGCCTGCATTTCGCCATTATCCGCGGCCTTGCCGACGGCCTGCTTGGTCTTGCCGGCAATTTCGTTGGCCTTGCCTGAAATCTTGTCGCTGGTGCTACCCATATGTGATGTCTCCTTCGTCAAGGATGGGGCTTTTGCCCGTGTTTGCCGAAATGAAACGTCAGTTGCGGCTATTCGTTCCCGCTATCTTCGAGCCAGCCACCTCAGGCATGGCCGGCTTCGGCCGAAAGCATGGCGGCGGTCACGCCCATGCCGGCGAGCGCCCGCTCGTATTTGTCGTCGAGGCTGCGGTCGAAGATCAGTTCCTCATTGGCCGGGCAGGTGAGCCATCCATTATTGACGACCTCGTTTTCGAGCTGGCCGGCCGACCAGGAGGAGTAGCCGAGCAGCATGGTCGCCCGCGCCGGCCCATCGCCCTTGGAGATGGCGCGCACGATATCGAGCGTCGCTGTCAGACAGATGTCGTCGCTGACGGGGATCGAGGAGTCGCTGGAATAATCGTCTGAATGCAGCACGAAGCCGCGGCCGCTTTCCACCGGGCCGCCGGTCTGGATCGGGAAGTCGCGAGCGCGCTGCGGCAGCACGATCGAATCTTCCTGCTTGATCATGTCGAGATGCAGCAGCACATCGGTGAAGGTGAGGCTCTGCGGGCGGTTGATGACGAAGCCCATGGCGCCGGCATCCGAATGCGCGCAGATATAAATCACCGTGCGCGCAAAATTGCGGTCCTCGATGCCGGGCATGGCGATGAGGAACTGGCCATCGAAGAAGCCACGTTCCCGTCTGTTCTTCAGCGTCGATAAGGACATCGTTCCTCCTGCTGCCAACCGCATTGAGGCCTTGACAAGAGAAACATGGGCCAATGTCACACATCAATCAACTGAAAATGAAGATTTAATCGCCGCGACTTCTGGCGGCGAAACCTCAGTTTCGGTAAACCGTTGTTCCATGATGATTATTTCCTCAGTCCCGCGCCGGCTTTTGATTGCGGTCATCTCAGTGGGAGCGGCCCTCGCCGCCCATCGTTCGGCCCACGCGGAAATGAGCGCCTGGGCCGAGAACGAGGGCGGCCGCATGCGCCTGGTGGCGCTGGCGCCCGATGCCGCCGGCAAAATCCGCGCCGCCCTGCAGATCGAGCCGAAACCCGGCTGGATCACCTATTGGAAAGAGCCCGGCGGGAACGGCATTCCGCCCCAGGTGACTATCGCGGCGGGCAGCGCTGTAACGCTCGACGTCATCGCCTATCCAGTCCCGAAACATTTTTTCAACGGCGCGATCGAGGACATCGCCTATGACGGGCCGGTGACGCTGCCGCTGTCGCTCAAGGCCGCGGGCAAAGGTCCGGTCGAGATCGACGCCATGGCCTTCATTGGCGTCTGCAAAGATATCTGCATTCCCTTCCAGGCGAATTTTCAGCTGAAGCTTGGCCCCGCCATCCAGTCGCATCCGCAGGAGGAGGAGATCCTTGAGGCGGCCGATGCGAGCCTGCCGAAGCCGCCCACGGCCGATTTCGGCGTGACCGCGCATGCGATGTCGCCGGATAAGAAGACGTTGTCGCTGACGCTGGCTCTGCCGGGCGGGGAGCGGAAGGGCGCGCCGGATATCATCGTCACCGGCCCGAGCGGTTATGCCTACACCAAGCAGATCGGCGGCAAACGCGACGGCGTCGCCTTCAAGACCGACATAGCAATCGGCAAACTGCCGAAGGGCTACGATATATCGGGTAAACGCTGGGGTGTGCTGGTTATCGACGGCGACAAGGCGATGGAGACCACGCTTGCCTTTGAGTAACCGGGACCTATAGTCGCCTCGACCGCTGCGGCTCCCGCCGTCACCAGGCCAGAACCCAACAAGCCGGAATTCAGGAGAAAACCATGACCATCGCAATCGGCGACAAGCTTCCTGCCGCCACCTTCAAGGAAAAGACCGCCGACGGCCCGGTCGAAATCACCACCGAACAGCTCTTTGCCGGCAAGCGCGTTGTGCTCTTCGCCGTGCCGGGCGCCTTCACGCCCACCTGTTCGCTGAACCACCTGCCCGGTTATCTCGAAAACCGCGACACCATCCTCGGCAAGGGCGTCGACGATATCGCTGTCATATCAGTCAACGACTGGCACGTCATGGGCGCCTGGGCGCAATCCTCCGGCGGCATGGGCAAGATCCACTTCCTCGCCGATTGGGACGCAGGCTTCACCAAGGCCGTCGGTCTCGATGCCGACCTCTCCGCTGGCGGCCTCGGTCTGCGCTCCAAGCGCTATTCGATGCTGGTCGAAGACGGCGTCGTCAAAGCCCTCAACATCGAGGAAAGCCCCGGCCAGGCGACGGTTTCCGGTGCGGCGGCGATGCTGGAACTGCTCTAAGCTTTCATTCCCGAGAGATGAAGGGGCGGCCGTTTCGGTCGCCCTTTTTGGTTGTTGTCTAGGCACTCGTCGCGCTGGCAAGTTGGCGGACGCACCCTTTGTCCTCCTGGGCCACGGCTGTTCCGTCGTGCGGATGCCTGCCCCTCACCCTAACCTGACCGGGGTCGAGCCAGGGGTCTCGGCGAGAGGTGGGCGAGGGACGGAGAGGTCGGGGCAGTCCCCTTCGCCCCGCGAGGCGGGGAAGGTGCCGGCAGGCGGATGAGCGGCAAGCGCCGACGGCGAGTTTGGCAGAAACGCTCCCCGCTCTCCGTCATCCCAGGCCGCCGAGCCTGGGATCCACGACCGGTGCCGATCGAGGGCAGAGTGGATCCTCGGGTCAAGCCCGAGGACGACGGTGAGTGGGGCTGCCCTTGGAGCAAGGGCAGCGATGTTTGGCATAATGCGAACGCATTGCGCCTCCGTCGATCGCCTTAGCAACCTTCACGCCTAGGCTTGACCTCGAGCACTTGTCCGCTGATGCCTGCCTCCGAAGCGCTTACTGTCAAATGGCCGCAGTTCACGAAGCCGCCTCAATCTCGCCGCAATCGTTATAACATAACCGTAATGTTATTACATTGTAGGATCAGCCATGCCCACAAGCCCCGATCGCCCTTCCGTCAGCCTGCTGGCACAGTCGGGTTTATCAAGGGTGATTGGCATGATGCTCGTCGTTGCGCTCCTCTGGCTCGTCATTGACTGGGCGGTTCGCCTGCCATGACGCCGCTGATCCGTCTCGACAATCTGACGGTCGCCTATCACCGGCACCCCGCTATCCATCATGTCTCCGGCGCCTTCGCCAAGGGCAGCCTGACGGCGATTGCCGGGCCGAATGGGGCGGGCAAATCGACGCTGCTGAAGGCGATAATGGGTGAGCTTCGGCCGGCCGAAGGCAGGGTGGAGCATCGTCTGGGGCGGGCGGAATTCGGCTACCTGCCACAGGCGGCCGAGATCGACCGGCGGTTTCCGATTTCGGTGATCGATACGGTGATGCTCGGCGCTTGGAAGAAGACGGGGGCTTTCGGCCGCATCGCGGCTGCCGAGGTAAAAAGGGCAGGCGAGGCGCTATCGGCCGTCGGGCTCGAGGGCTTCGGAAAGCGGCATGTCGGCTCGCTGTCTTCAGGCCAGTTCCAGCGTGTGCTGTTTGCCCGCCTGCTGCTGCAGGATGCCGGCATCATTCTGCTCGACGAGCCGTTTACCGCGATCGATGCCCGCACCACCAGGGATCTCCTCGATATCGTCAGCCGCTGGCATGGCGAGGGCCGCACCATCATCGCCGTGCTGCATGATTTCGAGCTCGTCCGGGCGCATTTCCCGGACACGCTGCTGCTTGCCCGCGAGCTGGTCGGCTGGGGTCCGACCGCCGACGTCATGTCATCCGCCAATCTCATGAAGGCGCGCGCCATGGCCGAGCGCTGGGATGAGGATGCCGAGGCCTGCGAACCGCAACAGGCGCCGGCGCCATGACGGCTTACGATCTCTTCCTCGCGCCCTTTGCCGATTTCGGTTTCATGCGCCGCGCCCTTGTCGCCTGCCTTTGCCTCGGGCTCGGCTCCGGTCCAATCGGCGTCTTTCTGATGCTCAGGCGCATGAGCCTGATGGGCGACGCCATGAGCCATGCCGTGCTGCCGGGGGCAGCGATCGGTTATCTCGTCGCGGGCTCCTTGTCGCTGACGGCGATGGGCCTCGGCGGCCTTGTCGCCGGCCTGTCGGTGGCGCTGCTATCGGGCGCCGTCAGCCGAATGACCGAACTGCAGGAGGATGCGAGTTTTGCCAGCTTCTATCTCGCATCCCTGGCGCTCGGCGTGCTGATCGTCTCGCTGCGCGGCTCGAATATCGATCTGCTGCATGTACTCTTCGGCACCATCCTGGCGATCGATGCTTCGGCGCTTTATCTGATCGGCGCGATCGCCTCGCTGACCCTTATCGTCCTTGCCGTTATCTACCGGCCGCTGGTGGCCGAATGCTTCGATCCGGGTTTCCTGCGCGCCGTCGGCGGCCGCGGGCCGGTCTACCACGTGCTTTTCCTGCTGCTGGTGGTGTTGAACCTCGTCGCCAGTTTCCAGGCGCTCGGCACGCTGATGGCGGTCGGCCTGATGATGCTGCCGGCGGCCGTCGCCCAGCTCTGGTCGCGCAGCCTGCCCGCGATGATGGCGATTGCAGCCGTTAGTGCCGCCGCTTCCGGCTATCTCGGCCTGATCGCCTCCTACCATCTCGAACTCGCCTCCGGCCCAACGATCATCATGACGGCGGCGATCTTCTACGCATTTTCCATTCTTTTCGCGCCCTCCGGCCTTCTTAGGCGCTTCTTTCCCCGCCCGCATTTGAAGGGCTGATCCCAAGGAGACTTCGATGACCTCGCACAGACTGCTTCTTTCTGCAGCAATCCCCGCCTTGATGGCGCTATCGGCCATGCCCGCCTCCGCCGAGACGCTGAAGGTGGTGGCCTCTTTCACCGTGCTTGCCGATGTCGTCAAGCAGGTCGGCGGCGATCATGTCAAGGTGACGAGCCTGGTCGGGCCGAACGGAGACCCCCACGAATTCGAGCCGTCGCCGGCCGACGCCAAGAATCTGAACGCGGCTGAGGTGACCTTCGTCAGCGGCGAAGGACTGGAAGGCTGGATGGACCGGCTGATCACCGCCTCGGGCTATAAGGGCAAGCCGGTCACGGTCTCCGAGGGCATCGACGTCAGCACCATGGAAGAGGACGGCGAAAAGATCACCGATCCGCATGTCTGGAATAGCCCTGTCAACGTCAAGATCTGGGTCGCCAATATCGAAAAGGCGCTGTCATCGGCCGATCCCACTGACGCCGCCGCCTTCAAGGCCAATGCCGAGAAATATACGAAGACGCTGGACGAGCTGAACGCTTACGCCCACGAAAAATTCGCCAAGATCGCCGACGATCGCCGCAAGGTGCTGACCAGCCATGATGGCTTCGGCTATTTCGGCCGCGAATATAATGTCAGCTTCCTGGCGCCGCTTGGCCTGTCTACCGAAAGCGAGGCCTCTGCCGCCGACGTCGCCAAGCTGATCGAACAGATCAAAACCGAACACGTGAAGGCCTATTTCTTCGAGAATTCCAACGATCCGCGCCTTGTCAAACAGGTGGCCAAGGCAACCGGCGCGGAGCCGGGCGGCGAGCTCTATGTCGAATCGCTCTCCGACGCCAAGGGGCCGGCGCCGACCTACGAGAAGATGTTCCGCTACAATGTCGATCAGCTCGCCGCCGCCATGGCGAAATCGAGCTGATAATCGAGGGCCAAGAGCCGTGCGCCGATCGCCGCTTATCAAGCAATCTCTCGGCCCTCGACACCCTTGGCAGCCAAAATATCGTCAACGGCAGTGGCGAACCTCCACAGCAGTTCAGCAGCGTCCGCGTCCCTTGAAACGACGCGGATGCCGATGGCGAGATCGATAGAACTTTGGAGTTATGCCGGAAACCGGCCGGCAGGCATCGCGTCGGGTGCGGCGCCGGCTGGCCTCAGATGTTGAGGTCGAAGACCAAAATGCCGGCAAGGCCGCCGTCTGTCGACGAGACGATGCGTTCGCCGACGATCACATGTTCGGGATGGATGAGATAGGCATCGCGCGCCTCGGGGCTTTCGAAGGTGACGGCAAAACCGTCGACGAAGCCGGCATGCAGGCCCTCGGGTGAAACATTCGGCCCGTATTTGATATCCAATATGCCGGGAATGACTTGTTTCAGGGCGACGATCGCTTCGAACAGCGACTGCTTGTCCTCGTTCGTCATCGCGGTCTTCAGCCGCAGGAATACGCAGTGCAGGATCATCCGTGGTCCTCCCGATTCTGTGTCGGCAGAATAGCGGCGAAAGCGGGGAGGGCAATGAGATTTATTTTCACGGAGACGTTGCGGCGGCGAGCCCCGGCCGCAAAGGCGCTGATGCCAATCGATGCCCGCCCGACATTGCGCCGCCCAGGCCGAAGCGGCAGACGACGGCGGCGAGGTTATCGGTTTTCCTCGGGAAGATTACATCTGATCGGTGGTGACCATGGGGCGCTTGTAGATCTTCTGCACGAGGTCGCGAGACAAGGCGCGGGCTTGATCTTTCTCGGCCGGCGTCATCGGCCGGCAGGTGTTCCTGAGGTTGGAACCATCGAGCACGGTCGCAGCGCCTGAATTGGCGATGACGAGGTGCCAGCTGCAGGAAGCGACCCTGTCGATGGCAACGGCACCATGGCAGCTTGTCGACAGGCAGAAGGCAACGGTCTCCTGGGCGCCGTGGTCACCCTTATGCGCCAGGTCCATGGCTGTCTTGAAATCCTTGACCCAGCGCTCGCAGTGCACCTGTTTTGCCCCCGGCAGGCAAGTCTTGGTGACCGGAGTGATGTCGCCGGCTTGAAGCGGCGAGACGCAAAAAACACCCAAGGAGAGGGTGAGCAGAAACTTGAGCATCGGATTTTCCTTGTGCAAGCCATGAGAGGTGCACATCGCAGGCCGTTGGTCAATGATTTGTCGGAGGCGGTTGCAAATGCTCTCCTCCACCCGCGTAATGCGGACGGCGGGCCGCGACCGATCGGATGTCAGTTTGCCCCCAGACGTCTGCGAACAATGCTCGCGTGGAAATTGGCGCCATGCAGCAGTCCGGCGTCGTTGAAATCGTAGTTCGGATTGTGAAGCGGCGCGGACCCTTCGCCATTGCCCAGGAAGACGAAGCAGCCGGGGACATGGTCGAGGAAGCGCGCGAAATCTTCCGATCCGGTCATCGGTTCACGCCGGACCTTGATGTTCTCGGCGGGGAAGACGTCGCGGGCTGCGGCAAAGGCTTCCTCGACCAGGGCGGGATCATTGAGCAGCGGAACGAATTCTCTCGTATAGGTCACCTCGGCCGAGACATTGTGGGCGAGGGCTGTACCCTCCGCGATGAGGCGCATCTGCTTTTCGATCGCCGCGCTGACCTCGGGGCGGAAGCTGCGGGCGTCGCCCAGAATGCGCGCCAGTCCCGGCAGCGCGTTGCGGGTGCCGTCGGTCAGCAGTTCCGTCACCGAGACGACGCCGATATCGGTGGGGTCGAGCCTGCGGGAAACGATTGTCTGCAGGTTGGTCACCAGCGCGCAGGCGGTAACCAGGACTTCGTTGCCTGAGTGGGGGCGCGCGGCATGTCCGCCGACGCCCTTGAGCACGATTTCGAAATTGTCTTCCGCCGACATGATCGGGCCGACGCGGGTCTGGAAGACGCCGACCGCAAGACCCGGCATATTGTGCAGCCCGTAGATCTCGTCGAAGGGAAAGCGCGTCATCAGCCCATCGCCGAGCATCGCCAACGCGCCCTTGCCCCACTCCTCGGCAGGCTGAAAAATGAACCGCACGGTGCCGTCGAAATCGCCGTCCGCGGACAGCATCCTGGCGGCGCCGAGCAGCATCGCGGTATGGCCGTCATGGCCGCAGGCGTGCATCACACCGGCGGTCTGCGATCGATAGGATTTGTCGCCCTGTTCGGTGATTCTGAGGGCATCCATGTCGGCGCGCAGGCCGATGGAACGGTTGCCGCCGCCACGCCTGAGGGTTCCGACAACCCCTGTGCCTCCAACACCTTCGACAACCTCGTCGAGCCCGAACTCTCTGAGTTTTTGCGCGATGAAAGCCGCCGTCCGCTTCTCCTCGAAACCGAACTCGGGATGGCTGTGAAGGTCGCGCCGCCAGGCGATCATGTCCTGTTCCAGGATCTTGTCGTCGACGCTCATTTCGGCAGTTCCCCTGTTGCAAGCCCGCAAACGACGTCGAGCAGGATATTGGCTCCCGCGACGAGGTCCTCATCGGCGGTGAGTTCCTTGGGATTGTGACTGATGCCACCGCGGCTCGGCACGAAGATCATCGCGCTCGGCGCGATACGGGCGATCATCTGGGCGTCGTGGCCAGCCCCTGATGTCATGCGCCTGCACGCCAGACCCCGATCCCTGGCGGCAGCCTCGATCAGGCGAACGATCGCCGGATCGAACTTGACCGGCTCGAACCGTGCCAGCCGCTCGACGGAAATGCCAACCTTTTCATCGGCCGCCAGGCGGTCGAGGAATGCAGCGAGCGCCTCTTCCTCTTGCCTGAGGCGGTCGTCGTCCGGATCACGCAGATCGATCGTGAACGTCGCGCGTGAAGGTATGACATTGACGGCATTCGGTTCGAAGGCGATGCAGCCGACGGTCGCGACAGTCGGGGTGTTCGACGCTTTCGCGCGGTCGCGCAGAAAGGTGATGACACGGGCAGCCGCATAGCCGGCGTCGCGGCGCATCGAGATCGGTGTCGTACCTGCATGGTTGGCATCGCCGTCGATGGTCACTTTCTGCCAGGAAATACCCTGCAGATCCTCGACCGCTCCGACCGGTATGCCCTCCCGCTCGAGAACAGGGCCCTGCTCGATATGCAGTTCGACATAGGCGTGCGGCGTCATGAAGCCGGGCGCATGGTTGCCGGCATAGCCGATCCGCGCCAGTTCATCGCCGAGCACCGTCCCGTCGGTTCCCACCGTCGCCAGCGCAGCAGCCACATCGAGGCCGCCGGAATAGACCAGCGAACCCATCATGTCGGGGGCATAGCGCACCCCTTCCTCATTGGTGAAGGCGGCAACGACAATCGGGCGCGACGGTTCGAAGCCTTGGCTTTTCAGCGTCTGGATCACCTCGAGGCCGGTCAGCACGCCATAACATCCATCATAGATGCCGGCATTGATGACCGTGTCGATGTGGGAACCGATCATGATCGGCTCTTCCCGGGCGCCCGCGCCATTCCAGATGCCGAAGACATTGCCGATCCTGTCGACGGCGACGTCCAGCCCGGCTTCCTCAAGCCAGGAGACCAACCGATCGCGTCCAAGCTTTTCGCTATCCGACGCCGCCAATCGGACAAGCCTGCCATCGGCATCGCGGCCGATCTCGCCGAGTTCGGAGATGCGCCCGAGCAGACGAGAGGCATCGATCGAACGCTTGCTCATTGCGACGCTCCGGTCCTGGCTTTCGCGGCGACCGCGGCGGGTGATAACCCGACGATCTCTCGATATTTGCCGGGATCGGTCGCGCCTTCGGTATTCACCAGGAAGATGCGGGATTGTCCATGGAGCGACAATGCCTTCTTGATCTCGGGATTGCCGACGGCGCTGATCAGCCCGGCAAGCCCGACGCCGCCGCTTTCGCCGGCGACGATCGCCGGATCGTTTCCGGCGGGATCGGCCAGTCGCCTCATCACCGAGATCGCGTTGTCTTCATCCACCGTCATGAATGCATCGGCAACCCGGGAGAGAATACGCCAGGCAATGAGCGAAGGCTCGTAACATTCGAGCATCGCCATCACGGTCGGTTCGCCATGGGCGACGGTCACCGGATGTCCGGCTCGCGCCGTTTCGAACAGGCAGGCGGCGCGGGCGGGATCGACAACGATGAAGGTCGGACGTCGGTCGCCGAAGGCGATGGCCATGTGGCCTGCGACAGCGGCGGCGATCCCGCCGACACCGGCCTGAACGAAGACATGAGTGGGCTGCTGCGGCATAGCTCTCAGGGCCTCCCGGACAAGGGCGGTATAGCCCTGCATCACCAGTCCGGGAATGCGCTCATAACCCGGCCAAGAGGTGTCCGACACGATCGTCCAGCCTTTTTCTTCGGCAATACGCGCGGCCTGGCGAACTGAATCGTCATAGGTCCCGTCCACACGGATTATCTCCGCGCCGAAGCGGGCGATGGCGGCGACGCGTTCGTCGCTGACACCGGAATGCACGAAAATCGCCGCCCGGGCGCCCACAAGCTGCGCGCCTTGGGCAACAGACCGGCCGTGATTGCCATCCGTGGCGCAGGCGACTGTCATCGTCTCGGCGGTATTGCGGACATGCGAAGAATGCAATTCCGAGATATCGATCGCGCGGCCCAGCCGATTTGTCGCCTCATCGAGGACGAGCCGGATCACCGCGTAGGCGCCGCCAAGCGCCTTGAAGCTCCCGAGGCCGAGGCGATGGCCTTCGTCTTTCATATGAATCGAGCCGACACCGAGTTCGGCTGCCAGCCCTGGCAGAGCGAGCAGAGGCGTTTCCGCATGGTTTTCCCGGAATGCCAGGTGGCGCTCGACTGCGGCGGCGGCCTCCAGGCCGAGGATTTCGGCGTCGCGCGGGTCGAGCGGGCGACGATAGTCGGAATTGCTGTTCAACAGAAACATGCGCACCTCACTTGCCTTGTCGGTTGAAACATATTGCAGCCGACATGAAAAAGGCGCTGTATTTCGAGGGTGATTTTGCAAGTTTGTTTCGTTGGAGCCTCAATTTGAGCCGACCGGTCAAATCCCCGCAGCTGGATGTTTTCGACCGCAAGATCCTGGCGATCCTCCAGAGGGACAATACGACGCCGCAGCGGACGATCGGCGAAGCCGTCGGCCTGTCAGCGCCTGCCGTTCAAAGCCGGATCAAACGCATGGCGGAGGATGGGATCATCCAGGCGAACGTCGCCGTTCTCGACCCGACGGCGCTCGGCCAATCGATCACCATCTTCGTGGAGGTGGAGGTCATCAGCGAAACATCGGAGCAGATCGAACAGGCAAAAAGCCAATTCGCGGCCGCGCCCGAAATCCAGCAGTGTTACTACGTCACCGGCGAGGTGGATTTCATTCTGGTCATCGTCGTCCCCACAATGGCGGATTACGAGGCTCTGACGCGGCGGCTGTTTTTCGGCAACAACAACGTCAAGCGCTTTCGCACATTCGTGGCGATGGACCGGGTGAAGGTCGGATTAAGCGTTCCTGTCGAACGTTGAGAACCGGCCGCCCGGTCACGCCCGCTTGGTCAGCGGAAAGCGCTCGCGAAGCAGCCGCAGCACCGATTCCGACGGGATCGGCGGCCCGAAGAGATAGCTCTGTCCGTAGCTGCAGCCCATCTTGGCGAGTTCGATCGCATCCTCGTTGGATTCGATCCCCTCGGCCACCACCTTCATCTCCAGTTCGCGCGCCATCGAGATGACCGATCGGAGCACCGTCGCCTTCTTGTCGCTGCCGTCCCGCACCAAGGACTTGTCGAGCTTGATCATGTCGAAGGGAAAGCGCGTGAGATAGGACAGCGAGGAATAGCCGGTGCCGAAGTCGTCGAGCGCCAGCCCGATGCCGGCTTCTTTCAGCTTTTGCAGCACCAGCCGGGCCTGTTCCGGGTTTTCCATCACCATGGATTCCGTCAGTTCGAGCTTGATGCGCGAGGGTTGGCAATGCGTCTTGGCGAGAACCGAGCGCACATCGTCATAGAGCTCGTTGTTGAGCAACTGGACGCTCGACAGATTGATCGACACGAAGATCGGCAATTCGCCGGTCTGGTTCTGCCAGCTCATCAGATCGTTGGTCGCCTGTTCCAGCGCGAACATGCCGAGCGGGCCGATGAGATCGGAGGCCTCGGCGATCGGAATGAATTCGGATGGCGGGATATTGCCGCGCTTGGGATGTTCCCAGCGCATCAGCGCCTCGAAGCCGGCGACCTCGACATCTTCAAGCCGGGCGATCGGCTGATAGACCATCGACAATTCCTTGCGCTCGATGGCGCGGCGCAGGTCCGTTTCGAGCTGCAGCCGGTCGGTGCCGAAATCGCGGAAGGCCGGCTGGAACGGCTCGACACGGTTGCCGCCGGCGCGTTTTGCCCGGTACATGGCAAGCTCGGCGTCGCTGAGCAGGCCGGTGGCGCTCTCCTGCCGGTCCACCCAGGAGGCGAGCCCGATCGAGGCCGTCAGGATGATCTCGCGGTTGGCGAAGTTGATCGGCACCATGATCGCCTTGCTGACCGCATCGGCGAAATCGGCGACCTTGGCCGGATTGTGCTCGGACACCAGGATGAGGCCGAACTGGTCGCCGGCAAGCCGCGCCAGCGTGTCCTGCGGTTTCATCAGCCGGCGCAGGCGCCGCGTCAGCGCGATGAGGATATTGTCGCCGGCGGCCACCCCGAGCGCATCATTGACCAGCTTGTAGCGGTCGATGTCGATCACCATCACCGTCGGCCTCAGCGTATCGCCGCCCGGCGCCAGCGCCAGCACCGACTGCAGCCGGTCGAGGAACACCTGCCGGTTCGGCAATCCGGTGAGATTGTCGTGCAGCGCATCGTGCAGCAGCCGCTCGACGGAGTTCTTCTGCTCGGTCACGTCGACGATCGTGCCGACGCAGCGGATGATCTCGCCGTTGGAGCCGAGCACCGGCCGGGCGCGGATCAGCAGCCAGTGGAAATGCCCGTCCTCGGCGCGGATGCGGAACTCGTGGTTCAGTCGCCCGCGCCGATGTTCGAGCAGGACGTCGAGCGTGGCGCGGAAGCGGTCGCGGTCGTCGGGATGCAGCCGCGGCAGCCAGTTGCGCGCCGCGCCATGCATGGTGCCCGGGGAAAGGCCGAGCTTGACCGAGACGTCGGGAATGGTGACGACGCGGTCGCGCGCCACGTCCCAATCCCACACCATGTCGCCGGAGCCGGTCAGCGCCAGCGATTGCCGTTCGAGATCGGAAAACAGTCCCTGCTGGAAGGCGCCGCCGGCAAAAGCATGCTGCATGACAGTGAAGCCGATCAGCAGCACGATGAGCACCAGGCCGCCACCGAGTGCCGGCTGGATGATGTCATTGTCGAGCCGGCCGGTGACCGTCAGCCACGCCCCGAACAGCCAGACGAGCGTCAGCGCCCAGGCGGGCACCAGGAGGATGGCGCGGTCATAGCGGTTGAAGCCGAGATAGATGATCAGCAGCAGGCCGGTCGCCGCCGTCAGCGCGAAGGACAGCCTGGCGATGCCGGCCGCGATCGACGGATCGTAGATCGCCACGCCGAAGAGCAGGGCAAGGCCGAGCACCCAGGCAAGTGTGGCGTAACCGAGATGCGCATGCCAGCGGTTGAGGTTGAGATAGGTGAACAGGAAGATGACGAAACTCGAGGCCAGCGCAACTTCCGCGCAGGCGCGCCATATTCGCTGGTCGGCCGAGGCGACGCTGATCAGCTTGCCGAGAAAACCGAAGTCGACGCAGATATAGCCGAGCACCGCCCAGGCAAGCGCGGCCGTCGCCGGCAGCATCGAGGTGCCCTTGACGACGAAGAGGATGGTCAGGAACACGGCGAGCAGCCCGGCAATGCCGAGCACGATGCCGCGATAGAGCGTGAAGGCGTTGATCGTGTCCTTGTAGGCGTTCGGTTCCCAGAGATAGATCTGCGGCAGTTCCGGCGTCGACAGCTCGGCGACGAAGGTGATGACGGCGCCGGGATTCAGCGTGATGCGGAAGACGTCGGCCTCGTCGCTCGGCTGCCGATCAAGCGCAAAACCCTCGCTCGGCGTGATGGCGCTGATGCGCTGCGAGCCGAGATCCGGCCAGAACAGCTTGGAATTGACCAAGCGGAAATGCGGCGCGACGATGACGCGCTCGAGCTGTTCCTCCGAGACATTGGCAAGCGCAAAAACCGCCCAGTCACCCTGGTGGTTCTCCGAGCTTGCCCTGACCTCGATGCGGCGGCGGATGCCGTCGGCGCCGGCAGCCGTCGAAACCTGGAAAGCCTCGCCCTGGTTGACGTAGATTTCGGTGGTCGCCGTCAGGTCGAGCGCAGTATCGTCACGGGAAATCTTCACCGGTTCGGCCGCCTGGGCAGCACCCGCCACCAAGGCGAACGCTGCCAGCAAAAGGGCTGCGATCACCGCGATCACTCGTCCGGACGGTGACTTGGGCAGCATGCGGTCTCTGGTCATCGGCTGTCGGTTTTCCTGCCTTTATCCGTATCGGTGGCGAGACGTGAAAACATCACATGGTCATGCCACTGACCGTTGATCTTCAAGTATCCGCGCAGATAGCCTTCCTGCTGAAACCCGGCCTTTTCTAGCAGGCGAATGCTGCGCGCGTTATCTGGAATACAGGCTGCTTCGATACGGTGCAACTCAAGCCCGGCGAAGATGTAAGGAATAACCAATTGAAGGGCGGCGAACATATGCCCCTGGCCGGCATGGCGTTCGCCCATCCAGTAGCCGATCATGCAGCTTTGTGCCGCACCCCGCCTGATATAGCCGATGGTGATGCCGCCGACGAGCGTCATGTCGTCTTTCAGGAAAATGAACAGCGGGATTGCCTGGCCCGAGGCATATTCCTGCTTGCCGCGGATGACGCGGGCGCGATAGGCGCCCTCCGTCAGCTCGTCGCGCCGCCAGGTCGGCTCCCAGGGTTCCAGGAACTTGCGGCTTTCGGCGCGCAGCCGGTGCCACTGGTTGAAATCCTGGTAGCGCGGCAGGCGCAAGAAATATCTGTCGTTCTGCAGCTCCACCGCTTCCGGTTGCCGCGACAGAAACCGAAACACCGATTTTGGCATCGATCACTCCCGGCAGGACGAACGCCGGCTCAGCGGCCGGCCTGCATCGTCTTCGGTGCCGGGACCGAAAGCGAAGCGGTGATGTCTTCCATCGGCGCGAGCTGTTCCAGCGGCCCGATCGCCGAAAGCGTCGGCACCGTGTCGTAGAACAGCCGGCCGGCGAGATCGGTCAGCCGGTCGATAGTGATGCCCTCAAGCCGTTCCATCATCTCCGTATTGGAGATCGGCCGGCCGTACAGCATCATCTGCCTGGCGATCTGGCCGGCGCGCGAGGCCGGGCTTTCCTGGCCCATCAGCAATTGGGCGCGGATCTGGGCGCGGGCGCGCTCGATTTCCTTCTGGTGGATCTGCTCGGCGGATTTGTGCAGCTCGTCGATGATGACGGGCACCAGCTCCGGCAGGTTTTCGCCGCCGGTCGCCGCATGAATGCCGAAGATGCCGGTGTCGGAAAAGCCCCAGTGGAAGGCATAGACGGAATAACAGAGGCCGCGGAATTCGCGCACTTCCTGGAACAGCCTGGAAGACATGCCGCCGCCAAGGATATTGGCGAGGATCTGCGAACAGTAGAAATCGCGGGCGTGGTAGGGTTTGCCCTCGAAGCCGAGCAGGATCTGCGCATCCATCAGGTCGCGCGGTTCGCGCACGCTGCCGCCGATATAACGCGCCGCTTCCATCACCGGCGGCGCGGAAGGCGCAGTCGGCAGGCTGGCAAAACGATCCTCGACCATGCGCAAGAATTCTTCATGCTCGACGGCGCCGGTGGCGACGACGAACATGCGATCGGTGGTGTAGTTGCGACCGAGATAGGCGCGGATCTGCTGCGGCGTGAAGGAGACGACGGTCTCCGGTGTGCCGAGGATGGCCCGGCCGAGCGTCTGGTCGCGATAGGCGACCTCGGAGAAGCGGTCGAACACCACGTCGTCTGGCGTGTCGTTGGCGGCGTTGATCTCCTGCAGGATCACCTGCTTCTCACGTTCCAGCTCCTCTTCCTCGAAGGCCGATTCCGTCAGAATGTCGGCGAGGATGTCGACGGCGAGCGGTACGTAGTCCTTCAGCACACGGGCGTAATAGGAGGTCGTTTCGGTCGATGTCGCGGCATTGACTTCGCCGCCGACATCCTCGATTTCCTCGGCGATCTCACGAGCGCTGCGACGCGCCGTGCCCTTGAAAGCCATGTGTTCGAGCAGGTGGGCGATGCCGTGCTCGTCTTCCGTCTCGTTACGCGATCCCGATTTGATCCAGACTCCGAGCGCAACACTTTCAAGGTGCGGCATGGTTTCTGTCACTACTGTCAGCCCGGATTTCAGCCGGGTGCACTCAACTGTCATTGGCTATCTTTCTGCGCCTGCCGTCGTCTTGCCGCGGGCGTGTTTGCCGATAAAGGTCTCTACGGCTTTCAGGTCCGGTTCGATGATCTGGAAGCGCTCCTCCCTGTGCATCAGATCAGCAAGCCACGTCGGAAGCGCCGGGTCAATACCGCAGGCCGATTTTACGGCGGCGGGGAATTTCGCCGGATGGGCGGTCGAAAGCGTCACCATCGGCGTATTCGGCTTTTCCTTCTTCTTGGCGACGAAGACGCCGATCGCCGAATGCGGATCGAGCAGATAGCCGGTCTCGGCATGGGTCTTGCGGATCGTCTCGGCCACTTGCCTCTCGCTGGCGCGGCCGGCCCGGAAGTCGCGGCGGATCGCCTTCAGCGCTTGGCTGCCGATCTCGAAACCGCTGGATTGCTTGAGGCTTTCCATCGCCGCGCGCACCTTCGATGCGTCGCGACCATAGGCTTCGAACAGCAGCCGCTCGAAGTTCGACGAGATCTGGATGTCCATCGACGGCGACGTGGTCGCCTTGACCGCCTTCATGTCGTAACGGCCGCTCTTCAGCGTCCGCGCCAGAATGTCGTTTTCGTTGGTGGCGATAACAAGCCGGTCGATCGGCAGGCCCATGCGCTTGGCGCAGTAGCCGGCGAAGATATCGCCGAAATTGCCTGTCGGCACCGTGAACGAGATCTTCCGGTCCGGCCCGCCGAGCGCCACCGCCGCGGTGAAATAATAGACGATCTGGGCCATGATGCGCGCCCAGTTGATCGAGTTGACGCCTGATAGATTGACCTTGTCGCGGAAGGCCACGTCGTTGAACATCGCTTTGACGAGGTTCTGGCAATCGTCGAAATTGCCCTCGACGGCCAGTGCATGCACGTTTGACGACGTCGAGGTCGTCATCTGCCGCTGCTGCACCGGCGAGACCTTGCCGTGCGGGAAGAGGATGAAGATGTCGGTGCGCTCGCGCCCTGCAAAGGCGTCGATCGCCGCGCCGCCGGTATCGCCCGAGGTGGCGCCGACAATCGTCGCCCGATCGCCGCGCTTTTCCAGCGCATAATCCATCAGCCGCGCCAGCAGCTGCATCGCCACATCCTTGAAGGCGAGCGTCGTGCCGTGGAACAGCTCCATGACGAAGCTGTTCGGCCCGGTCTGGACGAGCGGCGCGATCGCCGGATGGCGGAAGGTGCCGTAGGCCTCGTCGATCATCGCCCGGAAGGTCGCCTCGGGGATCTCGCCATTGGTGAAGGGCGACAGGATGGTAAAGGCGATCTCCTGATAGGTCTTGCCCCTGAGCGCCCGGATCTGTTTCTTGGAAAAGCTCGGCCATTCCCGGGGAACGTAGAGCCCGCCGTCGCGCGCCAGCCCGGTCAGCAGGGCATCGCAAAAGCCGAGGGCAGGGGCCTCGCCGCGGGTCGAGATATAGTCCACGTTCGTCATCCTTGATCTATCGCTGAAGGAAATCCGGCTGGGTCGAGTCGAGGCCGGATCCGTCGGAAACCGGCAAGGGGCTGCCTTCTGGCCACACCATCGCCGTTATCTTGTTGAAGTTGCCCGCATCCGGCGGCGAAAAGTGCATCAAAACGGCGCGTACCCAATCGATTTTTGTTTGCGCCGCTGATATAGACCATCGCAAACCGTCATGAAAGGCCTCGCGGAAAAGACATGGGGCATCCAAGAAACGCTTGTACAAGGGATGGAATATGGTGCTCGGCAAGGTCTCGCGTCTCATCGTCTCCGCATCTGTTCTTGCCCTGCTCACTGGTTGCAACTCGCTCGGCATAGGCGGCGATAGCAAGTCGGCTGCGCCAGCGCAGGCCAATGGCACCGCCCAGATCATGCCGCTGGCGCCCGCCAACCCATCCTCGAACAATCCTTCGATCGGCACGGCCAAGACGGCACAGGGCGCCGTCGCTCCCGTCGTCCAGGGCGCCTGCCCGCAGATCTTCATGCGTGACCAGGATGCGATCTTCCGCACCTATGCCAAGGGCAAGAAAGACGATCCGCAGCAGATCGTCTTCCAGGCTTCCTTCGGGGATTACACCCGCCAGTGCACGCTGAACGAAACGAACCTGACGATGACCGTCGTCGCCCAGCTGCGCCTCATCACCGGCCCGGCCGGCAATCCTGGCGCGGTGACCCTGCCGATCCGCGTCACCATCGTCGACGGCGAGACCGTGCTCTATTCCGAGGTCACCAAATTCCCGACCGAGATCCCGGCCGGCGCGCCGGGCACCCAGGTGATCTTCCGCAAGGACGGCATCAAGATGCCGGTCGGCGCGGGCGCCCTGGTGCGCGTCAACATCGGCTTTGACACTCAGCCGGCAAAGACCAAGAAGAGCAGCTGAGTTATTCCCGGGCACACGGGAGCAGTTCTACGCGACGTGAGGCAAAGAGAATGAGCATTTCCTGACGTGAAGAAGGGGCATTGCTCGTTCCAGAGGTCTCGCCTCTTGCCAATCGTCCCCTTCAACCTCCGTCAAGCCCGAGGATGACGGAACGTGGGGAGGGCTTGAGAGCAATACAGTAAAGTGCCGGTGCGATAGCAATTGTATGCTCCGCGATGCCGTTAGCGCCTCAGGCCTCTACAAAACGCCTTCCCAGGCCGCCAGGGCGGCAACAACGCCCGGCAGGTCGTTCATGCGGGAAATCGCCGTTTCGGCGCCGGCATCCGTCAATTTGTCGGCATGGGCGGGATAGCTGTGCGAGGCGCCGGTGAAGCCGATGACGCGCATTCCCGCGGCGCGGGCCGCATGCACGCCGTGCACGGAATCCTCGACCACAACAACCTTGTCGGGCGAAACCCCCATCTGGCTGGCGCCGTGCAGGAAGATGTCGGGTTTCGGCTTGGCCCGGTCGGGGCCGAGATCCTTGGCGGAGAAGATATTCGGCGCAAACAGCGGCTTCAGCCCCACCTTGCTCAGCATCATGTCGAGCCGCTTGCTGCTCGAATTCGAGCAGATGCAGCGCTTCATCGGCAGCCTGGAGACGGCGAATTCGACGCCAGGAATGGCCTTGACGTCATTCGCCAGCCTGGTGTCGAGCAACTGCTCTGACTTCTCAAGCAGCGAGGCCGAAAACGGGATGCTCGCTTCGCGCTCGATCTGCAGCAGGATGTTGCGCCATGTCATGCCGGCGAAACGCTCGCCCATTTCTTCGACGCCGATCGGATATCCGGCCTCCGTCAGCAGCGCGGATTCGACTTCCGCGGCGATGATTTCCGAATCGACGAGTACGCCGTCGCAGTCGAAGATGATGAGGTCGAAGCCGTCCATATGTTCACGCCTTGCTGAAAGTCTGGGTCTTGTCCGGGAATGCTGCGGCTTTACACGATGCCCGGTCAAAGCTCAACCTGATCCCGAGCATGGCTGCGATGCGGCAAGCGACCGGCTCCGTGAACCCACTTCACCGAACGCACGCAAAGCGCGCTCGTTCAGCTCGCTCCAGCCTTTCCCGCCACTTCGTAGCGCGCACGGCTCAGGCTGACCAAGCTTGATATGGCAGCGCAGCTGGCGGCAATGACGATCGCAAAGTTGAGTGCGGTCGACAGCGGCAACGTTGCGAAGGTGATCGACATGGAGATCCCGCCGAGCGTCTGGCCGAGAAGCCGCGCCGTGCCCTGCATGGCGCCGGCCGCACCGCTTCTGGCTTTGGGTGCGGAGAGAAGGAGAATGCGGTTGTTCGGCGTCTGGAACAGTCCGAAACCGAAGCCGGCGAGCACCGTGCCGACGAGAAATGCGATGCCTTTCGGGTCGGGCGGGGTCAGGCCGGCCACCAGAAGGCCGAGCGCCAGCAGCGCCCCGCCGATGGCGCAAAGCCATGCCGTCTTGACGCGGTTTGCCAAGCGCCCCGAGATCGGCGCGATGATCGCAGTCGCGGCCGGCCAGGGCATCATGTAGAGCCCGGCCTGAACCGGCGTCATGTGCAGCGTGTGTTGCAGATAGAATGGGAGCGCGATGGTGCTCAGCATCTGGCCGCAGAAGCAGCATATCGAGGCGATGACAGCCACGCGGAATGCCGGTGTCGCCAAAAGGTCGGTCGGGATGAGCGGGACGTCGCTGTTGCGTTCGAGGCGCAGCAGGATGAGAAGGCAGGCGAGCGACGCCGCGATGAGGGCGGCACCGTTGACCGGCGCGGTCGCAATTCGATCGGCGCCGGAGAAGAACAGGATGAACATCGCCGTATTGGCGAGCAACGCCTTGACCTTCAGCTTCCGCTTCGCGCCTTCGACGTGTCCCAGCAGGCCGCCGCCGAAGAGAACGAGAATGCCGAGCGGTATATTGACCGCAAACAGCCAGGGCCAGCTGGTGACGGAAAGGATGGCGCCGGCAATTCCCGGACCGGCAGCAGACGAAATGGCGATGACCATGGCATTGATGCCGATGATCGGGCCCAGCATGTGCTGCGGCAAGGCCTGGCGCAGGTTCATCATCGCCAATGCCATGATCGCGCCGGCGCCAAGCCCCTGGGCGAAACGCGCCAGGATCAACAAGGGCAGGTCGCCGGCCAGGGCGCAGGCCGCCGACGCGGCTGTGAACAGCGCGACGCCGATCAGGAAAACCCGCCGTGCGCCGCAGATTTCGCCGAGCGCCCCACAGGGAAGAATGGCGACGAGCACGGCCAGCTGATAGGCCGAGACGACCCAGACGGTGCTCTCGGCTTGCGCCTGCAGCGAAAGCGCGATCGAGGGCAGGGCGACGTTGGCGATCGCACCGTCCAGAACGACAAGAACAATCGTAAGAAGCAGTAGGGCAACGGCCAGATACCGGCGCGGCGACGCCAGGCCGTCTTGAGCGATCGGGGCGGTGTAGGTGAGGGACATGGGAACTCCTCGGCGCTTATGGGATGGCCGATTCATTAGCCCTCGTCGATCTCCTGCGCCAGACGCAACTGAAGCAATTGACCGTTGCGTATGGCGCCATGCCTGATAGGATTGGGCCATGTCCGATCTCGATTTCAATCTGCTGGTGGCGCTCGATGCGCTGCTGCGCGAACAGAGCGTCTCGGCCGCCGCTCGCCGGCTTGGCCTCAGCACATCGGCCATGAGCCGGACGCTGTCGCGCTTGCGGATGGCGCTCGGCGATCCGATCCTCGTGCCGGCCGGGCGCGGCATGGTCGCCACACACCATGCCTTGGCGATTGCCGAAGAGGTGCAGGTGTTAAAGGACGCCGTGAAAGCGGTGCTCAGCCCGCCATCGACCGTGGAGATCCGCGAGGTGCGCCGCCACTTCACCATCCGTGCCAACGAAGCCTTCGTGCTTCTTTACGCCGCCGACCTCAGCGCCGCCGTGACCAACGCCGCGCCGGGGATCAGGCTTCGCTTTGCGCCGAGATCGGACAAGGACGTTCAGGCTTTGCGGGACGCGGCGGTCGATCTGGATATCGGTGTGCTCCCGCGCGACGGCGGCGAGCTGCGCTGCCAGACCCTGTTCGAAGATCGGTTTGTCGGTGTCGCCAGGGCAGGGCATCCGATCTTCGATGCCGGGATAACGGCTGAACACTATGCCGCATTGGGCCATGTGGTCTTCTCGCCGCACGCAGACTATGTCGGCCCGGTCGACCGGGC
>Ga0123341_1000099_pt1 | contig 37255 bp, 25 predicted proteins | sample Turbeapinknodule_FD_89959 | JGI IMG/M metagenome (GOLD analysis project Ga0123341, IMG submission 89959) | Root nodule microbial communities of legume samples collected from Mexico - Turtle bean Mexico pink nodule | ecosystem: Host-associated > Plants > Roots > Nodule | place: Mexico: Nepantla...
CATACTCTTGGATTAGAGTATGCTTCCTAGCTCTCTTCACCTCATTTGTACCTTCATGAGTTACCTCCAAGGTGTCCCACATTTCTTTTGCTGATTTGCATTGAGAGACCCTGAAAAACTCATATGAATTAAAAGCAGAGGTTATTATGTTTTTAGCAATGCAATCAAATTTGGTCTTCTTGCTTTTAGAATCAGTCCATTGAGATCAAGGCTTTTCAATGGAAGATCCATCTTTTTCAAACTTTGGGACAAAAGGACCATTTTCAATTGCATCCCAGATTCCTTTGTCAAGTGATTCCACAAAGATTTTCATTCTCACTTTCCAAAATTGGTAGTTCAAACCATAAAACAGAGGTGGTCTGTTGATTGAAGCACCTTCCCCAAAAGGTAGTCTATCAGCCATTTAAAAAACAGTTTTAGGATCAACTTGAATAACTTTCTAGAACCAAGCTCTTGATGCCAATTGTTAGAATGGATGGCTTTAAACTAGAGGGGGGTGAATGGTTTAAAAAGGATTTTCGCAAACTTTTAAGCCAAGAATGAAAATACTTCGAGAAACAAATGATAAGGAATCCAGTTTGCCAAAACACAAAGCAAAAACAACAGCACCAGAAAAACAATCGGTTGTTTCGCAGAAACAATTGTTTGTTTATACCAGTTTGCAAATATTAAAACTGGATTTAAAGAGATTAAGGATAGAGAGAAAGCATACAGAGGTTTATAATGGTTCACTCTAAACCCAGAGCTACATCTAGTCTTCTCAGAAACCACTGAGGAAATCCACTAAGCAATCAAACCTAGATCACTTACAACACAACCAAAGAAGTGACCTTGATCCCCTCAAGACACACACTTCTTTTGGCCAAACACACCAACACTAAGAATGCTACACACAACACTTCTCAGCAAACACACAAGGTTTCTTTCAACAGATACAAGGATTACACTCGTTACAGAACGAATCTAAAAGCAATACAAGACAAAATTCTATCTCCCACTCTTTGATCAAACTCAATCTCTAAGCAATCTCAACTCTTTCAAAATCAGTAAGTTGTGAAAAACCCAAAACTATTTTTCTATTTGTAAAACAAAGTTGTTTGTTGCATAATCTCAACAAACTATTAATTGCATTTAAAGATTGGTTAAAGCATTAAAAACTGGAGCGTAAACAATTGGAAACACATTTAATGCTCAGTCAAAGCACAAAACAGTTTTATGTTATGGTACCAATACAAACAATCGGTTGTTTCCACGAATCAATGGTTGTTTTGCTTTTGACAGCAAGTCAACCATAAAAATAGTTTTCAACCTTTTCTAAAAACTCCTAACTATAAAACAATCGGTTGTTTCGACAAAACAACAGGTTGTTTTTCACTTAGCTTGAAAAACACTTTTCTTTTAAAAGGATTTAGAGTGCTTATGCTTTGGATTCAATCAAGAGTGGATTACATATTAAATCTACCCCAGATCCTATCTAAAAGGACAGCTCAGCAATAGCAAGCACAGCCAGCCTTCATCATCCTTCAAAGGGTTTGTATTCTTCAAAGCTTGAACACCACTTGGTTCAACAGTAACAACCGGTTGAAACATCTTTTTAACAGATTGTTTTGTGGAGCATGTGAGAAAGGTTTTGAAATTCTATTTTTCTTGCTCTGAGGACAGAACCCTAAACCTGCTTTTCCAAAAATACAGTTTTGAGATGCAAGAACATCTTCAAAATTGGACTTTCCTGATGTATGTTTGTCCAAGGTTTTCAAAAGATAGTGAATCTTCTTTTCAAGAATTTCACAAGTTTTTGTCTTACAACTGCAAGAAGAATTTTTTGTAAACTAACTCCAGGTTTTCAAGATCTTCTTTTGTTTTGCTTAGCTCTTCCTCTAGAGACTTAACTATATTTTCCAACCAGTTATTCTGACCTTTCAATCGGTTGAGAGAAAGTGCCAATCAGTTGGCTTCATCATGGGTTTCATTAAAAGCATCAAGCAAATGATAGTAAGTGTTATCTTTACTTGATGAAGTAGAACCCATGCTACTTGTTACTGAAGCTTGAAGGCAGAGATTAGCTTCCTCATCATCTGATGAGCTTGAGGATGAGACATCATTGTCATCCCATGCTACGTAGGCCTTCTTAGCTTTTCCCTTTTTCTCCTTCTTGAAGTCTCCCTTTGACTTCATTGTTGGGACATTCAGCCTTGATATGACCATGTTCTCCACAACCATAGCAAGTATACTTATTAGAATTAAATTCACTTGGTTTCTTTGAACCATACCTTTTAGAAGCTTGTCTTTTCTTCAAGAATTTGTTGAATTTCCTTGATAACAAACTTATGTTTTCCTCTTCACTTCCACTGGAATCTGGTTGCTGCTTGCAAGCCTTAAGAGTTATGCTCTTGTTGTGTTTGTCTTCACTCTCTTGGACAGCAAGCCTGTGTATTTCAAGCTCATCCTCTCTAAGCTTACCAAACAAAGATGCAACAAACATTGAGGTGAGATCCTTTGATTCAGATATGGCAGTGACCTTTGGCTACCATGTTCTATCAAGACACTTCAGTATCTTGATGTTAAGCTCATCCTCATCAAACATCTTACCAAGACTCATAAGATGGTTCACAATGTGAGTAAACCTCTTCTGCACATCACAGATAGATTCTCCCTTTTGCATCCTGAAGAGTTCATACTCTTGAATCAGAGCATGCTTCCTAGCTCGCTTGACATCAGTTGTGCCTTCATGTGTGACTTCTAAGATGTCCCACATTTCCTTGGCAGAGTTGCACTGTGAGACCCTGAAAAATTCATCACAGCTTAAAGTAGATGTTATTATGTTTTTGGCTATCCAATCAAACTTGGCTTTTTTGTTTTCAGCCTCAGTCCACTCAGATGAAGGTTTATCAACAAAAACCTCATCTTTCTTGACTTGAGGTATGAAGGGATCGTTTTCAATTGATTCCCAAATACCCTTATCGGTTGAGTGTATAAAGATTTTCATTCTCACTTCCAAAACTAGTAATTAACCCCACAAAACAGTGGTGGCCTGTTTATGGAAGCACCTTCCCCAAAAGGCATTTTGTCAACCATCAAAAATATTTAAAAAAAAAAAAAGAAACAAGAACTTGAGTAATTTTCAAGAACCTAACTCTTGATGACAATTGTAAGAATTGATGGCTTAAACAAGAGGGGATGAATTGTTTTATCAAAGATTTTCGCAAAATACTTGGTCTAGAATGAATCTTTAACAAACAACTTAGATAAGCACTTAAGAAGGCAATCAAACAATCCAACAAAACAAATATCAGAATTTTAACCGATTAAAATTGTGTTTTAATCGGTTGTTTATAGCAGCGAAAATATCAAACAGCTAGAGAGTTTGAGAGAAAGAGAGATTTACACACAAGGTTTATATTGGTTCACTCAATCCCTAAGCTACATCCAGTTCTCAAACAAATCTCTGAGTTTCACTAGCAATCAACATAGATTACAATCACACACCCCAAAGAGGTGACTTTGAATCCCACAAAGCCTACTCACCCCCTTTGCAAACTTAACACCTCAAAAACAGAACAACCTCTATTTTTCCAGGATTTCAACAACAAACAGTATGTAAAAGAAGTACAATTACAAGACACTAAGCAAGGATAGAAAACACCTGGAATTACAGAACCAGAGATCCTATGATCAGCACTTGTCACCACAACAAAGCTTGAACGCACTCTTGCTCTTTTTGAAAACACTTTCAAAAACCAAATCTCTTTCTCAAATCTGAATCAATACTTTTTGTTGTATATTTTGATTTGAACGAAAGCCTTATTTATAGCCTTTGAAAAGCATTCGTTTAAGGTAGATTTGAACAACTAAATCAGTTAAAACAAGTTTTAAAAAAACTGTTATGAAAAACACACATTTAACCGGTTGAATGAGGCAAGCAGTTACACAACTGATTCAAAAAGCAGTTTCAAAACTTTCAGCCAGATAAGTGACAAACAACCGATTATTTCGACAAATCAACCAGTTGTTTTCTCTTTGCTTTAAAAAACACTTAGTTTCTTAAAACATATTTAATCAAGCTTTGTGTAGGCTTTAAGGATTGATCTTAACAAAGATTCTAAACAACTTAATCTAAACCCAAACTCAGAAAGCAGCACAGCTTCAGGCTTCATGTGGATTTGATACATCAAAGCTTTTCATCTTCAACAATATTAACTGATTGGTCCTTATAATCGGTGTAATATGTTCTTTTCAGAGTTAAAATTAAAGTTTTTAAAAAATTTATTTTGGCACTAGACATAATACAGAGGTTGGTTAATCCAACCGGTATAATATGTTTATTTATCCTACTTTTTACCTCGCGCTTAAAGTTATTTCTCTGTTGCTTTTGCCTCCATCGTTGTCGCATTGCTACCATCTTTCTAAATCGTTGTTCCACCGCTCTGCACCTCTTCATCCACTATTGCTAGCACCGCTCTCCACCACTACTGCTAGCACCGCTGACCATCTCCTCCACCATCCTTTCTTTGATGCGATCTTTCTTCACTTATTTTTTTCCTCGGATCTGTATTTTGTGTTGCCTATTTTATCACTCTCCTAACTCTTTTTCGATTTCAGGATGGAGCCTATGGACATATTTGGAAAAGCAAAGGAAGACGTTTTGCTTCCTAAAGGTATCTCGCTAGGCCTTTCTTTTCTTAGATTTATGTTTGATGGTGAGTGCATTTCTTATATTTGTTTTCATGTTTAGACTTGTGGTTATTGCGCTGTTTGCTTGTGTATCACTAATGGTATGTATGAGTAGCAATAAATGTTGTGTTGTATTTTAATAAATTTATTAAAAAAAAAACTCTAACATGTTACACCGGTTGTTGCCTTAATTGGTGTAGTATGTCTCTTCTGGAACACATATTTTTTAATATTTCATTCAGATTTTGGTTCATATTACACCAATTTTTACAATTGGTGTTATATGTGATTAACATTTTACATCGCTTAGATCTACATCGGTGAGGGAACCAATGTTATATGTCTCCCAGAATCGGTGTTATATGTGTTTTCTGCACTAGTGAACGCCAATGATATCCTTCATCCTTCTCACACAGGATGGCACAATATCAATTGATGATCCTTCTCTATATAGATACATTGTTGGCTCACTTCAATATATTCTCATCACTCATCCTGAATTATTATATAGCGTCAACAAACTCTGTCAGTTTCTTCACCACTGGAAAGTTTTCAAACGCATATCTTGCTCATACTACATCATATGGTCTCTTACTTCAACGTTGTCCACGCTTCACCATCACTGCCTTTTTCGGTGCTGACTGAGGATTTGACCCAGATGATCAAAAATCCATTTCTGGCTATGTTTTTTTATCTATGACTCAATCCAATAACATGCACTTCAAACAAACAAAAGACTATCTCTCGTAGCACTACAAAAGTCGAGTATCACAATATGGTTGCATCTTTAACTGAAACTAAATGGGTTTGTAATCTTCTTCAAGAAATAAGCATACCCTATCCTACACCAAAGATTTATAGTGATAACCCCAGTGACATTTTGCTTGCTGCTAATCCTATAATGCACTCAAAATATTTTGATCTCGACCTTCATTTTGTGTGTGACTCTATTCAATAGCAAGATTTGCAACTCTTACATATTCATGGTCATCACCAAATCTTAACTCTTCTCACCAAGTCTCTCAGTGGAATTTCTTTTCATAAGTTCATGGTTAAACTAATGATTATGCCTAACCCCATCATTAGTTTACGGGGGAAATTAGTTAGTAATGTTGTTAGTATGTTTTTCACTCTCTCTCTTTCACCCTTACTTTCTCTACATGTATATATATCATGTGTCCAGTCCTTTATGTAATACAACTTTTCGTTTCTACAATATACTCCTCTTGCTTTCTCTCAACTTCCACTCAATCTCACACTCACCTATGTTGTGATATGTTTCTTCAATGATAAAAAATTCTTTGTTGTGATTTGTTTTTCCTATAGACACCCTCATCATATGTGAGCATCGAGAGGGGCCACAACCACATTGTTCGTTGACCCGAAGTGCCTTGTAGAGAGTATTTCAATTGTCTCATTTGCATTTTTGTCGATGTTCAAAGGGATCATTTGTGTTAAATTTCACAAAATTTTGTATCATTCCCTTTTCTCTCATCATTATATAATGATCCCAATCACTTTTAAAGGCAATTAGAATCTCAATTGTTATTTTGAATTTATTTAATTAAGTAGAGTTGTTTTTTTTTTTGTTTCAAATATGTGGTCAATTACTGACCTAATTTTTAGGGATACACTTTAGTGCAAGTTGTTAGGAAACCACCCATTATTCAGTACATGAAATTAGTGGGTGTAGGTAATATTTTCTTGTTTCTGTTTTGAGTCTGTACGGCTATATAGCCTAACTTGCATTCTGAATTCAATAACACAGTTTTATAAAACAGAGAGAGAACTTACATTTGTGTTCAATAATTGGTACCATAGCTCATTTACAAGGGGCATGATCCATAATTTGAGTGTGAGAGAAATAACTGTAAGTGTTTGATAACAGCAGTGTGGGTGTGAGAGAAATAGTTGTAAGTGTGTGCCAACATTAGTATTAGTCCAAGAAGAAGGAAAAACTGAAAATGGCAGATTTCAGCAAATACGTGCAACCTGCAATTCCCAAGTTTGATGGGCATTATGATCATTGGGCAAAATGAATGGAAAATTTTCTACATTCTAAAGAGTATTGGCAGTTGGTGGAACGTGGGATTTCAGTAGTAGAAAATAAAGCTATTGCATTAGAAGCGGAACTCAAACTCATGGAAGAACAACAGTTGAAAGATCTAAAGATAAAGAATTATTTTTATCAAGCCATTGATCGAGAAATCTTAGATATTATCCTCAATGATGATACATCCAAACAAATATGGGATTCTATGAAGCAAAATTTTCAAGGTTCTACTCGAGTGAAGAGAGCACAATTACAAGCCCTGCGAAGAGATTTTGAAATGTTGCAAATGAAGGATGGAGAGACAATTAACTCATACTTTGCCCGTACTTTGAAAATTGCTAAAAACATGAAGGTGTGTGGTGAAAGCATGCTTGAGAATGTCATTACTTCAAAAATCGTGCAGTCAATGATTCCTAAATTTAATTATGTTGCGTGCTCAATAAAAGAATCGAACAACTTGGACTCTATGACCATTGACGAATTACAAAGCAATCTTTTGGTTCACGAGCAAAGAATGACCTATCAAGGAGAAGAAGAACAAGTACTACAAATTACAAATGAAGATAAGGGATGACGAGACAGAGGAAGAGGTAGAGGTTCTTTCTGAGGCAGAGGAAGAGGGAGACAATCATTTAACAAAGTTGAGATTGAATGCTTCAAATGTCACAAACTTGGGCATTTTCAATACGAATGTCCTACCTGGGAAAATAAAATAAATTATGTTGAAATGGAAGATATGGTGAAACAAAAGGGTGAACTTTTGCTAATGGCTCACGTTGATGTTACACAACAAAAGGAAGATGAATGGTTTCTTGACTCCGGGTGCAGTAATCACATGAGTGGTAGCAGGGAGTGGTTCTCAAAATTAGATGAGAACTTTCGCAATACAGTAAAGCTTGGCAATGATGCTCGGATAGATGTGATGGGAAAAAGGAAGTGTTCGATTAAATATTAAAGGAGTCGTATGTCATTTCACATGTGTATTATGTTCCTGGACTCAAGAACAATCTCTTAAGTGTAGGACAACTTCAAGAGAAAGGCTTGACTATATTGATTAAGGAAGAGAAGTGTAAAGTCTATCATCCTGAAAGAGGACAGATTATGGAGGTTAAGATGAAGGAGAATTAGATGTTTGTGCTGACAGCCACCATGATATCAACAAAGTCATGTTTTCAAGCGGAGCTAGAGCATAATTCTGAGCTTTGGCACAATCAACTTGATCACTTAAGCTACAATGGCTTGAAAACGCTTTCATCCAAGAAATTGGTAAATGGGTTGCCATCTATCACTACTACAATAGGTCTTTGTACGTTCTGTTTGGATGGGAAGCAACATCGAAAGTCTATACCGAGGAAAAGCCTATAGAGAGCATCCAACAAACTTCAACTTGTTCATGTAGACCTATGTGGACCTATCAAACCAATTTCAAGCAGGAACAAGAGGTATATTCTAAGTTTCATTGATGATTTTTCTCGCAAGACTTGGGTCTACTTCTTGCATGAAAAATCAAAAACTTTCTCACTATTTAAAAGCTTCAAAGCCTTGATTGAAAAGGAAGTTGGGATAAACATCTCCTGTCTAAGAACAGATAAAGGTGGTTTCACTTCAAACGAATTTGGAGAATTTTGTCAGGGTCAAGGTATAAGCAGGCAATTGACAACAACTTACACACCTCAGCAAAATGGAGTTACTGAGAGAAAAAAATAGAACAATCATGAATCTGGTGCGTTCTATGTTGATTGGAAGACAAGTTCCTAAGGTATTCTGGCCCGAGATGGTGTGTACATATTCTCACTCAATGTCCTACAACAGTTGTGCGGAATAAAACTCCTGAGGAAGCATGGTGTGGACTGAAACCAACAGTAGATTACTTTCGAGTGTTTGGATGTATAGCACATGTTCACATACCAAATCAACATCAAGTCAAATTGGACGATAAAAAAAGGCAATGTGTTCTTCTAGGAGTAAGTGATGAATCCAAAATATATCGGTTGTTTGATCCAGTCAACAAGAAAGTACTGATAAGCAAGGATGTGATATTTGAAGAACAAAAGGGATGGAATTTGGAACAAAATGAGGAATACCAACTAGGCATTCTTGATTTGGAGGAGATGAAGAATATATGAGTGACATTTAAAAACAGAGTGAGGAGAATGTTGTGGATCATAATGATGATCAAGAAGAAATATACACCAATGTTCCTCCTAACAATTACGAGACTCCAGTTGAAGGGAGGGTTAGAAGAAATAGGAGAGAGCCGATTTGGATGATTGATTACAAAAAAGGAGAAGGCTTGATAGATGATGTTGACCTAAATGTAATGGTGGTCACTGGAGATGATCCAATTTCATTTGAAAAAGCTATCGAAAGTCAGAAATGGAAAGATGCAATGATGAAAGAGATGGAATCCATAGAGAAAAGTCAGACTTGGGAGCTGACAAATTTGCCAATAGGAATGAAGCCAATTGGGGTAAAATGGATCTTTAAAACCAAATTTAAAGAGAATGGAGAGATAGACAAGTTCAAAGCAAGGCTAGTGACAAAAGGGTGTGCTCAACAATATGGACTAGATTACACAGAAGTATTTGCTTCGATTGTTAGGCTTGATATTATTCGTATAATACTTGCAATAGCAACACAATATGGTTGGATTGTTTTTCACTTAGATGTGAAGAATGCCTTTCTTCACGGTGAACTTAAAGAGGACATTTATGTGCAGCAACCCACTGGTTTTGTAAAAAAGGAAGAAGAAGATAAAGTGTACAAATTAAAGAAGGCGTTATATGGCCTTAAACAAGCACCGAGAACTTGGTACAACAAGATAGAGGCTTACTTTGTTTGTAATGGCTTTGACAAATGTCTTTACGAACATACATTGTTTACAAAATCAAATGAGGGAGGTAAAATTTTAATTGTGAGTCTTTATGTGAATGATTTAATATATACTAGAAATGATTGGAGTATGTGTGATGAGTTTAGAAGATCTATGATGTCTGAATTTGATATGACTGATTTAGGAAGAATGAGATATTTTCTTGAAGTTGAAATTATGCAGAGTTCAAATGGAATTTTTGTATGTCAAAGGAAATATACTCATGAAGTGTTGTCACAGTTTTTTATGGAGAATTGTAATGCAGTTAAAAATCCAATTGTTCCAGGCACAAGACTGTAAAACGATGATGTTGGAACCAAAGTTGATGCAACTGCGTTCAAGCAAGTAGTTGGTAGCCTTATGTATTTGACTACAACCCGTCCAGATTTAATGTATGGAGTTAATTTAATCAGCAGATTTATGTCCAGTCCTACTGAATCTCACTGGTTTGCAGCTAAAAGAATATTGAGATACTTGAAAGGAACAATTGAATTAGGCATCCACTATAAGAAAATGGAAAACACAAATGTTGTGCCATACACTGATATAGCGACTTTGCTGGAGATATAGACGATCAGAAAAATACTTCTGGATTTGTAATTTTACTTAGTTTTGGAGCAATTTCATGGTCCTCAAAGAAACAACCAGTAGTATCATTGTCCACCATCAAAGCTGAGTATATAGCTTTTGTCTCATGTGAATGTAGGTGTATTTGGATTCAAAGAATGTTGGGAAAACTGGGTTTTATTAAAGAGCATAAGAACACACAAATTCTATGTGACAACAATTCCACTATACAATTATCTAAGAATCCAGTGTTTCATGGGAGGAGCAAACACATTAACATTAAATTCATTTCTTAAGAGACTTAGTGAAAGATGGAGTTGTCAAGTTAAATTATTGTAGTTCACATAATCAAGTTGCTTATATCATGACCAAGCCCCCCAAATTTGAGCAATTCTTAAAGTTTCACAATATGTTTGAATAATTGAAGCATCAAAATTAAACTAAATGCAATTACATCTAGTTAGTGGCAGTTAGAATCTCAATTGTTATTTTAAATTTATTTAATTAAGTAGATTTGTTTTTCTGTTTCAAATAAATGGTCAATTACTTAACTGATTTTTAGGGATACACTTTAGTGCATGTTGTTTGGAAAGCACCCATTATTCAATACATGAAATTAGTGGGTACAAGTGATATTTTCTTATTTTTGTTTTGAGTTTGTACGACTATATAGCCTAACTTACATTCTGAATTCAATAACACAGAATTTTATAAAATAGAAAGAACTTACGTTTGTGTTCAACCATCACCAAACATTATTCTTCGATGTCTGATTTTGCTGTCTTGTGCATCTGCTTTTTTGTATGGCCTTCCATTCCTTAATGTGTGCCCCGTGATGAACAAAAGCCTACACAAGAAATGAGATAACAAGATGCTTCATTTCATCATGAAAGCTCCTTTACTTATTAATCATTTTGACGTTTAGTTTCTTTAATGTGCTTTTAAATACTTTTTTATGTTGGGATTACTACCTTTAAAAAGTTGTGCATTCTATTCTCAATGAATTGAGTATTTTCTCTTACTCTAAATAGCATCCAGCGATGTTGAGCCCTGATTTATGGTTCCTTCCCCCTGATTTATGATTTTATGTCGAACCTTGTTTTAGATGTTGGGCACTTGCTTGAGATCCTTTTGAATATTAGTTGTTTAATCATTGATATCACTTGGAAAGTTGTATCGAGGTTTTGTTTGGTAGAGGTATTTTGGCCTCTCTGCTGGCTACGCTAATTTTTTAAAACATCAGTAACATAAAAATCAGTATAGATGTGAAGCTATAAACCACGGGGGATAGACAAAGGTGCGCAAGGAATTTGTGTTACAGGGTTTTATAATTGAAATCGAGACTTTTTTTAACAGTTAATAGAAGATGAAAGGCACATAGATAAAGTGAATTTTCCAACGCCTTTTGCACATTGAGGCATGGCATGTGTGGGAGTAAAATATTATATGTAATTAGAATCAGGCTTGATTGTGAAACTGCCCATGGAATTTTGGAAGTTCTCTATGTATTCTCTTTATTTAACTAAAGATGGAAAAACAATTAAAGTCAACAACTTATATCAGATTTATTACTTCTGAAGCCGCAGTGATTGGCAGTTCCAAATAACTCACACAAGACAAAATCATTTTCTTTGATAATATACACCTTTAAATCCATATTACACGGATCAAGAAAGAAAAACTTTGCAATAGGCCTGTTGAATGTATGCAACAAGTTGCACCATCATGCACTAGAACAACGATGGGTACTTTCAGTTCGTAAGAAACCTCTATTGTTGTTTGTGTCTCAAAGCATCTTCAAGCTGGGCATTTTTCCTTGCACACTCCAAGATAGTTTTATCAGCAGTGATGAAGTATGCAGCGATGGATGCTGTTAACCAACCACCGTCAGATGTTAAACAAGATGAGTTTAAACACTTTGCAAGTATAGTCAAAGGTAAAAGAAATAACGCATTTCATTTACAAGTGGATCAACAGCCAAAAGATTAGCTTAGTTCTTGTTCCATTTTAATTTTGAAACTGAGGCAAGCCTTTAATATTAAGTGCATACACCGTGATTGTATGGACTTGTCAATACAATGGCATCAAAAGCAATTGCTTCTTGCTTTAAAGCCCATTTCCTATTGGAGAAAACTTACAAACACTTCCTTAGACTTTTTTTAGTATTGTTCTTCTATTAGAATTAATGTTTCACTATAGCAATCCGCATAATAAAAGTTTAAATTTAAGATGAACATAGATGGTTGAGGTAAAACATCAATTCTAATAAGAGAACACTAAAAACACCAACTAAGATTTCCTTAGTTCATACCAATCCTTCCAAATAACCATGCAGATCTTAACAAAAAGATTTCCTTTTATATAAAAAATCTAATAGCATCATCTAGAATTAATCATTTGGCTTTTGTAAGTTGGGATCATACCAGCCGATATTATAAGTGCCTGAGCAGTATAATTGAGGTTTGCCTTTGCCCATGGGATCACACGAACAGCAGTCAACTGCAAATTTGAAAATTCCAACATTAAAAGAATAAAGCTTAGTAAATCAGCATACAATTTGTGAACAGAAGTGGCATACAATGATATAATAGTGAAATCCAAAGGATTGTCTTACAACATTATTTATTTTCATCATAACTATGCAAGGGCTTAAAGTTTGCCTGATTTCTTGTTCATCTTTGAATAAGTTTTCAGAATTCAGTAACTCAGAAAAAGGTTTCAAAAGCAGACACAAACACCAAACCGGTGGAATATAGGACGAAGATGTTATGAGGAAAAAGTTGTACCTAAAAGGCAACACGAACAATGCTTAACTGAATTCTTCTTTGGAATTAAAAAAATGAAAAAATGTAGAACTGTATCTGGAAAAAGTTACGTACAGTAGGCACAGCACTGGCAACACAAGCAATGGAAGCTGCCTTGAATCCAGCACGCACACCTTCTGCATATTAAGGAAAGGCCAAAATGAACATAATTCATATTTCTCCTGAACTCTCACAAAATATGTAGCATACACACACCCTGCTTTGTTGATGAAAATCATGGACACAGGAGTGAACACAAGTCATTCATGTATGATCAACAAAACATAAGTACTTTTCAGCAAAACAATAATTTAACATTATTCTCCCAATTAGCAGAAATATGAAAGCAAGTAACACTTCTCTCACCACTCAGAAGTACTTTTTTCAAGAAGCAACATTTTTTCCCCTTCTCAAATAATACATTGGAAGGCACAATCTTCCGTTGAAATTCGTAAAAATACTAGTGCAACTTTAAACCAAACATGCATTGAATATTAATTTCCCCAAGTTTTCCTTCAACTACTAATAATCTAACAGGATCTTATTCCCCTGCATGCGATGTTAGTAGGTTTCTCTTAACAGCTATAGTTTAAGGCAACAGAAATTAATCTCTTTTACTTCAACTTTTTGTGTCCCAAATCTTTAGTTCATGACAGCGAAGATCCACACAAAAAAATTAACCAGTTGAAAGGACTCTTACATCTTGACCCTCCGTAACCATCAATAAATCGATCTAACCTTAAAAAGACATAAAAAATCTATTTTTTAAATCATGCTGTCCTAACGTGGGAAAGAGATAAACCAAAATCCAAAATCAACATAACGCATGTTCCATTTAATGATGTTTGCAAATTAAGTGGAAAAAAGTTGTAAAATGAATGATAAAAAAAGAGAATACCACTAGTGCATTGCTTGGTCCTCAAAATCTTCCTCTCCTCTGCGGGAGAAGCCACAAAGACACCTTTTTTGTTGGGTAACAAGATGTCCCGCAGTTCGGATGGAATACCCATTGCTTTGTTGTGGTTGCGTCTCGTCAACAAACTTATTTTATTTTCTTCTTTTGCAGCAGTTCTCTGAATCGAACCCTGTGACTAACTATTATTATTATCATAGAACTATATATATGTACTCAGAAGGTTGGTACAAACCAAGAGTTGTCTATGAGAGAATTTCTTCTGCACCCCATAATTTTCACTGCACCCATGATGGTTGAAAAGACCATTTTACCCTTAATTAAAAACATAAATAACCCTATTTTCTTAACCCATTCATCTTCTCCAATTCTTGAGTAACCTCCAAGCTCTCCGTGCACCTTTCTAACTTTTTTAAGCTTCTTTGTTGTATTGTAGAGCATTTATTCACCTCTTCATGTAAGATTGAATCCATAATGGAAAGTGACGGTCTTCTCCAATAATAAAGGTTCTTTTTTAAGTTAATGCTTTTGTGTTCTCTCATTCTTGATTGAGTGATTCAAAAAAAATTTGGATTACACAATTTGGTATTAATTTATTTATTTTTACACATTTTGGATTGTACAATCCATAATGCATTTTAAAAAAAATCATTATGAATTGTACAATCTGAAAGGTTTTTCCATATCAAAAAATACATTTTGAATTGTACAATTCATAATATATTTGAAAAAAAAAACACATTCCGAATTGTATAATCTGGAAGGCATTTCCAGATCTAAAAATACCTTCTAAATTGGATCATCTAACATGTATGTGTTTAAGTTTATTACATTTTGGTTTTCATTGATATAAGAATGATGTTGTAGACAGGGTTATAACTAGGACGAGAGGTGGTGTATTGTGGAGTGATGGTAAGCAAAGACCTATGGCATTAGTCCATAAAGGAGATCATGCGCAAGCATGTGATCATAATGGTGGTAATATGATGGATGAATATAAAGATCGACATGATCAGCAAGAAGGATTCCTTGGAGGACCTTCATATGTTTCTTTGCTACTAAGTTTCGCAGATCATGTCGCTTTGAGACTGTGGGAGGGTGAGGTAAGAATGAAAATATGTTTATTTAACATGTATTATTGATCTTGATGTTGTTGTATAGTTACTAACATAAATCTATTTGTTAGGAACATGGAGAAATAAAGTTGGTCTTCCATGGTAAAAAAAATTAAGTAAATTTTGGGTGTCTCGTCCTCAAATTGAGGAAATTGTGTATAATTCGGGATTGTTGTTGTGCAACTTAAGTTATGAGGTGGTTAATAAGGGGCTGGTTTTAGTCTTTGTGGAGAGGTGACATCATGACCTTCCACCTTTCGGTGGGTGGGGTGACGATAACGCTGGATGATGTGTCATCTCTGCTACATTTGCTCATTGTGGGATAATTTTCTAAGTACATCCCCTTGGAATTTTCTATAACTTCAATTGTTTTGGTAGAGTTGCAAGCGGTTGACCAGGGTGATGTAACCTCAAAGATAAGGCAATGTCGGGGTCCACACGTTAGACTTAGTTGATTCCAAGAGGTCTATGAGGAATGTTTGCATCCGACAAGCTTGGGAGTGTGCTACAATGGCATATTTGTTGCATATGTTGGGATGCACAATATTTGTCGATAAAAGTGCCACCTCCAGCTCTTTATCCTACTTGCAATTGTTTAGAAATTAATGGATTTGTGGTGGATACTCGTGAGGAGCTACTGCACTTACCATACATATGACCAATTAGGGGATGCATGTTTTGCCTAGACAAAACAATTGGGAGGTCATTCGACTCTTATATAAGTAAATCATATACAATCTTCATTAAAGTTAGTTTTTTTTCATATGCATACATGAATATTGATTTGTTGAAATTGTAATAGGCATGAATACATGAACATTTTTTATGGCATGGAAGGAGGGATATAAATCCCACCTATCAAGAGGTTTACTTGCGGGTAGCCCGATAAGTGATTGGACGACATATTTGCAAAATTGTTGTTGTACGAGGCCAGTTAGATGCTCTACACATTTGGAGTCCATACGATGATCATAGCCCTAGTAGGTCATTCAAGTCCATCTCGTTATTTGCTGGAACATGTGTTGCGGCAATATGGCTATGAGCAAACTATTCTACGACCTCCCATGCCATATGAGGGTGGAGTTTTGCCTGTTATAGATGACAAGTGGTTACATTTTCCCAACCACATCGTCACATGCGTGACATTTGTTTCTCTTGCATCTGCATGTGTAGTCGAATACATGTAGTGATTCAAGTCTGTGTCACACCCATAGATAGTGAGCAGTGCAGATGAAGATCGACAAAGTGCACAACAATGTTGTCGCGCTCATAGTCCACAACATGATGACATAAAGTTTGCATCCCAGAAAAAGCATACATGTCTGATAAGTAATTATATTATTGAACCTATGCATTGTTTATTTGCATTAACATGGACATTTTATTTTATTTTTCATTTAAACGTCTTGTAGGGTATATTCAGGTGCATCATCAATGTACTGCAACGGATGATTGATTGTGGACATGTCGCTAAAGGTACTACAGCATGGGAGGGCACTCAACAATTAGTGTGTGGTGTGACTGATGACGAGAAAAAATATATTATACGACATTGTGTAGTATGTGAACGACGTCAATGCCATAGTAGTTAAATTTGTAAACTTTGTTTTCTTTGTGTTACTGATTTCAATTTATGGACCCGTTATATGTCTGTATATGGATAAAGTTTAATATTATGTATTGTTTGACTCATACTTTGTTTGATTTTAATGAATGTTTAGTTTGACTACGTATAAATATATGTAAAAATGAATGTTGTGTAATCAAATAACACATTTCATTTAAAAACAACAATGTTTACATTAGTCTCTGCAAGATCAACATGTGTGATAGTAACTCCTATTAACTATGCAAAAAGTTTCATCCTACTAACATAACACGATGACCATAACTTTACCTCTGGGTAACAATTTATTGACCACATGATGTCTACGGTTGGAATGGGACAACCATCATGCAATTTTACCTGCAAAATAATTAAACATGTAGTGTAATCAATATTAAATGACATCATATATAAAAATTTACAAAAATATTAAGCGACCTACACAAAATGTGAACCATATACATGACCTATACATATTACTTGATGTATTGATGTAGATTGACATATGTGGGAGCTTTACTTCGCAATGAGAATATCATGATATTTTGCTTCAATGATAACTAGGATGAAACTATTCAAGCATGGGAATTGCTTTGGGGTTCATGGCGACCTTCGATTTCCCCTCTCCTTGGTGGTCTTCCATGAAGAATGCGTAGAATGAATGTCATCACACCTACTACAATGAATATATTCGCCACGCTTTAGTAACATCATTAATTGTTGCAATTTAATTATAGATCCTCTAACTGATCTCCCATATGAGTATCTAGCATTGAACACTTGGTTTATTATTGTAACATTATCCTCACTATTCTTCTTCAAAGTAAGTAAAATATTTGTTGGTTTAACTAAACTTTTAGTCATATCAACAAGCATGGACTATTGATTTGGTTTCAATCTTCCAGCATAGGGTGACCGACTAATGTTTCAACTAATTCATGATTATGACTCCCACATATTACCTTCAACACACAACCTTCTCCATTAGCAACATGTTTACCTCACAATTTAAAAGGACAATCACATTTTTGTGTATTACTTACACTAACCTCTAAATCATGTTTGTATTTTGTATACTTACCACTTGTTTTACAACCTAACTCTGTTATCCTTGTTTCCATTTGTTGTGTAAGATCTAATTACGAAAATCACAAAGCTAAGTCTAAACCCCATCGTACACACACATTCAAGTAAGTCATTTTGCGTAGCAAAATCTTACACAAGTACATTACAACATAATTACATGACTTGTCAAAGTTATAATAAAAATTAATGAAATTTTATTTACCTCATTTTTTGTAAAATGTCTAACAAGGTTTCCTTCAACCTCATCTTCACTACCCACATACTTCATTAAGTATTCCAAACCAGGCATCTTATATATTTCATTAGATATTTTTGCTCCAAAATTGGGATTCTATCTTATATATTATCGTTTATCATGATGCACTCTGAATTGTACAATCCAGATGGTAATTCTGGATCTAGAAATACCTTCCAGATTGTACAATCCATAATGCATTATGATAAGCGATTCAATCTAGAAGAGTTTTTTAAATCTGAAATTAGTTTTGGATTGTACAATCCAGAATTATTATTTTATTTTTGAGAAATGTATTCTACATTGTACAATCTAGATTTCTAAATCCATAAATACTTTTCAAATTATGTATAGTTAAGAACGCATCATGATAGACGGTACAATCCTGAATGTTTTTTTTTTTAAATCCAAAATTAGTTTTCGAATTATACGATTCAAATTTTTTTTGTAAATGTATTCAGAATTCTACTATCTAGAACATATTTTCATATCCAGAAAAGTCTTCTAAATTGTGTCAGAACATAAAGTTATATTCCAAAATGTATAATCCATAATATAATTTTATATTCTGGATTGTACAATCTAAAATCCATAAAATCCAAATTTTTATTCCAGATGATTCCACCATTCAGAATTTAAAAAAAAAAAATATGGAACACTAACTAGAAATGAAAATTCATTAAGCTATCAACACCATCACCGATCACCTCTCACTACCTCCACCACCAACCACGAAACCAAGAAAACCCACAAATTTCACTACTAACTTCATTAAACTTCAACGATCATAACTTAAACCATTTTCAGAAGGATATTTTTTTAGATTTACAATATTATTAGGAGTGCAGGAAAAAAATTGTTGGGATGCATGAAAAAAACCCATATGGTCAAGGCAACTTTTTCTTGGCATTGGGCCGCCACGCTTACTATATGTTTGACCTAGTTGATTTTTGGCAAATGCTCCCTGCACCCAACACTTTTTAACCTGCACCCAACATAATTTCAAAAATTCCAAAAATATCCTTTATTTCAGAAATAAAAATCCAGAAGTGAAAATATTACATTCTGGAAAAATAAATCCAGAAAAGATTTTTGTGTTTCGGATATAAAAATCTGGAAAAAAAAAATTTCATTCCAGATAAAAAAATCCAGAACTGAAAATAATACATTCCAGAAAAAATTATCCAGAAGAAATTATTGTGTTCCGGAAAAGGAGATCTGGAATGTAATTTTATATGTACCCCATTTTTTAAGGGTATTTTCAGGTTTTCTCCTTTGATTGGGTGCAGTAATATGGTGCAGGAAGCAATTGCCTTGAATTTTTTTAGTTAAAACAAATTTGTATGCTTAATTGCAATTTAGTTCTATATTCTAATAAATAAAAAATTAGTTTCTAAATATTTTTTTTAAATAATTTTATTTTATTAATATTTGGAAAAATTATTAATATTTGGAATGATAAGAAGATACCACACAATCCAAGGAGGTTTTATCCTTTATTATCTCATGACTAATATCTTCATCTTTGTCTTCACTTTGGACATATTTTCAGTCACTTAAATTCTTTTCTTGATAATACATAATCATTAAGATGTTTTTATACTTCATATCCACTTGACAATATATGTTCTTGGCCTCATAATTATGATTATATAATGTATTTTTCTTTGGAAGCATTTTCTACAACGAAACAAACAATTCTGTTAAGTGTTTATTAATTCATTAATTTCACTAAAAGCAAATTCATTAATTACACTGGATTAGCTACATAACCTTAAACCCTAAATTATATAAAAAGATATTTTCGACATATGTCAAAGCCCGGAGAGGTGCAGGTCTAAAGCATTGGATGCTAATAGCAAATGTCATTCATAGCACATGGTCAGCAGGTCCTTTTTTGTGTTAGTCTTCACATAAATCTGCATAATGTTTCATTTTTTTTGTTCTGACATTATATAGTCCAGCTTTGGCTTTCTTCGTGCAGCAGTTCTTTCGTTTTAATAAATTGATTTTCTTATAAAAAAAACTTATTCAGATTGAAGGGATGTGTAAGTTTTGTAAGTGTAATGCTTTTCTTTTTCCGACTCCTTTAAATACGAGCATAGATACCCAAATTACCAGCACCAAAGGGATTGAGGCAATTTCTTCCAATACCTCCATAGTTTCTTCCCTACACCTCCATAAAATTTTCAATTCTAAAGTTATCCTTGAGCCAAAGATGCAGGATTTGTTTGTTTTTTCATTTCAATAAATTACATAGTTTATAGATCTTTCAAACTTTGGTATTCAAAATACAAAATTATATTCTAAACATTAATGTTTTTTCTGGGATCGAAAAAGCATTATGAACACAATTTTCTTTCCAAATTTTAGAGTTTTCTGGATTTGAAAATGCATTCTAAACTCTAAAATTTGAAAGGTATTTTCTAGGTTTGAAAATACATTTCAAACACTAGAATTTGGAATACAAAATCGTATTCGTTTTAGAGTTTGAAATGTATTTTTGAATCCAACAAACTCACTCCGAACTCTAAAATTTGAAATACAATTTTGTATTCCAAATTTTAGAATTTGGAGTGTATGGATCCGAAAAAAAAGGAAGAGATGTGTCAATAAAAAAGATGAAAAAGGACAAAATTGTCATTTCACTTGGTGTGTAGGAGGAAAGCATGAAAGCATGGAGATACTGGAAGAAATTGCCAGGAATTGATTGAAAATTTTGGAAAGCATGGCCTTGTTAGCTTTTATTATCTCAGGCTCAACTTTCTCCACCCATATAATAACTATAATATATTGTACATTTAATAACAAATTGTATTAAGTAGATGAGGTCTCGTGCTTTGAAAGTTGCACTTGCCGACGACCCAAAGTGTATGCTGTGACTATCCACAACAAACAAACCTACAGAACGGAAAAAAACACGTTAGTCTTGCCCATATAAAAAGCAAAAAAAAAAAGAGGACAAAATATGTACAGAGTATTGATAACTATTTGAGATAATAGGTAGACGATTATATGAAACAGGGTATGGAAATAATCGGTATACTTTTCTATTTTTTATTTTTAGGATTCTTAAAAAAATGAGAGGAATATTTTATGAATAGGGACAGTATGACAGGTTTGAACATACAGGCAGGCCATAAAGGGAAACTGTTGATGGATTCCCGTTGAAAGTACCAAAAAGCATTTTGTACATTCCAGCTGCTGCAGCATCTCCAAGTCTTTGAACCAGGACATCTATGCATACCTGCCACATAAATTTGGCCATTGTCATGTGAGATCATTTCATGCATCATCTAGAAATGTCCAAGAAATATATATATATATATATATATATATATATAGGATGTATAATAATGTTACAGCAGTGAAGCCATTGGCTCTCTAAATTGAAATAGCAGAAAATGGTTATTGGAGGAAGAAAGGAAACAAGATGGTCGTACTTTAGCTTTATACTTCTCATCCTCTGAAACAACTGTAAATAAAAGTTCTCTACCTGGCCTTGTCACAACATATGTAACAACCTGCAATGTTGTGACACGTGATTAAGAATCCACAAAAGTGTGCAACAATTAATTTAATCAACAGTTTACTATTTTATATCGTGAGTTGCAGGTCACGGTCATGAATTTCTCCAAAAGATGAATGTAGTATGGAGTATATTGTTGAAAGGTAAGAAGTGCATATGCTGAAACACTTGTGTTTTAACTACACAACGAACTCATTATTTCTATAATGAATGTAAGAAATACAGAAACACAAATTCCTAAATAATTACTTTTTTTAATTACAGGAACATACCCTTTATCCACCGGTCAAGAAAAGCACTGTAGCAAATGGCAGATTAATTAATTTCAGGACTGGCACAGTGCTCCCTGACTCTGTTGCCAAGATGACGATTATCGATAGGAACATTAACAGACAGCTTAAAGCAAGGACTCAATCATATGCATTACTAATGGGAATGTCTCTAGGCAGGACTTTTCTAAAGTGACAATAATATACCTCTATATTTGGTCCTCATAGCAAATAGGAATGGAGGTAATATGCAATGTATCATGATTATCACACACGGAGTCCTTGATTGACTATCATGCACTCTAATTTGTGTTTAAACTAGACAAACAATATTTTATGTCATACAATGAACCTACACATATACTTAATTCACTTGACACATTTCTAACACGATATAATGTTAATTATTGAATTCTATTAAAGGAACCAATATTTTTGAAGTCATAGAGAATAACCTTTCTCAATGTCTCACAGGTGGCAACCACCACCCAATTTGGCCAGACAGCCAGAGTAACTAAATTTAAGAAGCCAACAAACGGTGTTGAGCATATAGCTATAGTCACCCCAGCAACAGTAAGAATGCGTCCCTGCACTAGTAAAAAAATATTTACATAGTTAACGTTAGTAACATGACTCATTAATACAAAAATCAAAGAATAAAAATCATGACGGACCTTTTTCATCATTATTGTCAATAATATTACCTTACCTCTTCAAAATGGTTACTTCAACTAATGTAGCAAAGGAAATAATAAGGTCATAAAAAACTATTCTCCTATTATTCATTGTTTATGCAAGTATAGAGATGGAAAAACAGACGGTCCGAACAAGCCCAACAGGTAAGTAGAAAAAAATGTGATGGACCAACCCAGCTCATGATGTTATGCCTAGTCCGACCCCTATGTCTAGACCATTTTGGTGTGCTGCTCCTTCGTTCATATAAAACAGCAAATACTGAGCACAACTTCCCACAAGAAAATGTTGGAGACCAACATGTTTATGGGCCAAAAGAGCCATTGGTCCATGAGGGGCATGAGACACCTAAGGATGGAGGGTGTATGTACATAAAGGGAAGAACAGAAATCCTAAAGCTGAGGTGGCATGAGTAGCAGAGAGGTTGTTAATGAGATTTTTTTTTTATTATTTAGACTGACAAGGAAGAGGGGGATAGGCATTGGTCTGTAACAGAAAAATTGTAGAAACCTCTGTCTCTTTTAACATTTTCATATAGGTAATTAGAGATAATGACCAGTGAACTTTTTCTAAACTTGCTTCACTGAATCTGTCATAACCTCATTGCTTGTAATGGTAGTTCCAGTTTTCTCCAAACAATTTATTGTGGAAATGGATGATTCTGGCAATGTGCTAGGAACTATGCTATTACAGAAGAAACAACCTATTACTTTTTGGAGCAAAGTGTTATAGACAGGAGGCCATTGAAATCAGTGTTCGAAAAAGAGCTTATGGAGATAGTATTGGTAGTTCAATAATGGCAACATTATCTTATGCGAGGGTGACTCAACATATGTATAGATCAGCGTAGTTTGAAATTCCATAATGTGCCTAAATTATTAAACGGTCAATTTAAATGGGCTAGTAAACTTATCAACTATACTCTTCATGCATTTCCTCCATCTATCCCTAAGAGACCCAGGGAAAATTTTAGAAGAAAAAGCTTGGCATACCAACAAAGACTCACTAACCAAACATGCCGATAACCACCAGCTCAAGAAAACTCAATGGCCAATATAACCCCCATAAACTCAGCATATAACGATAGTCATTGTACAATGGTTTGAATTTTGAAGTTGCCAGAGATAAAAAGGGGAAAAATGAGAGGTTGTGGAAATTTTATTATAGAAGGAAATTTTAAAAATTAATTAGCTGTTAGCTGTTAACAGCTGTTGCAGGATGGGGGCTGAGACTTTGTTTTATGAAGTTTTATATTCTTTTCTTATGTGGTAGATGAGGAGTGAGGATAGTAGTTTTGTGACAGGAAATGCCCTGTGTGAAAGGAAGCATTTTCCTTTATAAACCTGTCTTGAGGGACTGCCCCTACAATTTCTCTTGTGCGGTTTACCTTCTTTGTGAAGACTCTTACTGTCAGGGTTTTTCCCCTACAGCAATTTGTGATACCTAAGCTGGATCTCCTGGTGGTAGGTTGACCCCTATACAATGTGTTCTTATTAGAGGGCCAACTCTATCTCATGGAAAAGCAAAAAGCATATCATAGTTGCTAGATCAAGTACTAAACCGGAATATTGAATTATGTCTCTTACGTTTGAACTTAGTGTTTGAAAAATTTCTTCAAGAATGGCTCCAATGAGAACTCATGTCATTTCATCACAGAAAATATGAATCTAGCTTTTGCGAACTTCAATGATCAACTGACTTATCTCCCCTCACGAATGTCTTTCTGAACTCTAAGAATTAGCTATGTATAAAGTTGGGTGCTTGCTTGTGCTATGATGAGGGTAATTTAAGAAAACAAACTCGGAAATCTGTACTTAATCTACTAGCATTGTCAAATTTTATTTTTAGGAACAGGTTTGAACTCAACTTTGAAAGAAAGATGAATATATACCATGTGGATAAAGTTATTTGGGGAAGAGCTTACCGTCAAGGACAGCTGTCCACCAAGAATAAAAACAGCAATAAAGCTATTTATCTGCGCAAACAACCTTCTTCTTCCTAGAGAGCTGGTAACTGTGGTGGCAATCACACTCACTTTCTGCAATAACAGAAATTTTTACAGACCTATGGGTGCTTGAAAATCCAACTTAAATCAAACAGAAATAAATATAGCTAAGGAAATTAATCATCAAAAATACATATTGTGTTCAAACAGTATTAATTAAATTGTCCGTATGGGTTGCACATATGTATTTCATTAATGGCTTGCTTGCAATAAATTAAAGGGGTTGTTATAATTATAAAAATAAGTGGCAGATTCTATACAATCAAGAATATCTACATTATCTAAGCATTATTAGAAACATTTTTATTTATTTCAATATCACATCTTTATTATTAGAGGATGTCAAATCTCCACTGATTTTTCTCTCTCGGTGTAAATGAAGCATCTGTATTGTCTCAAAAGCACATGATTTCAGTTCAATGTCTCTCTTTCGTATAGTTTAACTTAACATGGAATCTGAAGCCTTCTTCAAAACCATGTTGGTCTAGTACACCCATTGCTTATCTTGGAAGGCTTCATGTTGCCTTCCATGATTTCGTGAAGCTCCTTCCACCATCTAAAGATATGAAAAAGGAACTTGAGAACTGCAATATGTTTTTTATTACCTTGGGATTGTTTGCTACCCATGATTAAATTTTGAAATCATTAGTAAACCCTTCTATGACTTATGTATCATACGTGCTATATATTCCTAGAAAATAAATACAAAGACAAACACTTCGTCCAAAAGGGAAAACATTGTCTTTGTATGTACAGGTCATTCTAAAAATCAACCAAAATGTGAACATTGCTACCTCATTGAACATACCATTGATAAGTGTTGGCAGCAGCATGGGAAACCCCCTCGTTCACCCAATATTGCCTAGGCATCTACTCTTGAATCACTATTGCTCCTACATTACTGGTTGATGTATCTCCATTATCATATGCATACTTTCTCAAGTGGTGTGCAGCTCACTAATCCACAAGGAACATTGTTCGATGGCACAAACTAGTAATTTATCTGCTTTTCTTTCTCAATCTCCTTCCATTAGTCCTTGACTCTAGTGCAACTGATCAAATCAAATATCTGGCAATCATTCTCTTTTCTCCTCCTTTACTAAGGTTGCCAATTTGTCTTTTATAACTATTGTTAATGGTTCACAAACACAAATTTGTGACATTGGTACAACCCAATCCCTTCCATCCATTATCGTTGACTCCATTCTTTATGTCAACAACCCTTTTAATTTACTGCTTATCACCCCAATTGACACAATCCCAATTATTATTTCACTTTCACTCAAATAATATTACGAGTTTACTAACGAGTTGACTCGCCAGACAGTTCCCGACTCGTAAACGCGAACGAGTTCAAGGGTGAACCCGCGAGTTTGATAACCTTGATCTCAACCCTTTTATACCTGTCATTCATCTATTTCTTTTGTTTGCATTTCAAAATCTATAGGTGATGCCTAGCTCATCCTGGTTGGCGTCAGGCCATGCTTGATGAAATGAATGCGCTTCAGAATAATAAAACTTGGGAACTTGTTCCTTTACCATCCGGGAAATCTTTTGTTGGTTTCAGGTGGATTTTTGCTATCAAAGTTGGTCCTGATGGTACTATTGATCATTTCAAAGCTCGTCTTGTGACTAAGGGTTATACCCAAATTTTTGGTTTAGACTATGATGATACTTTTTCTCCAGTGGCTAAGATGGCTTCTGTTCGCTTGTTCATAGTCATGCCTACTCTTCAACAATGGTCTCTTTATCAACTGGATGTCAAAAATGCCTTTCTTAATGGGGATTTCCAAGAAGAAATTTATATGGAGCAACCTCCCGTTTTTGTTGCTCAGGGGAGTCTTCTAGATTGGTATGTCGTCTTCGCAAATCCTTATATGGCCTCAAGCAGGGCTTGGTTTGGAAAATTTAGCAATGTTGTTCAACAGTTTGGTATGACCCCCAGTGAAGCAGATCATTCAGTTTTGTATCGTCACTCGAGTGTAGGGTGTATCTATCTTATAGTATATGTTGATGACATTGTTCTTACAGGCAGTGATCACCATGGCATCTCACAAGTAAAACAACACCTTTGTCAACATTTTCAGACCAAAAATCTTAGCAAACTTAGATATTTCTTGGGGATTGAGGTAGCACAATGCAATACTGGTATTGTTATCTCTCAAAGAAAATATGCATTGGATATTTTGGAGGAAATTGGGTTGATAAATTTGAAATTTGTTGATACTCTCGTGTATCCCAATGTCAAACTTTTACCCAATCAGGGGGAGCCTCTTTCAGATCCTGAGAAGTACAGAAGATTAGTTGGAAAATTGAACCATCTCATTGTTACTCGTTCTGATATTTCCTTTGCAATCAGTGTGGTGCGTTAATTTCTTAATTCTCCATGTGAAGATCATTGGAATGCAATCATTCGTATACTGAAGTACATTAAAAACTCTCCTTGAAAAGGTTTGTTATATGATCATAATAACCATACTAAAGTAGTTTGTTATTCAGATGCTAATTGGGCAGGATCTCCATTTGATAGAAGATCAACTTCGGGTTATTGTGTCTCCATTGGTGATAACTTGATCTCTTGGAAGAGCAAGAAACAAAGTGTTGTGGTGAGATCTAGTGCAGAAACAGATTATAGAGCTATGGCCTCGGCTACTTGTGAACTTATTTGGCTTAAACAGTTACTAAACGAATTGCAATTTGGAGAGGTCACTCAAGTGACACTTATATGTGATAATCAGGTTGCTCTTCATATTAGCTCAAATCTATTTTTTCATGAAAGGACCAAACATATTGAGATTGATTGTCATTTCATTCGAGAAAAGATTATATCGAGAGATATCAAGACTGAGTTTGTTAATTCAAATAATCAATTAGCAGATATTTTTACTAAACCCTTACAAGGGCCCAGGATTAATTACATTTGTAACAAGTTGGGTACATATGATCTATATGCACCAACTTGAGGGGGAGTGTTAGATATTATTATTAGATATTATGAGATATTATGAGATATTATAGATATTGTTAGATATTTCATATTTATGTAATCAGGACATATGTGCTTGTATGCAAGGGAGTCAAAAGGAATGTTAAGGACATGATAGAGGATTCTGTTTTGATGAGTCTTATAACAGACCAATAGAGGCAGGGTGTATGCTGGTTCAGGGTTCTGTGTAAGTCGAAATTGTAAACTCCGACCAATCTAAGTGCGAGATGGACCCTGGCAAGTAGGAAGTTGGTTTCTGATAAAAGTGAGCTTAAAAGGAGCAAACAGGGGGAAGCCAAAGTCCAAAAAAGAGCGAATGGAAGATGCTGCATTGAAGTGACAAGTGCTACAATCGTGCCACTGCAAGCTGGGTAGAAGGAATGTCAATGAGGTGGTGGAGAAAACCAATATTTTGGTGTCTTTTGATGGTTTTGTAGCTGCAGTTTGCAGTGCTTATAGCATTTCAATACGAGTACGGTGCTAGATGGAATAGGATGTCTAGCTTATGCAGCAAACATTATCTATCTATTGCTTCTGGGGTGTTTGTTCATCTCTTTATTCTTGGAGATTCTTAATGTGGTTTGGTTTATGTAAAAAGGTTGGGATACCCCTTTTGTATCCCTCTTAATTTAATTTCATTCTTTGCTGATAAAAAAAAATGTAATGGGCTTAGCCCATATGTTTCTTTTCCTATATAAACATAACCCTATGTGTTCAATATACACAAGGGATTCATCCTATTCTTTCTTTTCCTTTAATAAGATAGATGAGAGAAAAGAAATTTTGTTACCAAACATATGATCAAAGGCACTGGAGTCAAGAATCCAAGGTCCAAGGGCGAAGGACTAAGAAACAAAGGCTATGGGATTACCAGACTGAGCAACGCCAATGACAGGTTGTGTATCACATGGCTGCCTTGTATTGAAGATACTCATTATAGGCATCAATAAGAGTTTAAACCTTATCAGATGCTCCTAAAGAAACGACTTGAGTAATATTAGTGGTCTTGGGTTATTTTTGTGCCGTTGTACGACAGTTTGCCTCAATATGGTTATACCATTGACAATAGTTGCAACGAGGACGTTGACCATTATAGCCACCACAATTTCCACTCCATCTACAGTAGGAGTAAAAGGCAAATGAATTTGTTAAAAGTTTAGAAAACTCTCCAAACATGTAAGGAACAAAGAGGCGAAGTAATTGTTCACTAACGGTGTCATAAGATGGAACAACAATGCAGAATAATATTTGATTAAGGGCAAAGTCAAACTCAAGAGAAAATCCAACCACTGCAAGAACAACAAAAAACATTCCACGTTGTTTAGCATGTTTGTCTGCATCATTAGTGATAGGCATGAGGGCATCAAAATCAGCAATTAAGTGGTCGAGCTTACCAAGATAGGTTTGTATATCATGGTTTTCAAGCTTTATAGAAATAAGGTTGGAGACAACCTTGTAAATACGATGAACATCATTGGAATAAAGTCTCTTGGCTTTGTTCCAAACAACATAACAGGTAGTAAAAGCTTGATATTGGAGCTGCAATTTGCCATCAATGGAGAACCAGAGAACACTACACAAAGAGGCGTCAATTTGCTTCCATCGGGCTTCATCAGTGTTCGGAATATCTTTGGCTTGTTTGGTCATGTGGTTTTCACGACCTTGACCCAAGAACCACAACTACATAGCAACATCTCAAGAATTGTAGTCACTTGTTTCAGCCAGATTTTCACATGCAATCAGCATAACAGTGGTAAAATTCACTGCATACGCGATATTTGAGTGGGACTTGTCGAAACCCATGGGAAATAAACCAAAACAAGTGGGTTGTGCCAAAAAAAAGGGAAAAACGACAATATGTTACGAGTGTGTGAGGCGGCGAAACTGACCAACCAACGAAGCTTGGTGGTCACCGAAGGAGGGTAGTTCTAGTAGCACAATCACCAAAGGAAAAGAATGCTACTAGAACAAGTGGGTTATGCTGGAGAAAAGGGAAAAATGACAATATGTTACCAGTGCGGTCACTGAAGGAGGGTAGTTCTAGTAGCACAATCACCGAAGGAAAAGAGTGCTTTGTGATAAAATGAAAGGGCATGTAATGGTTACAGGTATTATTCACACGAGAGAAAATGGGGTCTTCTATGGGTTGCGGGTATTGTTCACCTAGAGGAAAAGAAAGGGATTGAAAAAACCCTAAAACTATTGTTACCATATAAGAAAGGGTTATCTGAATCTTGTGTCAAATGCAGACCACACGGTATGTATTTATACTAATTTACAAAATCAAATACAATAAATTCTTGCCTAATAATGATCCAAATTTCCTAGAATCTATAACAAATCTAATAGATTTAATTGAGTGACATTGTTTTTTGAAACTTTATTAAAGGCTTAAATATGTTTTTAATCCTCCAATTAAATTTTAATGTTTTGGTCCACTGATTACATGAGCACCACTTCTTAGATTTGGCTTTACTTTGCTACGTCTTTCAGGAAATTTGACGAAAAGGAAATATGTTAGTAGAATTTCAGTCAGCAATAGCGTTTTGTATATGTACAAGAGGAGTGTTAGCAACAACTCTCTAACACTCTATCATTGGTTAAAATTTATTAGAAACTACAAAATTATGAGTGAAACTCATTAAATAAGTAGGACTCAAACATAATTGGGATTTTCAATAAATCTCAATCAATAATAGTGTATCGATCGCATTACTCATTTATACAATTCCCCACATGTTCTAATCATTCATGTAAACTTGAAATGCAAATGACGAAAACTAAAGATTTTATAACAGGACACAAGATTACCTAACCTGGAAATAGAAGAGTGAAGATACAACTGCACTTAGCCAGATGAATAATGATACATGTAACAGGTAGGTTGATGACAATATAAGCCAGAGTCCTTCAAATATGGGCCAAATTGGAAGCTTCACTGAAGTAGATGACTTTGGAGAACCTCTTGGAGTATGTTCCATCTTTTGAATCTCCTCAGTCTTGTTTTCATCATTGGAAGCAGATTTTCTAGATTCAAAGTAAATAAATAAGTATGATTGTATCCCTCGTGATGCCATGCATTATATATACATTAAATTACCCATTTAACTCAGACAAATAGTTTAATGAGATGCACATGATTCCCTCATATTTATCAGAAGTGTGTTTGTTTTTTACATTTTTCCATCTATCTATCTTTCTATCCATGCTTTTCAGAATGATGTTTACTTTATATTTTTTATTTTCTACAAAACTAAAAATGGTAAATCATGGGACTTTAGGTATAGAGAGAGGAAAATGATAAAGTGGATTCAGAATTTGGATGAAGAACAAAAATATCTTATTGAGGAGCCCCTAATTCCAAACTAGTCACGATATGGGTACAACACCAATAAGAGGGATGAATGATTTGGATATTTGATAGATCCAAAAGCTCAACCAATTGTCCACTACAAAAACGTGAGAAGCTACTCTCCTTACACTTATTTATATCCTCAAACAAGGTCACTAAACTACAGAATTCTTAGAGTGATAGCTACTAGTTTTGATCCTCTCATTATAGAGGTTATCACTCTCCTTTTGATAACTAACCGACTTGAGGGTCAGTTGGGTTTGTCAACATTTTAGAAAAAGAGAGCATACAATCTAAATACTCAAAATTTGATATTAACTTCATAGATTTCAAAAATTTTGAGAGAAAATTCCATAATTTGTCTTACTGATTTTAAAAAGTCTAGGGTTAAGCTCCATAATAGAAGTGTCAACACTATTTATAAAGTACTTGAATAATGAGAAAATAAAGAAATATAGAATAAATTACAATCATGCTAATTACATTTTCAACTCCTCTATTTGTAACAATCATTTCCTCATAAAAACGTAAATAAAAAATGAGGGAATGAATGCGAAGATTCTAAGGATATTTTTTCTCAATTACTGTAGAGATATTAGAATATTTTTAGCCTAATTATCCCATATTTACAACACTCTCCTTCAAGTTGGTAAATGAATATTGATCAGTCTCAACTTACCAACATGATCTAGGAATCCGAAGGAAGTCCTTTACATACACTTTGAGTAGGAGCATGAAATCCCTTAGTGAAGGAGTATGGGTCCTACCCTATTTTTTACTTCTCCAGACCCATACTTTTTGCCTAAAATATACAATACCCAAAGGTAGATTTTTTGTCAGTAACGAAACTTACATAGTCTGTATTAGTATATATCTTCAAGATCAAAGTATCTCCTTTCTTGAAAAGTAGCCCCTTTCCTCAACTTGACTTTTAATTCTAAACAAAATTTTCAACTACTTACATGTGCCTTTCTCTAGAATCATGCATAAATTTGCTTAGCACATGAACATAATTTTACTCACTTTAAAGCTTTAATCATAGATCTTTGGATGATAATCACGAATAAATCCATTGTTTTAATTGAGATTCCTCTAATTGAGTCTATTTTGGTCTTAATTGTTATTTGTGTTAATCTTGTGTTTTAGTCGCAATAGACGGTCTAATACTTCTCAGAGTAGACTAGATGATCTACTAGAGAGTCTGAAGGAAGTTTCTACTTTTGTGAGGGAGTTGAATATGCGAAAGTCCAAGTTGCTTCTATGAATCAAAAATAGAAAACGAAATTTGAGGAGAAGAATTAGATAATAAAATCTACAATATCTCAATTTTGTCTTTAATTAAACTCCTATTTAGTTTTCTAAACAATCTCTTGGACGCATGATTCAAGAGGTAAAAGATTAAAAACCTTATGAGTAATCACATGAAAACGAGTAAGGTAATGAATAAATTACTGGACGCATGTTTCATTAAGTAGATTTGATTGTCTTTGGCTGATGCATGTTTGGCCCACTCGCAGAGGTCGAAACTTCCTTCAGCCCGTCTAGCAGACGCTCTTATTAGACTGTCTAATCTACTTCTCACTCACCTTTTGGGATTGTTTATGGGTTTAATCCTTTAACCCCTCTTGTTTATTACCCATTCCTACTTCCAAAGAAATAATGTTAAGAGAAAGGAGTTGCAAGAGCTAAACTCATAAAAGATCTACATGTCAAAATCAAGAAAGAAATTGAAAAGAAAGTAGCAAAGAATGCTACAATAACAAACTAAGGAAAAAAGGAAGTCATTTTTCAACCTGGAGATTGGGTGTGGTTGCATTTGAGAAAGGATAGGTTACCTACTCAAAGGAAATTCAATCTTTAAGATAATAGAGATGGACCCTTTCAAATATAAGAGAAAATAAATGATAATGCATATAAATTGGATCTTCCATTCCAATGTCTAATTTGCTTGAGACCTTGGATGAAATCTTCCACACTCCCAATCTATCTTATTACAACCAATCTCTCAACGAGTTTTGCCCACTACCTCCGGATCTCCTTAACAGTGATGTTGCAAGATCCTCCCGTGAAGGGTTCTTCCGTCTATCACCAGAATTTGAACCAATGGCTAGTGTTTCCTCCCATGCTAGTAAAGGCTAGGCATAACTTTTCCGACATTCAGACATTTTGTACTTCAAAGAATTTTTCTACCCTTGCCATCATCCCACTGGATCACCCCCTTCAAATGTAGGCAACTCCACCCCTTTTATGCAAGGGCAAAGTGGTTCTTCCTCGCCCTTATTAGATTTGTTACTAACAATGTCTTGTTTCCTTTTCTCATCACCATTGACCGAGTATTCTCCTACATACGACAATTTCTGCCCTTTCTTCATTTCAAGAAGAAGATTCCTTTATTTGTCATGTCTTACATTACATGCATTCTTTCACAAAACTCATGTTTGTTTTCATGTTTGCAATCACCTTCCTTTGTTCGCTGGCCCATTTCTCCAAAGCACTCACTTTGCTTTCCATTATTCCAATCATAAATATGGCATTTCAGACAAAAATATTTAGGAATCAACACTATTTTCAGAGAAAAACAATGAAAAGAAAATCAAAACTTCTTTATTTCACTAACCATACAAAAGATGCCAGAAAGGAGCACTCTCCTTTCCACTAGATTATTCCAGTTACAAGTCTCTCGAGTCTCCCAAAACTCCTCCACTTTCCCCTTTTAAGCTTCATATTAAAGGGCTCCTTCCTGCTAACTAACTTTGAGCTGTAAAAACTACCTTACAACAGTATTCTTAGTTTTTCTTTTTAGACCTCCTTCTACAATGAACCTGCAATCCTGTCTATTATCAACCTTTCGTGCTTCCTCATGCCTAACAGATTAGGACTCAAGGCTGTTACTAGCATTAACTATCTAACTAACAGATAAAGTAACACATTATTAGAAAGATAAGGGGATTGTATGAGTTAGTTAGGAGAGGGTTGTGATTTACAAATGCAAAAGCGAAGTAGAACTCCCAAATGTCCACATGTGAAACAGAAATTCTCTGCTACAACCAACGATCATTACTTTGTTTTTTCCTATATTCAGATTCATTTCTATTAGCACGGCATCTTAAATTACCTAAGAGAAAGCTACTGTTCATTTGCACGTAAAAAATTGAAAAGTAGGCAAGAGGCCAGAACATGTATCCACTTCTTCCACAGATTTAATATAAATACTGATAACTAATATATTGTGTCAGCAAAGAATCCCTCTGCAGGAAGAATCAAATAAAAGCACCCCTTGTAATACATACACAAGTAAAACAAGAAGCAACTCCTTTCTGCATGGATATTAACTGCTTTGAATTAAAAATAAAGGGATAATATGCAGAAATATACAGAGAAGTTGTCTTCCAATATTATGTTAATGTTGCAGATCATTGGTTCTCTCCAAGACACCAGAACTTGGCCACCAAAATATGCCACCAATGAACGAATCAGAAATATTGTGATTGACAAATACAATCAGACTATACTGTTCACAGACCTGTAACCAGATTTAAGGGACTGATCCAAAACAAATTTCTAGTTTTAGATGCTCTGTATATTTAAAGGTTAATACATTCCTACAGAATTAAAATGGTATATGCCATCCAAAACTTATAAGGTTTCACTCATATATAACTACAAAGAAAAGAATACGTAGAATGACCTAATGGGAGACAATTTTTCTTCTGCATGAGATGTACCACAATTTATCCCTCTTGATGTCTGTGCTGCAAGTTCCATCAATAATGCAGCAAACAAAAGCAAGACTGCAAAAGATATGATTGTACTTTATGAGAAGCAAACAAAAGCAAGACTGCAAGTTCCATCAATAATGCAGTAAACAAAAGCAAGACTGCTAAAAATATGATTGTACTTTATGACAATAAAACTTCATGAGAAAAGACTGTTGAGGGCAAATGCAAACTTACATGGGCCAACAAAAGCCATCCCAATGGCAAACAACGACCCAAAAAGTTGTCCAAGGGTAGCACCAGCACCAATAAACCCGAATAATCTTGCACCTGACTGAATCCAGAGTATGTTAAGTAGGCCCTAAATAATCCAGACATAAACAAAATTGATATAGGGGCAAACAAACCTCACTGTCCATCACATCAATTACCCTTGCCCAAGTTGAAGAAATTGTAATTAGATTAAGCAAAGCAACCTACACAAAATAATATAAACTAGTGTGCAAAAATGTCATTTGAAACAATTAGACATTAAATTCTATATATGGAAAATAAAATCATCAACCATACCCAAAGAAACAATCCTATCCGAACAGAGATATAGAACCATCCATGGTTATCCCAGCCAAATGAAGATGCAAGACTGCCTTGGTCACTAATTTTCCTTTCTTCCTTTAAGGGATTGATCAAGGGCATGGATCCCTAGCAACATAAACCCAATTTAAGACAATCAAAAGCAAATATTCTGAATTTAACAAGTAATATAGACTGCAGCAAACAACTTCAAGTTATGCTATTTCTTACAGTTAAATTGGACTTTGAATATCCAGCTGATGAGGAGTGCCATAGAAAAAAGAACAAAATGAGGGATACACTAAAGAACCTGTGTATCAAAAATAAAGCCTGGAATTTCAAGAAGCACCATTACAGATTATATTAATGGGAACATAAAATAATAATAACTGTCTATCATCATAAAAATTCAATTCCCATAACCAGAAAAACTAAATATGAATGCATGTCACCATATTATTATCTTATTTAGTAGAACTAGAACTTGTAATAACGATTAAAAAATCAGTTCATCTTATTACATCCAATATATTCTGTGATTTTAAGAGGCAATTACAGACAGTGCCACATAATAAAAAATATACCACACCCAATGCTCTTGCAAGCCAAGATTGTTAATGGCAGATATTACTTTGTCAAGCCAATATTTAAAAGGACAAAATAAATTATTAAAAATAATCAAATGGAAATAAATGGATCGTGTGTTTTAATGCAGTGTTGGAAAGGTTTCTTAATTGTGGCAACCCATTTCTGCCTTAATTGTGGCCTACGGAGTTTATTACCAATTTCTCATAAAGGGCTACCTACAAAGGGACTAATCAGAAAGGCTATATCCAGTGTATGTACTTTGTCTTGTAGATGGTGAAAAAAAGCAGATATCTGCTATATTTATGAAGCAATGGAGAAGACCAAGGAAACAATTATAAAGTTTTCACTAACAATGAAAGTATATACAAGGATGCATTTACAATCATTGATAATAGATGGACTCGCCAACTTCATTGCCTATTGCATGTGGCTAGTCACTTTGAACCCGAAGTTCTTTTATTCCAACCCAAAAGGAATATAATTTGAAGGATACCAATGGGTTACATGCTCGCATCAAGAGGTTGGTACCAACTAAAGATGTGCAAGAAAAAAAATTAATTGAGTTAGCCCTTTATAAAAGTGGAACTGGACTCTTTGGTGATGACTTTTCCAAAACATCAAGGAAGACCACAACTCCTGGTGAGACACTTAAACAGCTCCTAAGTGTTCTAAATTGCTAAATTATAATGTTTAAATTTCAAGTTACTTTCTTTGTTTTCATAACTCAATGGTGGAAAAAGTATGGTCACTCAACTCCAAACTTGCAAAAGCTAGCAATCAAGATTTTAAACTTGACATATAGCTCATTAGAATGTGAACGCGATCAGAGTGTATTTGAGATGGCTTATTTCATTATTATTCTTTTGTAGAAAGTAGGAAGAAACTAATTAAAATTTTACTTATTAATAATATAGATTCACTCAAAAAAGAGAAACAAACTTGACCATAAAAAATTGCACAATTTGGTTTACCTAATGGCTAACCAACAACTTAAAGATACAATATTAGGGATGAAATATATCTCATTGCACTCAATAACATTGATGAGTGCAATGAGTGGTTAGTGGGACAAGTGGATGATAATAATAATGAAGATGGGGAAATGAGGTGTTGGTGGGTTCTTTCAAGGGGAGGTACTCCAAGGAGATTCGAAAGATACGAGTTATGAACAAACTCATATAAGAGACCATGACATCACTTTCGAGTTATGAACAAACTCATATAAGAGACCATGACATCACTTTCAACCCAAAACCTTAAGACAATAAATTTGTGGGTCTTTTCTCCTTGTATGTTGCTCTTCTTGCCTATTTTTAGCCAAATGTCAGACTCCAACTCACACTTGACTCCAACAATCTCCTCCTCAAGTATGAGTTTCTTCCACATTGGAAAATTTCCCCTTAAGCGAAAGCCTTCTTCACCCAATCAAAGTCCCTCACAACCAATTGATATTCCAATACGAGATTCTTCTTCACCAGATAATGATATAGTGAAGGTCATGTCTAATCCTTTGCTTTGATTTTATTGTTATTTGATTTTCAAGACTTGCTATTATTATTAATTACATGGTTGTCTTTATCTATCTATCTATATATATATGTGTGTGTGTGTATATATATATA
>Ga0123341_1000103_pt1 | contig 37078 bp, 31 predicted proteins | sample Turbeapinknodule_FD_89959 | JGI IMG/M metagenome (GOLD analysis project Ga0123341, IMG submission 89959) | Root nodule microbial communities of legume samples collected from Mexico - Turtle bean Mexico pink nodule | ecosystem: Host-associated > Plants > Roots > Nodule | place: Mexico: Nepantla...
TGTTGCGCTCACCGCCATCATGCGCAAGATCATAACCATCGCAAACGCCCGTGTCAGAGACGCCTTGCGGCAGCAAAATGAAATAATGATCGCACTCGAATAAACTGACTTGGTGAGGGAGGTAGAGAACACGGCGGCTCCACATTTTTCAAACGGGTAGCCGGTGCAGCCCGGACACGAGAGCTCTTTAGTTCCCCGCAACAAGATCATTGGCCGATCGCAGCACGGTGCCGACGGTGATATCTTCTGCCACGATCGCCTTCGCCGTCCTCACCGCAAACACATGGCCCTCGCCCGGCAGCAACGTTACCAGCATCGAATCGACCACCGCATCCGGGTCCAGCCGATCCGCCATCAGGCAGAGATCCTTGAGGAAATTATCCGCGGTCACCCTGACCGCGTAGCCGCCGTCCATCCCGGTAACATCGACTGCCAGCCGCGGCGCTTCCAGGTTGAGGTCGATATCCTCGACGAAATAGTGAAACGCCCGCCGGTCGAGCATCTCGACGACAACGACCTCGTCTTTCGGTAAGCCGGGAATGACGATATCGCTTGGCAGCGGAAACTCCTTCGCTTCAAAACGGTCGCAGAGCAGACGCCAGAATTCGAATTCGGCAAGTACGCTGCCGTCGAGTTTCAATCGCTTGCCGGCAATCTTTGCCCGCCAGAACAGCGTCCGTTCATTGACGGCGACTGCCGCAAGGCCATCGCCGCGCGGCTGGATCGTTAGGAGGCGCGGGTCATAGGCTGATTTCAGCGCATACCAGAGCGGCTTGCGGCGCCCGGCCGAATCGAGTGCGGCCCAGGAGGTCACCGGCCAGCAGTCGTTGAACTGCCAGACCACGGCGCCCTTGCAGATATCCCGATGTGAGCGCAGGTGCTCGATGGCGAAGCGGATGGCGCGGGCCTGGTTGAGCTGGGTGGCGAAGTGCCAGTCCTCCATCGACTTCGGCTCCGGCAGGTGGCCGATAAGGCCGCGGATCAGCTTGTCATTGCCTTGCGTCGCCTTCTGATGGTGGAAGACGCCGTTTGATTGCGGCGTCAGCGGCTGATCGTGCACGCTTTCTTCGATCGTCGCCCAATTGGCCGGCGCCTGCCAGCCGAATTCGGAGCAGAAGCGCGGGATATAGTTGCGGTAGACCTCGTAGCCGACATCGTTCCAAACGTCCCAGATATGTTTGCAGCCATGCGCATCGGCATTCGGCGCGATCTCCATCGATCCGGAATAGGGACTGCCGGGATAATAGGGCCGGTCGGGATCGAATTCACAGCAGAGCCTCGGCAGTAGGTCGAGATAGTAGCCGAGCCCCCAGCTTTCGCCCGCCTTGATGATCGGCCGCCAGCCCCATTCGTCGAAGCCCCAGATATTCTCGTTATTGCCGTTCCAGAGGACCAGCGAAGCATGCGGCATAAGCCGCACGACATTGTCGCGCACCTCAGCCTCGACTTCGCTTCGAAGCGGTTCCTCCTCCGGATAGGCGGCGCAGGCAAACAGGAAATCCTGCCAGACCAGCATGCCGATGCGGTCGCAGGCCTCGTAGAATTCGTCGGTCTCGAAGATGCCGCCGCCCCAGACACGCAGCATATGGATATTGGCGCTCTTCGCCTCTTCGATCCGGGCGGCATAGTGCTCGGCCGTCACCCGCGACGGAAAACAATCGTCGGGAATCCAGTTGGCGCCGGCGATGAACAGCGGCACGTCGTTGATGACGAAGGTGAAGGCCGAACCGTGCGCATCGGCCGCGGTGTCGAGCCTGAGCGAACGGAAGCCGAGTTCGCGCTCAAAGCTGTCGAGCTGATCGCCGCTGACCTCGTCGATCAGTTTAAGTATCAGGGGATAGAGCGGCTGCGCCCCGAGATGATGCGGCCACCAGAGCTGCGGCGAGGGCAGGGTAATCTCCAAGGCGACCATGTCTTCGCCAGGCGCGATCGCTGCAGTCGTGGTCACACCGCCGATCTCGGCGACCAGCCGGCATGGCCCGGCATCGCCGTGGCGCGCCAGCCTTGCATGCACCTTCACCAGCCCGTCGCCGCCGGCAAGCGTGGCCGACACCCGTGTCTCGGCAAGCCGCGCCCGGTCCCAACTCTCCAACCTCACTGGCTTCCAGATGCCCGCCGTCACCAGCGTCGGCCCCCAGTCCCAGCCGAAATTGCAGGCCATCTTGCGCATCAGATTGCCCGGTCCCGGATAATTGTTGGGCCGGTAACCGTACTGTTTCTCCATCTCGGCGCCGTAGGCATAGGCGGAGCGGAAGGTAACGGAGAGTTCGTTCTCGCCTGTTTTCAGCAGCCCGGACACATCGAAACGGTAGATGCGGTGCATGTTGAAGCTGCGGCCGATCTCTTCGCCATTGAGAACGATGGTGGCGATCGTATCGAGCCCGTCGAAGACCAGCTCCTGCACCCTGCCATCCTCGCGCGTCGCCTCGAATGTGCAGCGATAGGTCCAGTCGGTTTTGCCGATCCAGTCATTGGTGATCTCGTTGACGTCGACATAGGGATCGGCAATCAGCCGGTTGGCGAGAAGGTCGAGATTCACGCATCCCGGCACCGTTGCAGCTATCGCATCGGGTAATCCGGTCCTTCCTGTATCGTTACAGGTCAGCGTCCAGCCGGAATTGAGCTCGGTCTTTTCGATCATCGGATATTCCTAGAGAAACCGGCCGTGGCGCTGCAGCACTTCGATCTTGTAGCCGTCTGGGTCGCTGACGAAGAAGAACAGGCCGAAGAGCTTGCCGTCGCGGTTGAGCTCCACCAGTTCGCCGGGTTTGAACCCGAGTTTCGCCAGCCGCGCGCGCTCGACCGCGACTTCCTCGACCGAGACGGCGAGATGGCCATAGGCATTGCCGAGATCGTATGGCTCAGTCCGGCCCTTGTTGACCGTCAGCTCCAGCTCGAAGCCGGTCTCGGCGTTGCTCAGATAGATCAGCGTGAAAGTGTCGAAATCGACGCGGTCGGCAACCGAGAGGCCGAAGGCCTTGCTGTAGAATTCGACCGAGCGCGCCTCGTCGAGAATGCGGATCATGGAGTGGATCATCTTCGCCAAGGCGGCCTCCCGTTGAATCGATCGCTGCAGCCTTGGTAGCGGTCCTCTTACGCCGGGCGCAAGCCGATTCTTCGGGTAATCGCGCCTTCGACGAGGCCCATGGCGTCATAGATCAGCACTGCCATCAGCCCGACGATCAGCCCGCCCTGCAGGATGAAGGCGGTATTGTCGGAGATCAGCCCGGCGATGATCACTTCGCCGAGCCCCTTGGCCGCAACTGTCGAGCCGATCGTCGCCGTGCCGATATTGATCACGGTCGCGACCTTCAGCCCTTCGAGGATCAGCGGCAGGGCGAGCGGCAGCTCGACGCGGAAGAGCCGCTGCGTGCCGTTCATGCCCATGCCGTCGGCGGCATCGAGCACCTGCGGCGACACCTGCTTCAGCCCGGCGACGGTGTTTTCGAAGATCGGCAGCAGGCCGTAGAGGAAGAGCGCAATCAGCGTCGGCATGGCGCCGAAGCCGGTGGCAGGCACCGCGAGCGCCAGCACCGCGACCGGCGGAAAGGTCTGGCCGGCATTGGCGATGGCCCGTGACAGCGGCAGAAAGTCGGCGCCGCTTTGCCGTGTCACGAAGATGCCGCCGGCAACGGCGAGCACGGCGCTGCAAACGATCGATCCGACCACCAGCTGCAGATGGCCGGCGGCCAGCGAGGCAAGGCTGTTCTGGGTATAGACGGCGGGCGCATTGTTGTTGGTCAGCGGCGTAAACAAGAAGGAAAGCCATTCGGTCCGGAACAGCAGGATCAACAGCAGGGGGAGTGCGGCCAGCCGGAAGAGATTGGCGACGACGAGCTTCATGCCTTGCGGCCCAGTTCGAGCAACCGCGTCATCGAGATCGATCCCACCGGCGCCCTTTCACCATCCTGCACCGCCGCCTCGTCGACCCCTTGCCAGATCATTTCGGCCAGCGCATCGCGCAGGCTGAGCGACTGCGGCAAGGAGTAGGAAAGACCGCTCTTGGCCGGCGCCATGCTCTCCTTCAGCGGCAGCAGCGACATCAGCTTCAGCGCCCGGTCGGAGGTGCCTGTGAGTTGCTGCACGAAGGGATCGGCGGGTTCGGTCAGGATTTTTTCCGGCGTCGAGCATTGCAGCAATCGGCCCTCGCTCATCACGGCGATCTGGTTGCCGAGATGGAAGGCCTCGTCCATATCGTGGGTGACGAGGATGATAGTGGTGCCGAACTGCTTCTGGATCGCCAGGAGGTCGTCCTGCGCCTTGCCGCGGATGACGGGATCGAGTGCGCCGAAGGGTTCGTCCATCAATAGCAGCTCGGGTTCGGCCGCCAGCGCCCGGGCGACGCCGACGCGCTGCTGCTGGCCGCCGGAAAGCTGATGCGGATATTTCTCGGCAAATGTCGCCGGATCGAGGTTGAACAGCCCGAGCAGTTCCTCGACCCGGCTGGAAATGCGCGTGGCATCCCAATCGAGAAGCTGCGGGACGGTGGCGATATTCTGCGCCACGGTCCGGTGCGGGAAGAGGCCGTGCCCTTGGATGGCATAGCCGATCTTGCGGCGAAGCTCGGTTACCTCGACGTCGGCGACATTCTGACCGTTGACGAAGATCTGACCTTCGGTGATCGGTACCAGCCGGTTGATCATCCGCATCAGCGTCGATTTGCCGGAGCCCGAGGTGCCGACGATGACGGTGATCTCGCCCTTCTCGACGTTCATCGAGACGTGGTCGACGACGGTGGCCGCGCCATAGCGCTTGGTGACGTTGCTGATCTCGATCATGCTCATGCGGCGGATCCCCGGATGCTGTCGATGACCGCATCGAGGATGACGGCCGATGAGAAGGCGAAGAAGACGGTCGGCACGGCGCCGAGCAGGACGAGGTCCATCGCCGTCTGGCCGAGTCCCTGGAAGATGAAGATGCCGAAGCCGCCGCCGCCGATCAGCGCGGCAATCGTCACCATGCCGATTGCCTGCACCAGCACGATGCGGATGCCGGTGAGGATGACCGGAAAGGCAAGCGGCATGTCGATACCGGTGAGGATCTGCCGGCGTGTCAGCCCCATGCCGGCGGCGGCATCCCGCACCGAAGGGTCGACGCCCTGCAGGCCGACGACAGTGTTGGCGACGATCGGCAGCAGCGAATAGAGCACGAGTGCAATCAAGGCCGGCGCCGTGCCGATGCCGCGAATGCCGATGGCAGCCGCTAGCGCCACATGGGTGGCGAGATAACCGAGCGGCAGCATCAAGAGGCCGAAGAGCGCCAGGCTGGGGATCGTCTGGATCAGGCTGAGCCCCTGCAGCACGATGGCCCGCAGCCTCGGCACCCAGAAGCAGAGAATGCCGAGCGGCAGGCCGAGGACAACGGCGATGGCAAGCGAGCCGAAGGCCAGCAGCAGATGTGAAATTGCTTCCGTCTCGAACTGCGGCGCCCGCGTCGAAAATTCCTTCATGATCGACAGGCTGTCGAGCAGGCCGGACGAGAGGAAGGCGAAGAGCAGCGCCGCATAGGCGACAAGCGCTGCGACCCGCATCCACGGCGCCAGCCGGATTTTAACCAGTGCATCCGAGATGATCAGCCCGATCACTGCAAACAGCACCCAGAAACCGCCGCCGGGCGTCATGCGCGCCACGGTGCTGCCCGGCGGTGTGGCCGCGGCCGAAACGAGGCCGATCGCAATGATCAGCGCCGCAAGGCAGAGGGTGGCGATGACAAGCCGTGCAAGGGCATGGCGCAGGAACAGCGTCGCAAAGGCAGTCAGAACGAGAAGGATGGTAAGGATGATGACAGAGGGCTGGGGAAGAAGCTGCGTCAGCAGCATCGGCTTGCCGGCGGCGATGCGGTTCGCCTTGACATAGATGAAGGGCATCAGCGCCGTCGCCGCAATGCCGCCGGCCACCAGAACCACGCCGAGCCGGTCCAGCCTGCGGACCGCTGAGGTTTCTTCCATCGATCCAACCTTATGGGAAAGACGCTCCGCCCGCGACCGGGCGGAGCAAGGGCTGCTACTTCAGGAAGCCTTTTTCCTTGAGATAGGCTTCGGCGACGGATTTTGCCGGCTCGCCATCCACCTGGATCTTGGCGTTGAGTTTGCGCAACTCGTCGGCGCTCAGGCTCTTGAAGATCGGTGTGAGCACTTCCTCGATCTTCGGGTTGGCCTTCAGCACTTCTTCGCGGATGATCGGCGTCGGCGCATAGACCTGCTGCACGTTCTTGTCGTCTTCGAGAACGGTGAGTTCGGCCGCTTGGATCGCGCCGTCGGTGCCGTAGACCATGGCGGTGTTGACGCCGTTGGTCTGGTCGGCAGCCGCCTTGATCGTCGCCGCCGTGTCGCCGCCGGACAGCACGACCATCTGGTCCGGCTTCAGCTGGAAGCCGTAGGTCGTCTGGAAGGCGGGAAGCGCGCCGGCCGAATTGACGAATTCGGCCGATGCCGCAAGCTTGGCTTCACCGCCGCCGGCCACCCATTTGCCGAAATCCGTCAGGCTCTTCAGCTTGTTCGGCTCGGCGACGTCGTTGCGCACGGCGAGCGCCCAGGTGTTATTCGCAGGCGACGGCGTCAGCCAGACGATCTTGTTGGCGTCGTAATCGAGCTTCTTTGCCAGCTCGTAACCCTGGTCGATGTTCTTCCAGGCCGCGTCATCGGCCTTGTTGAAGAAGAAGCCGGCATTGCCGGTATATTCCGGATAGATGTCGATTTCGCCTGCGGTGATCGCTTTGCGCACGACCGGTGTGGCGCCGAGCGCGATGCGGTCCTGCGTCTTGATGCCGTTGGCTTCGAGCGCGAGCGCAATGACATTGCCGAGCAGCGTGCCTTCCGTGTCGATCTTCGACGAGACCACCACATCCGCGGCATGGGCCGCCCCCGCCGCGAAGGCGGTGAGCGAGACGGCAAGTGCGAGTTTCTTCAGCATGGAAAGTCCCCTTGGTTGACATCGTTGAACGTGGCGAAGGCTTCGCGCGGGAGCCTTGCGGGCAGGAAGTCCGCCGGCAGTGGAGGCGAGGCCGCCATCATGCCGGAATTGCGTGCGTCATGGAAATAGCGTGCACGTTCGAAAAATCGATGCAAGCCCCCTCCAGTTTTTGCGGCCGCACCACGATTATGGCGGCGAACACATCTCCGTGCGCGGAAACGCATTCCCTTTTCCGCGGCCGGCGCGATTTGTTTTTGTCCCCTTGCGTGTTTCCACGGCGTTCCGGTGCTGGTCGGTGGTTTTCCGCCGCCCGGATCTTTTTATTCGGGAAACGATAGCCCGCCTCTTTCGAGGCAGGGATATCTTTTTTCGTGAACACATCATATCGTCCGGTTTTTCCAGCGCTTTCCGGAGCCGCCATTTGCATCTCGGTGCCCTGTTCATCGCCCACCAAGTCCTCGCTTCCGGTTCGGTGCGCCAGACCGCGCGGCGTTTCCAGCTATCGCCGTCGACTGTCTCGACGGCCATCCACCATATCGAGACCGAACTGGCGATGAAGCTGATTGAGCGCACCTCCGGCGAGTTGGTGACGCTGATTGCAAGCGGCAGGGTGCTGGAAGGCCTGGCGCCGCTCACCGCGGCGATCGGCGAACTCGGCCAGCTGGCCGGTCACGACGGCGCCGACACAGACGAGGCCTGGGTTTCTCGCATTCCCATCAAGATCGTCACGATCGAGCGGTTTCTCGAAGTGGCCGATCAAGGCAGCATCAACCGTGCTGCCCGCCGCCTTCGCCTGGGTCAGCCGCAGCTTTCGCTTCAGCTTGCCAATCTTGAGAAATTCCTGGGTGCTCGCCTCTTCGAGCGGCAGGCGCAGGGCTCGGTGCTGACGGAGGAGGGCAGGCGCGCCTACCAGATTTTCACGACGGTCAGCCAGGCCTGGAACGATCTGAAATCGCAGGCCGACGAGCGTTATCAGCGCACCGCCCGGTCGCTGCGCATTGGCTCGATCATCCCGACCGGCTCGGAAAGCTGGGTGGCGCGCTGTCTCGCCGCGCTGGTCTCCGAATGGAATCTGGACCGCAACAACAATGCGATCTCGCTGGTCTCGATGACCGCCGACGATCTGCGCGAGGCGCTGAAGAGTGGCCGCATCGATGTCGCGATCCTGGATTCGGTCTTCGGGCTGGAAAGCTTCCGCCATCGCAAGCTGCTGCAGACCGAGATGGTGGTGATCGCCCCGCCCGACAGCACCGGCACCGGCGTCGCCGATCTCGTCGCCGCTCACCCGATCTGCATGCCGAGCCCGCGCACCGGCCTCGGCCATGCGGCCATGGCCTTTAGCGACGAGCGCGCCCCAAACCGCCGCCTGCGCAGCCGGGATATCACCGCGGCGGATTCGTTGCCCGTGATCGTCGACCTCGTCGCCCATCACGGCTACGTCTCCTTCCTCGGCCGGGTCAGCGCCATGCCGATCGCGGATAAGGTGCGCATCGTCGATCTCGACGAACATCTGCCGATGTCCTATCACGTCGCCTTCAACCACCGCAAAGCCGCCGCCGATGCCTGCGCCGTCATCATCGAGGCGGCGGCGCGCATTACGTCGGAACCTGTCGCACAGACCGACAGCGCCAGGGAGAGCGCAGCATGACGATTTCGCTTGAGGTTTGCGTGGACAGCGCCGAAGGCCTTGCTGCCGCAATCGACGGCGGCGCCGGCCGCATCGAACTCTGCTCGGCGCTGGAGCTCGGTGGCCTGACGCCGCTGCCGAGCCTCATGCAGATCGCCGCCCGGGCGCCCATTCCAATCTACGCGATGATCCGCCCGCATGCCGGCCCCTTCATCTTCGCCAGGGCGGACGAAGAAGCGATGATGCTGGATATCGATGCCGTGCGCGCCGCAGGACTCGCCGGCGTCGTCATCGGCGCCAACCGCCCCGATGGCACGCTCGACATGCCGCTGATCCACCGGCTGAAGGCGTATGCTGCCGGGCTCGGTTCGACGCTGCACCGCGCTTTCGACCTGGTGCCGGATGCCGATCAGGCGCTGGAACAGGCGGTCGAACTCGGCGTTGAGCGCATCCTCACCTCCGGCTGCGCGCTGAAGGCCGCCGACGGCCTCGACACGCTGAAGCGTCTTTCGGCCAAGGCAGACGGCCGCATCTCGATCATGCCCGGCAGCGGCATCCGCCCCACCAATGTCACCGCCATCTTGCAGGCAACCGGCGCCCGCGAGGTCCACGGCTCCTGCAGTTCACCGGTCGAAAGCCGCGATCCGCGCGCGGTGGCCTTTGGTTTCGAGGCGAAAAGCTCGAACCGGACGGATAGTGCGGTGGTCAGGGAGATGTGCAGGGCGATTGCGTCAATGGAGCGTTAGCGGTCTCGCAATTCCGGACTGAAAGTGTTTTTGCGATTTTGAAACGCGAATGCAGTGCTTGCCGCATGGGTCCTCGGGTCAAGCCCGAGGACGACGGAGTGTGGTGTTGGCACTGCGGCAAAAAAGCGTCGTAGACACCAAACGATAAGCAAATTGGGACCGCGGGTTCTCCCCATTTTTGCGCGATCCCGGACATAAAAACCGGCGCCCAACTTTGATTGCTCCAAGCGTCGCTCTTGCCGGTCGCTGCCCCCACCCTCCGTCATACTCGGGCTTGACCCGAGTATCCACGCCGAGCACTCCACGCGCATGTTGTGCGTCGACTAACCACCAACCCGGATCACTGCCTTGATCAGCCCGCTCTTCTCATGCGCCCAGCGGGCGAGGTCGCGCGGTGCGTCGGCGAGCGTCGTGCGGTGGGTGATAAGTTTATCCACCGGCACCAGGCCCTTGGCGATCGAATCGGCCACATGTTCGAAATCGGCGCGGGTGGCGTTGCGGCTGCCGATCAGCATCATTTCGCGTTTGTGGAATTCCGGGTCGGAGAAGCGGATATCGTCCTTGACGACGCTGACCAGCACCAGCGCGCCGCCATGGGCGACGAAGGAGAAGGCCTTTTCCATCGACGGGCCGTAGCCCGTCGCGTCGAACACCACGTCGAAACCGTCGCCGCCGGTCTTTTCCTTGACGGCATCCGCCGTCGCCTCGTTGGCGACGATGCCGGAGGTGAAGCCGAAGCGCTCGGCCGCCATCTGCAGCCGCTCGGCGCTGGTATCGAGCAGCGTCACTTCATGGCCGGCGATGCGTGAGAAGATCGCTGCCCCGAGCCCGATCGGGCCGGCGCCGATGACGAGCGAGCGCGCGCCGGCGCCGGTCAGCGAGCGGCGGACCGCATGGGCGCCGATCGCCAGAAATTCGGTCGTCGCCGCCGCTTCGAGGCTCAGTCCCTTGGCGGGATAGAGGTTCTCGGCCGGAACCGAAATTTCCTCGCAGAACGCGCCGTCCGTATGGACGCCGAGCACCTTGATATTGGTGCAACAATTCGGCTTGCCCTTGATGCAGGCGACGCATTGGCCGCAGGAGAGATAGGGATTGACGATGACGGGCGTGCCGATGGCCATGGCAACGCCATCGCCGGCTTCCAGCACCGTCGCCGAGATCTCATGCCCCATCACCCGGGGATATTCGAGGAAAGGGTGCTTGCCCTCGAAGATATGATAATCCGTGCCGCAGATGCCGACATGGCTGACGGCAAGGCGCACCCAGCCGGCTGCGGGAGCCGTAGGCGAAGGACGCTCGACGATCTCGAGCACGCCGGGTTCCCGGCAAACAACTGCTTTCATGACGGGGCTCGCATTCTTCGTTCTTTACTGGTGTCGTGCCACTGCTGTTCGGTTCGTGCGGATAGCTGCCTCGCCCTAACCCTCTGCCGTAAACCGGGCGAAGGGACGTGCCCAGCGAGGCGTTGGCGAGGGACCGAAAGGTTGCGGCCTGGTCCCTTCTCCCCGGGTGCGGGGAGAAGGGGGCGGCAGCCGGATGAGGGGCAGGCCGCGATCTCTTGCTCGCCTCTCAATTGCTCTTGCGGCGGCGCAGCTGGTCGAAGAACACGATCACGATGATCAGCAGACCGGTGATGATGCGCTGCCAGAAGGAGTTGACGTTCAGAAGGTTGGCGCCGTTGTTGATGGTGGCGAGGATGAAGGCGCCGATCAGCGGGCCGTGCACGGAACCGACCGCGCCGAAAAGGCTGGTGCCGCCGATGACCGAGGAGGCAATCGCCTGCAATTCCCAGCCGTCGGCCTGCGTCGCATTGCCGATCGCGATGCGCGAGGCAAGCAGCACGCCGACGAAGGCGGCAAAGCCGGCCGAGAGGATATAGGCGAGATAGATCATGCCCTTGACGTTGACGCCGGAAAGGCGCGCCGCTTCCGCATTCGAGCCGACCGCGAAGAGATAGCGGCCCCAGCGGCTCAAATGCAGGAAGACGAAGGAGGGCACCGCCACCAGGATGACCATCCAGAACAGGCTCGGAATGCTGAGGAAATCGGCCCGCGCGAAATTGCTGAAACTCTCGTCGGTGATGCTGATCGTCGAGCCGTTGGTAATCAGCAGGCCGATGCCGCGCAGCGACGTCAGCGTTGCCAGCGTGATGATGAACGGCGGCAGGCCCATATGCACGATGCCGAAGCCGTGAAAGGCGCCGATCGCCACGCCGATGGCGAGCGTTAGCACGATCGCGCCCCACAGCGGCACGCCGGCCTGCAGCAGCCAGGCGATGATGACGGTGCAGAAGCCGACGATGGCGCCGACCGAAAGGTCGATGCCGGCGGTGATGATGACGAAGGTCTGGCCGAGCGCCAGGATCGCGGTCATCGCCCCCTGACGCAGCAGGTTCGAGATGTTGAGCGGCGTCCAGAAGCTCGGGGTGACCAGCCCAAGCACGACCCAGAGGAAGATCAACAGCCCGATGAGCGTCAGGCCGAACAGGATGTTCATTTTCCGGCGCGGCGGCGGCGCGACGATTTCGGTGGGGGTGGCAGTCATGAATTTTCTCCCTCTTATTCTTGTGGCTCAGACGCCGATCGCTTCGCTGAGCACTTCTTCATGCGTCGCCGCGTGATAATCATGGCTGGCGACGATCTTGCCGCCGCGGAAGACGTGCAGCCGGTCGGCCAGTTCGTAGACCTCCGGCAGGTAGGAGGAGATCAGGATGATGCCGGCGCCCTCCTTCAGAAGCTTGGCGAATAGCCGATAGATTTCCGCCTTGGTGCCGACGTCGACGCCGACTGTCGGCTCGTCGAAGATGAACAGCCTGGCGCCGTGGCTCAGCCACTTGCCGATGACGATCTTCTGCTGGTTGCCGCCCGACATGCTGGAGGCCGGAACGCGCCGGCTCGGCGTCTTGATGCTGAGATTGCGGATCTGATTGTCGGCATTCGCCGATTCCCGCGCGTGGTTGATGACCGGCCCGTGGCTGAGGCGCCCGAACACCGGCAGGTTGATGTTGAGGCCGATCGACTGATTGAGGCAGAGCCCCTGGTCGCGCCGGCTTTCCGGCGCCAGAGCGATGCCGAGCTCCATGGCCGTGCGTTCGTTCCTGATGTCGACGCGCTTGCCCATCCAGTGGATTTCGCCGGCGCTTGTCGGCTGGCGACCGTAGAGCCCGAGCGCGAATTCGCTGCGTCCGGCGCCGATCAGGCCATAGAGGCCGACAATCTGTCCGGCCTTGACGCTGAGCGACACGTCCTCGAAGCCCGGACCCGAAAGGCCCTTGACGTCGACGATCGTCTGGCCGATCGCAATCTCTTCCTTGTGATAGATCTGTTCGATCGAGCGGTTGATCATCAGCGCGATCAGCTCGGCGTCGTTGGTCTCGCCGATCAGGCGCGTGCCGACATGCGTGCCGTCGCGCAGCACCGAGACTCGGTCGGCCAGCTCGAAGACTTCTTCCATGCGGTGGCTGATATAGACGATGGTGACGCCTTCGCCCTGAAGGCGGCGGATCAGCTTGAACAACTGTGCCGATTCCTGGCGTGTGAGATAGGCGGTGGGTTCGTCGAAGATCAGGAATTGCGTGCCGCGCATGGCGGCGCGCGCGGTCGCCACCAGCTGCTGCTGGCCGATCGTCAGCGAGCTCAACAGTGCGCCTGCCGGCAGTCCGAAGCCGAGATCGTCGAGCACGGCCTGCCCCATCTTCTCCATCTGCTTCTTGCGCATCAGGCCGTAGCGGTTGACCTCGTCGCCGAGGAAGAGGTTGGCAGCGACCGTCAGGTGCCGGCAGAGTACGACTTCCTGGTGGACGGCGTTGATGCCGCGGGCGATCGCCTCGTTCGGCGTCGACAGCCCGACAGGTTGGCCGCACCACAGCACTTCGCCGGCGGTGCGGGTGATGACGCCGGTCAGCAATTTGATCAGGGTGGATTTGCCGGCGCCGTTTTCGCCGACGATGGCGTGAATTTCACCGGCGAGAAAGGTCAGCGTCGCCGGCTTCAGCGCCTGCACATGACCGTAATTCTTCTGCAGGCCTTTGAGTTCGAGGATAGGCGATCCGGCGGGAATTCGATTGGCTTCTTTCAGCGTCGCGCTGTCATCATGGCGATGACTGACCTCTTCGAGTCCGATCATGGACCTCTCCTCCTTCTTGTCACGTCTGCTCTCCATCCCGTGGTAACCATAGCATGGCCCCTGGTAACCATAACATGGATGGAAAAAGCCGCGCCGGGTTTTGAAGCCGGCGCGGCCTTGGTCTTATAGTTTACTTGATCTTCGGGTTCAGCAGCGCGTCGATCTTCGGATCGGCCATATTCGCCTTGGTGACGAGGTTGGCGCCGGTGTCGACATTGGCTTCGACCTTCTCGCCCTTGGAGACGGCAAGCGCGGTCTTGATGCCGTCATAACCCATGCGGTAGGGGTCCTGAACGACCAGTCCGGCAATGGCGCCGTCCTTGAGGAAGCCGACCGTCTTGTCGTCGCTGTCGAAGCCGATGACCTTGATCTTGTCGCCGAGCTTGTTTTCGGCGATCGCCTGGCCGACACCCTGTGCCAGGATGAGGTTCGAGGCGAAGACGCCGACGAGTTTCGGGTTAGCCGTGATCAGGTCGGTCATCATGTTGAGGCCGGTCGTTGCCTGTCCATCGCCGTACTTGTCGGCAATGACCTTCAGACCCGGATGCTTGGTCTTGACCTGATCCAGGAAGCCTTCGCGGCGCTGTTCCAGCGAGCCGACGCCGGGAAGGTTGGTGAGGATGACGATTTCGCCCTCTTCCTTGCCCGTCATCTCCTTGATGGCGGCAGCCAGGCCGTCGGCGGCGATACGGCCGCCCTGAACGTTGTCGGTCGTCAGGAACGAGCTGAATGCCTTGGAGTCGGCGCCGGAGTCGATGCCGATGATCGGAACCGACTTGGCGGCTTCATCGATCGGCTTGCCGAGCGCCTTGAATTCGGTCGGCGAAATGACGATGGCGGCCGGCTTGCCGGCAACGGCGTTTTCCAGAATGCTGATCTGACCGTTGATGTCGGATTCTGCCTGGGCGCCGAGTTCCGGCACGTTGACGCCGAGATCCTTGCCGGCCTTGCGGGCGCCGGCCAGAACGATCTGCCAGTAGAAGGACGTGGTGTCCTTGACGATGATCGGGATTGTCACGTCGGCGGCAAAGGACGTGACCGGCATCGCCGTGGCGATGACGGCGGCACCCGCGAGCGCGGTAAAGGCGCGGCGCGACAGAAGGGATTTCATGATGGTCATAAGGGTTCTCCTCTCAAGATGCGTTCTCCTCCAATAAACCGGACCGCTGAACGCTGGCGGAGGGTTTTTATCGATAAAAAACATTTGCAGGCTGAAGCTAGCCGAGGCGCAATCAAATTGCAAGGGTGTCGATCGCGCTTTTTTGCTTTGCTAAACTCCGCCCAAGCAACTGATTTTATTTCAATACAATGATACCCTAAAATAGGTATCAGCCCAGATCGACCTCATGCGGATGCACGACGCCCTTTTTTAAAATCAGGTTGCCATACAGTCGAAACTCGGTGGTCGCGACGATATAGGCAGCCTTGCGGGCCATTGCGTAAAAGGCGAACCGCTCCACCGGCACGATACGGAAATCGCCGGCGCGCCGGGAAACGATTTCTTGGAACTCGGCGCAGACCTCCGGCACGGCCTGTGGGTCGCCGACAACCTCCATCCGCCAGGCCGTTTCCGGCACGAAAGTGTCGAGCGGCATGTGGGCGAGGATCGCCTCGGCCATCGCGGTGGCGCTGACGCCGTCGGCGCGGATGACCGGCGGCCCCATCGAGCCGGAGGGGAAATTGGCGTCCGAGATGACGATGTCGTCGCCATGCCCCATGGTCTTCAGCGCATGAAGCAGGTCGGGGCCGAGCAGCGGATGGATCCCTTTGAGCATAGTGTCTCCTCAGACTCGGACGGCTTCGGCGCCAAGCGGCGGCGCAACCAGCGTATAGGGTTCGAATTCGCCGTAGATCGCCTCGGCAAGCCGCGGCTCGACGATTTCCATGTTGCGCGTCAGGCTCGAAGGTTTCGCTGTGCCGATCAGCACCGAGGCGACGATCGCCTCGTTCAGCGGAAACTGTATGGCGGCAGCCGCGAGCGGCACGCCATGGCTTTTGGCGATTGCCTCCATCGCGCCGACCTTGGCAAGCACCTCGTCATCGGCCGGCATATAATCGAAATGCGAGCCCGGCACCGGGCCGGTGGCGAGAATGCCGGAGTTGAAGACGCCGCCGATGACCAGCGACGTGCCCTTCTGCCGGCAGAGCGGCAGCAGTTCGGCGACGGCTGAGCGGTCGAGCAGCGTATAGCGGCCGGCGAGCAGAATGCAGTCGAGGTCGGCTTGGCGCATGACGTCGAGGCAGACCGGCACTTCGTTGACGCCGAGGCCGAAGGCGGAAATCGCGCCTGACGAGCGAAGCTCCTCCAGCGCCTTCACGCCGGAATCGAGAAACTGTTTCAGGTAGACCGCATTTTTTGCCGCGCCATGAGTGTAGCCGCCGAGATCGTGCACGTAGAGAATGTCGATGCGGTTGAGGCCGAGGCGGGCATAGCTGAATTCGACCGAGCGCATGATGCCGTCATAGGAATAGTCATAATCAGCATCGAAGGACAGCGGATCGACATAGCCGTAATGGGGCACGGTGCCCGTCGGTACCGGCCGCAGCAGCCGGCCGACCTTGGTGGACAGCACGTAACTGCCATCCGCCTGGTCACGCAGGAAATCGCCGACGCGGCGTTCGGCGAGACCCAGCCCATACCAGGGCGCCACGTCGAAATAGCGGATGCCGCTGTCCCAGGCCGCCTGCAGCGTGTCGATCGCCACCTCGCGCGGGCATGCGCGGTAAAGACCTCCGAGCGCTGCCGCGCCGAAACTGATTTCGGTCACCTCCAGCTTGGTCTTGCCGATCCGTCTCGTCTTCATCATTCCCCCTCACGAAGAACTTGAAATTCGCTATCTCAAGCCATCCCGGGAAAGCTGTGAAGCTGGTCTCGGGAAGCGCATAAACAAGGATTAGAGCGTTGCGCCCAGATGCCACGGCACGAATTCATTGTCGCCGTAGCCGAAGAGCTCGCTCTTGGTTTTCTTGCCCGAGGCCGTATCGACGATCAGCTCGAAGATCTCGCGGCCCTTGCCGCTGATCGTCGCGTCACCGGTGGCGATCGTGCCGCAATCGATGTCCATGTCCTCTTCCATCGAGGCATAGAGCGCCGAATTGCTGGAAAGCTTCAGCGACGGCGCCGGCCGGCAGCCGAAGCAGCTGCCGCGGCCAGTCGTGAAGGCGATCATGTTGGCGCCGCCGGCCACCTGGCCGGTCGCCGAGACCGGATCGTAACCGGGTGTGTCCATGAAGACCAGGCCGGGGGCAGTGACCCGCTCGGCATAACCATAGACCGCCGTCAGCGGCGAGCGGCCGCCCTTGGCAACCGCGCCGAGCGACTTTTCCAGGATGGTGGTGAGCCCGCCGCGCTTGTTGCCGGGCGACGGGTTGTTATCGAGCGAAGCGCCGTGCAGGGCGACATAATCCTCCCACCAGGCGATCTTCTCGTCGAGCTTCTTCGCCACCTCGTCGCTGACGGCGCGGCTGCGCAGCAGATGTTCGGCACCATAGATTTCCGAGGTCTCCGACAGGATCGCCGTGCCGCCGGCCGCTGCCAAAAGATCGGCCGCCACTCCGAGCGCCGGATTGGCGGTGATCCCGGAAAAGCCGTCGGACCCGCCGCATTGCAGCCCGATGATGATCTCACCGACCGACATTGGCACGCGTTTTTCCTTGCCGACATCGGCGGCGATCTCGCGCAGCATGCCCATGGCGCGCTCGACAGCGCGGCGCGAGCCGCCGGCATCCTGAATGTTGAAATGCCGCTTGGAGGCGCCGGCGCCGCTCTGGCCGTAGAGCGTCAGCTGATTGACCTCGCAGCCCAGGCCGATCATCAGCACGCCGCCGAAATTGACATGCCTGGTATAGCCGGCAAGTGTGCGGTGCAGCACGTTCATGCCGTCGCCGGTAGAGCTCATGCCGCAGCCCTGGTCGTGTACGATCGGCACGAAACCGTCGATGCCCTCGTAATGCGGCAGGATCGTCCGGTTCGCCTCGTCGGCGATTGCCCGGCAGACCGTGGTGGAACAGTTCACGCTGGCGATGATGCCGATATAGTTGCGCGTCGCTGCCCGCCCGTCGGCGCGGCGATAGCCCATGAAAGTCCGCGCCTTGTCGTCGGCAGTCGCGGTTTCTGGCGCCGAATTGGCGGTCGCAGCCAAGCGGTCGTTTTCGAAATGTAGATTGTGGCTGTGCACATGATCGCCGGCCTTGACCTCGGCCGTGGTACGGCCGATCGCCTGTCCGTATTTCACCACCGGGGACCCAAGCGGAATATCGGCAATTGCGACCTTGTGGCCGGGATCGATTTTCTGGCGGGTTTCGATGCCGGCAACCGTCGACCCCGGCGCGATGGCCGCCGTTGCGACCGCGACATTGTCACCGGCCGACAGGATGATCCAAGGCAGTTTGTCCAAGTCTCTTCTCCCTGGAGCGTGGTGCCGAAAGTATGAGCGGTTTCGACATCATGCTCTAACTTTTGAATCTAGGAAACGCTCGCTGCACCGGCGAATGCGATTGATTTTGTTTTTTATCTACAATAAACATTTTCAAGTCAACGGGAATATTGATCCTGTGGACGAGGGAGGCAACGAGCCGCAGACGGCTGGAAATACGCTAATGGTCGTTTGAACAAGCCCCGGTCCGATGCCGTCCAGCTTCTTGAGCTGGGATGGCGGTGCGGACACGCGGGCGAAAAGCGGGGGTCGGATGGCAAGGCAGAATACGGTCTTCAAGGAAGCCTATAACAGGTATGCCGCGGCGCTCCGCACGGATACCGCACTGCCTTCGGAACCGGAGATCGCCGCCCAGCTCGGCGTCAGCCGCTCGACGGCGCGCGCCATCCTGACGCGGCTTAGCGAAGAAGGCATCATCCGCTGGAACAAACGCCAGAAGACCGTTCTGCGCCAACCCACGGACCGCGATCTCTTTCCCTCCGAAGAAACCGATTCCCTGCATGACATCATCGAGCGTAGCTTCATGCAGCGCATCCTGGCCGACGATGCCGCCCCCGGCATGCAGATCAACGAGCTGGAGCTTGCCCGCGAGATCGGCACCGGCACAACCAGCGTGCGCGAGTTCCTGATCCGCTTCTCCCGCTTCGGCCTGATCGAGAAGCGGCCGAACAGCCATTGGACGCTCAAAGGCTTTACCCGCGAATTCGCCCTCGAACTGGCCGATGTGCGCGAGATGTTCGAGCTGCATTCGGCCGCCGAATTCGGCCGGCTTCCCCAAGGCCATCAGGCCTGGACCGATCTTGCCGCCATCCGCGACGACCATCACGCCATGCTTGCCGACATCAACCAGCGCTTCCGGGATTTCTCCGTCCTCGACGAACGCTTCCACTTGCTGATCCATCGCGCTTCGAAGAACCGCTTCATCGCCGATTTCTACGATGCGATCGCCATCGTCTTCCACTATCACTACCAGTGGAACAAGACGGCCGCGCGCGAGCGTAACGAGCGCGCCATCCACGAACATCTGGATTATATCGCAGCACTCGAATCCGGCGACCAGGCCGCGATCGAGAAAGCCTGCCGCGCCCATCTGCACTCCGCCCGCCAGACCCTGCTGCAATCCCTGCCGCAGCTGGCGACGGAGACTGCGTGAGGTGGTGAAGGGCTACACGGCACAACGCCAAACGTTGACCCCCGCAACCCCTCATGAAACCTTCTGATCCCTAAGCCGTTATCGTGCTCATGACGGGCGCTAAACTCAATCCTAGATCGGTCGACGGCTTGGAGCCGCAAGGTTCCCAAACGTCGTTCGAGGAGAAGGCTGCGCCTGTCGAGCCCGTGCCGCCGCCGGAGGCCGACGAACCCAGCCCGGAACTGACGCCCGAGGAGGCCGAACAGGCGCGCAAGAAATATCTGCTCAAGCGTTTCTGGATCAGCGCGCGCCATTATTGGGGCCGCGGTGGCGACAAGCTCGCCTGGCCGTGCACCCTCGGGCTATTGGCGCTGATCGGCATCAATGTGGCCTTCCAATATGGAATCAATCTCTGGAACCGGGCGATCTTCGACGCCATCGAGCGGCACGATGCCGGCACCGTTTATTTCCTGAGCGCCGTCTTCCTGCCGCTCGTGCTCGGAACCGTCGCCGTGGTCACCACGCAGGTCGCCCTTCGCATGATGATCCAGCGCCGCTGGCGTTCCTGGCTGACGACCGCAGTCATCGGGCGCTGGCTGGCGAACGGCCGTTACTATCAGCTGAACCTCATCGGCGGTGACCACAATAACCCCGAAGCGCGCATTTCCGAGGATTTGCGGATCGCCACCGAAGCCCCTGTCGATTTCATCGCCGGGGTCATATCGGCCTTTCTGTCGGCCTCGACCTTCATCGTCGTGCTCTGGACGATCGGCGGGGCATTGACACTGACGATCGCCGGTTTGACCGTCACCATACCAGGTTTTCTCGTCGTCACAGCGGTCCTCTACGCCGCGATCACCTCCAGTTCGATGGCCGTCATCGGCCGCCATTTCGTCCAGGTCTCCGAGGCGAAAAACCAAACGGAAGCCGAATTTCGCTATACGCTGACGCATGTGCGCGAAAACGGCGAAAGCATCGCCTTGCTCGGCGGTGAAGAGGAGGAGCGCAACGACCTCGACAAGACCTTCACCAAGGTGCTCGGGCAATGGGCGCTGCTTGCCCGCCAGCATATGCGCACCACGCTTGTGTCGCATGGATCGATGCTGATTGCACCGGTTGTGCCGGTTCTGCTCTGTGCGCCGAAATTTCTCGAAGGCAGCATGAGCCTGGGACAGGTCATGCAGGCGGCCTCTGCTTTCGCCATCGTTCAGGGTGCGTTCGGATGGCTGGTCGACAACTATCCCCGTCTTGCCGATTGGAACGCCTGCGCACGGCGCATTGCCTCGCTGATGATGTCGCTCGACGGGCTCGAACGCGCCGAACAGAGCGACGCGCTCGGCCGCATCAAGCGCGGTGAGACGGAGGGCGAGGCGATGCTCAGCCTGAACGATCTCTCCGTATCGCTTGACGACGGTACCGCCGTGGTCAAGGAAACCCAGGTCGCGATCGAACCCGGCGAGCGGGTGCTGGTGGCGGGAGAATCCGGTTCGGGCAAGAGCACGCTGGTGCGAGCGATCGCCGGTCTTTGGCCGTGGGGCGACGGCAGCGTCAACTTCCACGTCGACAGACGCTTGTTCATGCTGCCGCAGCGGCCCTATATCCCATCCGGCACGCTTCGCCGCGCCGTCGCTTATCCGGGTGCTGCCGATAGCTGGACATTGGATCAGATCAAGGCGGCCATGGACAAGGTGGGCCTGGATTATCTGAACGGCAAGATCGAGGAAGAGGCGCCGTGGGACCAGACCTTGTCGGGCGGCGAAAAGCAGCGGCTCGCCTTTGCCCGCCTGCTGCTGCACACACCCGATATCATCGTGCTGGATGAAGCAACCTCGGCACTCGATGAAAAGAGCCAGGACCGGATGATGCAGATGGTGATCGAGGAATTGCCTGAGGTGACGATCATCAGCGTCGCCCATCGCGCCGAGCTCGAAGTCTTCCATAGCCGCAAGATCACCCTGGAGCGGCGTCGGGGCGGGGCAAAGCTCGTCAGTGATGTCGATCTTATCAAGCGCACGAGAAAACCGAACTTGCTCTCCCGCGTTTTGGAAAACCGCCGCGCCTCGCCAAAGGCCAGAACGGCCTCGAACAAGGCGGCGCAGCCCCGGAATGGAAGCTGACGTCGGCTTGGTGACGGACATCAATCGCCCAACGAAGGTTCCGGGCTCGCCATCTTTGCAGTATACCTCTGCAGGGCAATTTCCTCGCGAGGGCGGACGAGGCAAGCACTCTTGGTGGCAAGAAATTCAATATTATATTCAGAACATTGGGGTGTTTCAGAAGGCCGCTTTGCGCCGTGACGCAAGAAAAACCCACCCTTATTCGCCGCTTGATCTCATTGGTCAAAATCGTGTGGACCGTTTCGATCGTCATGACGGCCACAGCCGTGGGCGCCAGCTACGGTTGGCAAAGTCACGGCTTTGTCGGAGCGTTGGCGCTTGGTTTTGTCGGCCTTGTCGCCGGAGGCTTCCTCAGTTCACCGTCGTTTCTTTTGGCGGTGCTGGCAGCGCTGACTTAAACGCCTTTCGCCCTTGAGCTTCAACCTCTGCATTTCGAGAGAATCTCATCGACAACGACGGCGAGCGGACGAGTGGCGTCGATGACCGCACCACAGTTCGGAATGTCCTCTTTCGTTGCATGCAGCCGCACAATCAGCGCCCGTTCGGCAGGTCTTCCGCCAAACTCGTCTTCCGGTCTGCCGGCAAGCCGCCGGTTCAACGTGTCCAGATCGACATCGAGAACGAAAACCCCGTCGAACAAATCGATAAAGCGGGAGAAGTTTCTGGAACCGCCGCAGAAGAAGGAGATCGCCTTGCCTTGATCGGCGATTACGGATCTGACTTTCTCGACATCCCAGATGTGATGCGCTTGCTTCCATTCGAGACTGTCGGCCACGCTGTCGTCGGCAGACAGGGGTTTCCCGGTATCGGGGTCGCCGACATAAGCCAACTCCCTGTCACCGTGGATGACATGGTAACCGCACCGCTGCAGCTCTTCCGCCACCGTTGTTTTGCCGGTGCCGGAAACGCCTTCGATCAGATAGTTTTTGACGCCCACTCGTCGATCCCCTTATCGGCCAAGCCGAGCCGCCTAATGCGACGTCGCCTCGCTGGCGACAGCCGCGCCCTCTTGGCTCCGGCCATGCCCGACCGGGATCAGCCAGGTGGTGAAGAAGGTCAGCACGGCAACGACGACCACACCCCAAAAACTCCAGTGCAGGGCCGCATTGAAGACCGCGCGGATTGCCGGGTCGGCGGCGAGCGCCGACAGCCCGGTCGGCTGGTTCAGCGCCTCGTGCAGGCCGGCCGCCGCTTGGCCGCCGGCATAGTGGTTGATGCCGGCATTGAGGATGGCGCCGAGCACGGTGGCGCCGAGCGTATTGCCGAGGCTGCGGGCAAAGATGATCGAGGCGGTGGCGCTGCCGCGCATCGACCATTCGACGCTGTCCTGCACCAGCACGATGCTGGTCAGGCTGATCAGCCCCATCCCGAAGCCCATGAAGAAGGAGCCGGCGCCGGCAAGCGCCGGTGAACTCTCAGGCGTCAGGAACAGCAGGAAACAGGCGCCGAACGGAAACAGCAGGCTGCCGACGCGCAGCGTCCGGCGGATGCCGAACGTCTTGTAGAAGCGGCTGGACAGCATCACCGCCAGCGGCCAGCCGACGACCAGCATGGTGAGCGTGAAGCCGGCGACGATAGGCGACCGGCCGAGCACGCCTTGCACATAGATCGGCAGGATCGTCGAAAGCCCGATCAGCGCCATGCCGGCAAGCAGGGTTGCCGCATTGCTGGTGGCGATCAGCCTTCGACTCCAGAGCGGGATCGAAATGATCGGCTCCGGCGCCCGCTTCTCCTGGGCGAGGAAGAGGATGCCGGCGACCACGAAGACGGCGAAAAGCGACATCAGGATCCAGGCGCTGGCATCGGTTTCGGTCAGCATCACCAGCAGCGCGACGATCGAGATCGAAAACAGCACCGATCCGAGATAGTCGATCTTGGCCTGCTTGTGCGCCACGTCCTCCTTCAGGAAGATCATGAAGGCGATGATCGAGAGAATGCCGATCGGCAGGTTGATCCAGAAGATCCAGGCCCAGGAGATATTGTCGACGATGATGCCGCCGGCAAGCGGCCCGACGACGGCCGAGGTCGCCCAGACGGTCGCCATCGCACCCTGCACCCGGCCGCGTTCCTCGAGCTTGAACAGATCGCCAATGATGGTCATCGTTACCGGCTGGATGGCGCCCGCACCCAACCCCTGCAGCAGCCGAAACAGCACCAGCGACATCATCGACCAGGCAAGCCCGCAGAGCAAAGAGCCGACAAGAAAGATCAGGATGCCGCCGATCAGCACCGGCTTGCGGCCGAAAATGTCGGAAAGCTTGCCGTAGATCACCGTCGTCGTCGACTGCGCCAAGAGGAAGGCAGAAAACACCCAGCTGTAATAGGAAAAGCCGCCGAGCTGGCCGACGATGCGCGGCATCGCGGTTGCCACGATCGTCGCCTCGATCGCCACCATGAAGGTCGCGAACATGATGGTCGCGACGACAAGCACGCGGTTCGAGCGATGCGCTGCATTCGACATGACGATCCTCTTCGGGTGCTCCGCGGGCGCCGGAATACGGCAGGCTGGCTGGTGTGGGGCGATGTGCCGCGTGCGGAGTGACGGGTAGTTTTACGTCCGCAAGCGTGAGTCGTAAAGCCGTTCCAGCGGCAGCTGTTCTTTTCGTCCGATTTCGCAGGCACCAAGCGAAGGCCCCGGCGCACTGAGCCCAGGGCCTTCATTCCGTCAGCAGCTCAAGCGGCCATCCGCTTTATCCTTACTGCGGGCAGGCCTCGCTGCCGGAGCCGGTGTCCGCCGAACCGGCGGTACAACCCGGCGTCGGCTGCAGATCCGGATTGACCCCACCGGGATTGATCGTGCTGCGGCCGCGATTGAGCTCGACGCCGCCATTGCCGCTCGTGCTGCCGGTGGTGCCGGGATCGGTGCCGACGGACCCCGTGCCCGTGGACCCGGTGGCCCCAGCACCCGTGCCGGCCGAACCAGCGCCGGACGAACCCGCCCCCGAACTGCCCGATCCGCCGATAACAGGCGCGACCGACAGCCGCCCACTGGAATCCGCACCGCCGGCCGTCTGCGCCAGCGCCGAGCCGGCAAGGCCGATCGAAAGGAGGGATATTGCGATGAGTTTACAGGACATGATTTTCTCCATCCTTGTTGTCTCAAGAGGAGAACCTATTGGGCGGTGGCATGTTCCTATCGGGGGCCGCGTTTTCACGGTCGTTTGATAGCGGGCGCTGGTCAAGTCCCCTGAACTATTCCAGCCCCCTGCCGGCCAATGCCCGCATCGCACTGTTGGCGGTGTTGCACAGCCTGTTATTCGTCATCCATCAAATGAAACTCCTGCGCTGCCTGAGGGCAGAGAAGCCTGAACTGCTCGATCAGCGGCGGCATCCCCGAAGCGCACGAGACGTCTGAATTCTCTGGTAGTGGGAAAGTGACACTCTGCGGTGTTCCGGCAGAAGGTTCGAAGGACAGGGTACCTTCGCTGCAATTGGCGGTGGAACGAAAAGTGTCTCTCCCATTCTCTTTTGTGTACATCGCCACGCACTGCTTGACGGTCAGCTTGCCGCCATGGGCTCTTGTCTCGCCTCCCGGGTCTCGCTCGCAATATTCCTGGAAGTTGGCCTGATTGACGTTCCCTTCCATAACCGCAGCGCTTGAATCGGTCCCGCTCCTGCTGACGAGCGTTCCGTTCCATCCAGCACACGAGGCGAGAGGGAACTCTGCTGCCTGCGCAGCGGACAAGCTAAATGTGAAAAGCGCGATGCTTAAAAGCGATATCTTCATAGATCCTCCTAATTGCTAAACTCGGTCGCGTTCGATCAATATCGGTCGCGAAATGTCGATGAAGGCAGCGCAGCCGCCTTGAGTGAAGAAGCCCTCAAGCCGTTGAAGCCTTGCCTGTCGGCTGGCCAAAGCCAGTCTAAAGGTGGATGAAGAATTTTAAGAGAGGCTTATAACGTTCGGAACGTCATGAAAGAAAAATGGTGCCGCTTGCAGGACTCGAACCTGCGACCCCATCATTACGAATGATGTGCTCTACCACCTGAGCTAAAGCGGCATCTCGCGGCCGAACGATGCGGCCCGCGATTTGCATGGCGCTGATACAGCCATTGTCCGAAGATTTCAAGCGCCCTGTCATGCCTTTGGCAAAAAAGAGGGCAGGGTGGGAAACTCGGTTTAAAGGCTAAGCCGGGCACGGGCGGCCTTGTATTCGGCCTCCAGCCGGTCGACGAGTTTTTCCACGGGCTCGACGGCCTTGATGGCGCTGATCCCCTGGCCGCTGCCCCAGATGTCCTTCCAGGCCTTGGCGCCGCCGACCGCCTGCTCGAAATCCATCTTCGAGACATCGGCTGCCGGCAGGTTGTCAGGGTCCATGCCGGCGGCGACGATCGAGGGCTTCAAATAGTTGCCGTGCACGCCGGTGAAATAATTGGAATAGACGATATCGCCAGCCGCCCCTTCGACAATCGCCTGCTTGTAAGCCTCGGTGGCGCGCGCTTCTTCGGTCGCGATGAAGGGCGAGCCGATATAGGCCATGTCGGCGCCCATCGCCTGCGCGGCGAGGATGGCGCCGCCGGTGGCGATGGCGCCGGCAAGCAGCAGCGGCCCGTCGAACCATTCGCGGATTTCCTGGATCAGCGCGAAGGGTGAAAGCGTGCCGGCATGCCCGCCGGCGCCCGCCGCCACCGCTATCAGCCCGTCCGCGCCCTTGCGGATGGCCGAATGGGCGTGGCGGTTGTTGATAATGTCGTGCAGCACGATGCCGCCATAGGAATGCACGGCGGCATTGACCTCGGGCACGGCGCCGAGCGAAGAGATCACAACAGGCACCTTGTATTTGACGCAGAGCGACAGATCGTGCTCCAGTCGCTTGTTCGACATATGGACGATCTGGTTGACGGCAAAGGGGGCGGCCGGCCGGTCGGGATGGGCGGCGTCGTGGCGGGCAAGCTCTTCGGTGATCTCGGCCAGCCATTCGTCGAGCTGGCTTTCCGGCCGGGCGTTCAGCGCCGGAAACGCTCCGATCACTCCTGCTTTGCATTGCGCTAGCGTCAGTTTGGGATGCGAGATGATGAACAGCGGCGAGCCGATGACCGGCAGTCTCAAATTGTCCTCGAGGATCGGGGGGAGGGCCATGGTTCATCGCTTCCATTGACGTTTACGAAAACGTCAATCTCATAACAGAGAAGAAAAGACGATAAAAGAGCGCCTGCCATGCCTTCGCCGATTTCACCCCGAATATATCAGTCCGAGACAGCTCACAAATAAGGTCCGCAAGCGCTGAAACCCGCCGATTATCCCCGCCGATCCACCGTGGCCCACTCTCGCAAGGCTTGCGGTTTGCCGCACTTGCCGTTACCGAATTTTGATGGAGAACGGCGGGGATTGCAGTCCGATGCCGAGTTCAAGGTGAAGGACTTGACGTGAGCGGATTAGAAACGGCCATCAGAACAGCGCTCGACAATTCCGATCGCGACAATCCGGAGGTTCGAGCGAGGATCTACCAGTCGGCCCGCCAGGCGCTGGAAGCCGGCCTGCGCAAGCAGGACATTACCGACGCCGAGGTCGTTGCCCATCATCGCCATCGCCTGGAAAGCACCATCCACGCTATCGAAAGTGAGGAGCGCGACCGACTTCACCCGCGCCAGAGGCCGCCGGAGGTGCCGGTGCCTCCTGATGTCGAAATGCCGGCGCCGCCGGTGCATCGGGGAGATGTTGCCGATATTGACAACCTCATTGACAGTCCCGTGCCCGCAGGCGAGACCCGCGGCGCCCCCGAGATCGCCATGCACCGCGGCGACGATTCGAATCTCGACGGCGTGCATGCCGGCCATGCCGATCATCTCGCAGCCGCCCCGGTCGGCGAGGAACGCCTGACGCGCGGCCAGCGCGCCACCAACATGGATTTCCGCCCGGAGCGGGCGGCAGGCCGCCGCAAGCCGCGCAAATTCTTTTCGCGGCTGCTGGTCTGGTGCGTGCTGCTCGCCTTTATCGGCATCGGCGCCTGGTGGGCGCATACATCGGGCCTGCTTTTGACGGCGGCCGAGCGCGACACCAGCGTCGCCAATCCGCCGGCCAGCACCCAGCCCGAGGATTTTACCGGCACTGACGATAGCGCCGGCAATGCGGCTTCCAAAGATCAGCCGGTGACCATCGATCCGCAGAACAGTTTTTCGGCCGATTGGATCCCAGTCTTCAAACCCGACGACGCTGACAAGATCCAGGCCGGTCCGCAGGCCCGCACCGAAAAGATCACCGAGAATGACGGCCCCGCCATCCGCCTGATTTCGCAGAGCGGTGCGGCCGAAGGCAATATCTCGGTCAGCGTGCCGCCCTCGGTGCTGCAGCAGCTTGCCGGCAAATCCTCGACAATCGCGCTGACGCTGCAATCGACCACCGACGAGCCGACGCAGGTCACCGTCGAATGCAATTTCCAGTCGCTCGGCAATTGCGCCCGCCATCGTTTCAACGTCACCCGGGAAAAATCGGATGCGCTGCTGCAGGTGAAGTTCGACCGCTCGCTGGCACCGAATGCGCCGGGCACGCTGACGATCAACAGCGATCTCGACGGCAAGGCGCGCGGCATCAACCTCTTCGCCATCCGCATCCTGCCGGGGCAATAACCCAGCCCTGGCGAAGCCGGTGGCGCCAGCCTCGGCGCAGCCGATGGCGTCAGCCCCGGCGCAGCCGATGGCGACGGCCGCTGCCCGCCGCCCTCTTTCAGAAAGCCTATTTCAGGAATCCATGCCCCGAGCCGATGATCTGCTCATCGACCGTGCCGAGCACCTTCTTGTCCTTGCCGTCATAATCCATCCGGTTCAGCATGTGGCGGATGAGTTCAAGGCGCGCCCGCCGCTTATCGTTGGCGCGGATCACCGTCCAGGGCGCGAAATCCGTATGGGTTTCCTTCAGCATCCGGTCGCGCTTTTCGCTGTAATCGTCCCATTTCGTCAGCGCCGCGATATCCATGGACGACAGTTTCCAGACTTTCAGCGGGTCGTGCCGGCGGTCGTGGAAGCGCTTCAGCTGCATCTCGCGGCCGATATCGAGATAGAATTTGAAGAAGAAGATGCCCTCATGGGCGATGATCTTTTCGAGCTGCGGCGCCTGCTTGAGAAAATCCTGATATTGCTGCGGCGTGCAGAAGCCCATGACCGGCTCGACGCCGGCGCGGTTGTACCAGGAGCGGTCGAACAGCACGAATTCGCCTGCGGTCGGAAACTGCGCGACATAGCGCTGGAAATACCATTGTCCCTGTTCGCGCTCGGTCGGCTTGGTCAGCGCCACGACGCGCGCAAGGCGGGGGTTCATGTTCTCCGAGGAGGCCGAGATCGCGCCGCCCCTGCCGGCAGCATCCCGCCCTTCGAACAGCGCCATCACCCGCTTGCCGGTTGCCTGCAGCCAGAACTGAACCTTGACGAGCTCCACCTGCAGCTTTTCCAGCTGCTCTACATAATCTTCTTCCTTGAGTTTCTTCTTGTAGGGAAATTCGCCGGATTCCAGCGCATGTTCCTCGACCCAATCCGGCAGAACGGGATCGTCGACATCTAAGATGCGCTTCTTTCCGCGGATATCCAGCTCGACCGCCCTGCTTTCGACGTCCCCAGCCACGTTGTCCTCCTGCCTCTGATCGTTTCTCACGCCAACATATTTACAGTTGGAAATCAAATCTTTCGCTGTCGGCCGGCGATTTTTCCAAATTTCGGCTGCAGCCTTTCGTATTGCAGACGCCAGCCGAAAATTTCTGTCATGAATTACCGCTATCAGGCAGAGTTCAATATAAGACAACGAATCGACGCCGCGAGGGCACTTGCAAGACGAAACTCCGTGGAGAAAAAGCCTGTTGGCGCGCATCCGGCGCGAGCGGCCGGTGCTGCTGGCGGCAATCCTCAGCGCACTCGCCGCGCTTGCCGCCGGCATGAACAAGTGGGTTGTGCTCGGCCTCCTGCTGATCATGATCGTCACCGCGCTTTTCAATGAGGCGCCTGTTATCAAGGATGCACCCGCCGAGCCGCTGGAGATTGCGCCAGAAGCGCCGCCGAGGCGCCTGCCTGAGGTTTCCTCCACGCTCTCCGGCCTCGATATACCGGTTATGGTGCTGTCGGACGATGCCTCGGTGCTCTTCCAGAACCGGGCTGCCGAAAAGGCCTTCGGCGAGGTGGTGCTCGGCGCCCATATATCGGCCCGCCTGCGCTCGCCGGGTGTGCTCGACATGGTGCGCGAAACCATCGCCACCAACGCCCCGAACCAGATCGAGCATGCAGAGAGGCTGCCCTCCGAACGCGTCTATATCGTGCGTAGCGCCCCCGTCGAATTCGCCGCCGAAGGCGCGCGCGAGCGTTATTTCATCCTCTCCTTCCGCGATATTTCAGAAGTCCGCCGCATCGACCGCATGCGCTCGGATTTCGTCGCCAATGCCAGCCATGAGCTGCGCACGCCGCTTGCGTCGCTCCGCGGTTTCATCGAGACCATCCAGGGCCCGGCGAAGAACGATCTGAAGGCGCAGGCGCGTTTCCTCGCCATCATGTTCGACCAGGCCACACGCATGAGCCGGCTGGTCGACGATCTGCTTTCGCTCTCCCGCCTGGAGCTGAAGTCGCATATCGCCCCGGATGAGAAGGTCGATCTGGTGCCGCTGCTCGGCCATGTCAGGGATTCGCTGGTGCCGCTGGCAGCGGATGTCGGCGTCGACATCAACCTGCATCTGCCGGAGGGCAAGGTCGAGGTGCTGGGAGACCGCGACGAGCTTGTCCAGGTCTTCGAGAACTTGATGGAGAATGCCTGCAAATACGGCCAGGAGGGCAAGATCGTCGATGTCTGGCTGAAGAACGGCACCGGCAATCCCGTCGAAGTCAGCATCGTCGACAAGGGGCCGGGCATTCCGGCCGAACACGTGCCGCGCCTGACGGAGCGCTTCTATCGCGTCAGCATCGAAGACAGCCGCTCGAAAAAAGGCACCGGCCTCGGCCTCGCCATCGTCAAACACATCCTCACCCGCCACCGCGCCCGGCTGATCGTAAAATCCGAAGTCGACAAGGGCACGGATTTTACCGTGCGGTTCTGACAGGCATACGGGAATAGGGAGTCGAGAGGTCGCGGCACGCCCCTTCCGCCCCGTTTGCGGGCGTACGGCAACCTTAGCGTCATTTCTGAAGAATTTGCAATGCAAGGTCGAGGGGCGACGCAAACTTTGCCAACCCCTGACGTGATCAGCTAGGTCCTGAATAAGTTATCATTCAAAAACAATTAGATAGCCTGTCACAAATGTTTCACCGATTTGACATAAAAGGACGGTGCTTACAGCGCTAAGAGAGTCTCGCCGATGAAAAAAGGCACTGCGAGGGCCTCTCGAAAGGCCGCACTCACACAAGCCCAATCCGGGAGATTTTTAATGAACACCTTCAAGCTCACCGTTGCCGCGCTCGCTGCAACCGCTGCTTTCGCCGGCGCTGCCGTCGCCCGTGACCAGATCCAGGTTGCCGGTTCGTCCACCGTCCTGCCTTACGCAAAGATCGTTGCCGAGTCCTTCGGCGAGACCTTCACCAACTTCAAGACGCCGGTCGTTGAATCCGGCGGCACGGGCGCTGGTCTGAAGGAATTCTGCAAGGGCGTCGGTGAAGACACCATCGACATCGCCAACGCTTCGCGTCCGATCAACAAGAACGAAGCCGAAGCCTGCAAGGCTGCCGGCGTGACCGACATCCAGGAAGTCAAGATCGGCTATGACGGTATCGTCTTCGCAACCGACGCTTCCAACCCTGATGTAGCCTACGTTCCTGCCGACATCTACAAGGCCCTCGCAGCCCAGGTCGTCGTCGACGGCAAGCTCGTCGCCAACCCTTACAAGAAGTGGTCGGAAGTCAACCCGAAGCTTCCGGCTGTTGATATCGCTGCCTACATCCCGGGCGAAAAGCACGGCACGCGCGAAGTCTTCGAACAGAACGTACTCGCCGCCGGCTGCAAGGCTTCGGGCGCAACCGACGTCATCGCCAAGGAAATTGCCGACAAGGCCGCTCAGGGCAAGGCCTGCGTCGCAGTCCGCAAGGACGGCGCTGCAGTCGACATCGACGGCGACTATCCGGAAACCCTGGCACGCATCGCCGCCAATAAGACCGGCGTTGGCGTATTCGGCCTTTCCTTCTTTGAAAACAATGCCGACAAGCTGAAGGTTGCGAGCGTGAACGGTATTGTTCCGTCGACTGAAACCATTGCCAACGGCACCTACCCGGTTTCCCGCCCGCTGTTCTTCTACGTCAAGAAGGCACATCTCGGCGCCGTTCCGGGCCTGAAGGAATACGTCAACTTCTTCGTATCCGACCAGATGATCGGCCCCGACGGCCCGCTGGCTGAATACGGCCTGGTTGCCGCTCCGGATGCCGAGCGCGACGCGATCCGCAAGGAAGTCGAAGCCGGTAAGGCTATGTAATCACTTTGCCGGCGCGGTGCTTCAAAGCCCGCGCCGGCATTGCCTTATCCCCTCGCGCGCCGGCGTTTCCGGTGTTGCAGGGTTGAATACATTCCGCATGATGCTGAAGGCGGCTGATGAAGCTGCCGGGCTTTGGGGCTACGGGCCTGGGGACGTAACGAATGAGCACATCCATCATACTCTTGTGCCTTGTGGTGATCGGCGCCGCCGCCTATCTGGTCGCGCGCAGCCGGGCCGCAGCAATTGCCGGCGGCAGATCCTCGGCATTGCATTCACGGCCGGCCTATTACGGCGCCTATGCGGCGATCTGGGCCGTTCTTCCCGCCCTCGCCGTCCTCTGCTTCTGGCTCTCGGTCAGCCCCGGCATCATCCAATCCTCGGTTCGCGGCAGTTTCCCTGCCGACGTCAAGGCGCAAGCCGCCGTCGAGCAGGATCTCGGCTATTCCATGGTGGCGACGGTCGCCCGCGGCCTGACGCTGCTGACATCAGATGAAACTGCAGCGGTTGCCGGCGATCCCGCAGCGCTTCAGGCCAAGCTCAGCGAAAAGGGCGTGCCGCTTGCCGGCCAGCCCCAGCCTTACATGCTCGACGCCGCCAAGACGCTCAACGCCATGAGCATGACGAGCCGCCTTGCCATGACGGCGGTCGTCTTCATTCTGGCCGTTGCCGGCGCCTTCTATGCGCTGCGCGCCATCGCCCCGCGCTTCCGCGCCCGCAACCGCGTCGAGCGCGTCATGCTCTGGGGCCTGCTGCTTGCCTCTTCGATCGCCATCCTGACGACGATCGGCATCGTGCTTTCCATGCTGTCGGAGGCCGCCCGCTTCTTTGCCGCCGTTCCCGCCGCCGACTTCTTCTTCGGCACCGTCTGGGATCCGCGTTTTGCCGGCGCCGGCAGCTCGTCCTTCGGCCAGTTCGGGCTGATCCCGCTGTTGCTCGGCACGCTTTATATCGGCCTGGTGGCGATGCTGGTCGCCGTCCCCGTCGGCCTGTTTGCCGCCATCTACATGGCCGAATACGCCTCGCCGAAGCTGCGCGGCGTCGCCAAGCCGCTGCTCGAAGTGCTCGCCGGCATCCCGACGATCGTCTACGGCTTCTTCGCGCTTGTCACCGTCGGCCCGTTCCTGCGCGATTTCTCCGCCCAGATCAGCGGTCTGCTCTCCGGCAGCTACACCAACTTCATTCAGGCGCAGAGCGTTCTGACCGCCGGCATCGTCATGGGCATCATGCTGATCCCCTACGTCTCCTCGCTGTCGGACGATATCATCACTGCCGTGCCGCGGGCCCTGCGTGACGGTTCGCTCGGTCTCGGCGCCACCCGTTCCGAAACCATCAAGAAGGTGGTTCTGCCGGCAGCTCTTCCCGGTATCGTCGGCGCATTGCTGATGACCGCCTCGCGCGCCATCGGCGAAACCATGATCGTCGTGCTGGCCGCCGGTGTCGCCGCCCGCATCCAGATCAACCCCTTCGAGCCGATGACGACGGTGACCGTCAAGATCGTCAATCAGCTCACCGGCGACCTCGAGTTCACCTCGCCGCAGACGCTGGTTGCCTTCGCTCTTGGCATCACGCTGTTCTGCATCACGCTTTGCCTCAACATCTATGCGCTCTACATCGTGCGCAAATACCGGGAGCAGTACGAATGACGGATATTGTTTCTCCCACATCAGGCGTCACCGTCTCCAAGGCGCCGGCGCGCCGTGATATCGGCATCAAGCGCCGCTACGCCGCCGAGCGCCGGTTCCAGGCCTATGGCATCGCCGCCATCACCTTCGGTCTCGTCTTCCTGTTCATCCTGCTGTGGACGGTGATCGGCAAGGGTTACACCGCCTTCCAGCAGACTTCGATCACCCTGCCGATCGAATTCACCGAGAAGACGATCGACCCTGGCAATAAGCGTGCGACCGACCCTTCGGTGCTGGTCGCCGCCAACTATCCGGTTCTACTGCGCGACGCGATCGTCAAGCAGCTGAACGTCAACGCCTCGAGCAAGCCCGAGGTGCGCGATGCCACGGCCATGCTCTCCAAGGGTGCGCCGATCCAGTTGCGCGACATGGTCGTCGCCGATCCGTCGATCATCGGCAAGACGGTCAATGTCACGGTGCTCGCCGACGCCAATGTCGACAGCGCCAATAAGGGTCAGATCGACCTGACCGTCGATGAGAAGAACCGCAAGGTCAACGACAAGCAGGTTGGCTGGATGAACGAGCTGAAGGCGAGCGGGGCTCTGTCCAAGCAGTTCAACACCGGCCTCTTCGTCAACGGCAATTCCAGCCGTCCGGAGGCCGCAGGCCTCGGCGTCGCCCTCATCGGCTCGCTCTACCTGATGCTGATCGTGCTGGTGCTCGCTCTGCCGATCGGCGTTGCCGCCTCGATCTATCTCGAGGAGTTTGCGCCGAAGAACAAGCTGACGGATCTGATCGAGGTCAACATCAACAACCTCGCCGCCGTTCCCTCGATCGTCTATGGTCTGCTCGGCCTTTCCGTCTTCATCAACTTCGTCGGCCTGCCGCGCTCGGCTTCGCTGGTCGGCGGTCTGGTGCTGACCCTGATGACCCTGCCGACGATCATCATAGCTACGCGCGCCGCACTGCGCGCCGTGCCGCCGTCGATCCGCGCTGCAGCCCTTGGCCTCGGCGCCTCGAAGATGCAGATGGTGTTCCACCATGTTCTGCCGCTTGCTATGCCCGGCATCCTCACAGGCACGATCATCGGCCTGGCGCACGCGCTCGGCGAGACCGCGCCGCTGCTATTGATCGGCATGGTCGCCTTCGTCGCCAACGCGCCGACGACACCGCTCGATCCCTCGACGGCTCTGCCCGTGCAGGTCTATATGTGGGCCAACGAGGCCGAACGGGCCTTCGTCGAGCGTACTTCGGGTGCCATCATCGTCCTGCTCCTGTTCCTGATCGTCATGAACATGGGCGCCATCCTCTTGCGTCGTCGCTTCGAGCGCCGCTGGTAAACGGAGTTACAAGATCATGAACATGTTGACCGAAGCTGCAGTTGAAAAGGCGCTGGATCAGAAGATGAGCACCGTTCCTTATAAGATGATCGGCCAGGACGTCTCGGTATACTACGGCGAGAAGCGCGCGCTTTTCGATGTAAACCTGAACATCCGCGAAAACACCGTCACCGCGCTGATCGGTCCGTCCGGCTGCGGCAAGTCGACCTTCCTGCGCAGCCTCAACCGCATGAACGACACGATCGACGGCTGCCGTGTCGCCGGCAAGATCACCCTCGACGGCGACGACATCTATGATCCGGATATCGACGTCGTCGAACTTCGCGCCCGCGTCGGCATGGTCTTCCAGAAGCCGAACCCGTTCCCGAAGACAATCTATGAAAACGTCTCCTACGGCCCGCGCATCCATGGCCTTGCCAAGTCGAAGGCCGATCTCGACCAGATCGTCGAGACCAGCCTGCAGCGCGCCGGTCTCTGGAACGAGGTCAAGGACCGCGTGCATGAATCCGGCACCGGCCTGTCGGGCGGTCAGCAGCAGCGCCTCTGCATTGCGCGTGCCGTCGCCGTCAGCCCCGAAGTCATCCTGATGGACGAGCCCTGCTCGGCGCTCGACCCGATCGCCACCGCCAAGGTCGAGGAACTGATCCACGAATTGCGCGAGAACTACACGATCGTCATCGTCACCCACTCCATGCAGCAGGCCGCGCGCGTCTCGCAGCGCACCGCCATGTTCCACCTCGGCAATCTCGTCGAGGAGAACGACACCGACAAGATGTTCACCAATCCCGACGATCCGCGCACCCAGGACTACATCATGGGCCGCTTCGGCTGATTTTGGCGATACGAAGCTTTCCGTTATTCGAAGGACAAAGCCCCATGGCATCGACACATATCTATTCTGCCTATGATGATGATCTGAAGTTCCTGTCCAGGCGGATTTCCGAAATGGGCGGCCTGGCCGAGCAGATGGTTGCCGAATCAGTCCGGGCGCTGGTCAACGGCGACACGGCGCTGGCCCAGAAGGTCATCTCCGACGACGTGATCCTCGATCACACCGAACGCGAGATCGGCGACAAGGCGATCGTCACCATCGCCCGCCGTCAGCCGATGGCCGCCGATCTGCGCGAAATCATGGGTTCGATCCGCATTGCCGCCGATCTCGAACGGGTCGGCGACCTTGGCAAGAACACCGCCAAGCGCGTCATCGCCGTGCAGAGCACCGGCGTTCCCCGCAAGCTCGCCCGCGGCCTTGAGCATCTGTCCGAGCTGGCGCTCGTCCAACTCAAAGAAGTGCTCGACGTTTACACGACGCGCGCCGCCGACAAGGCCAGTGCGATCCGCGAGCGCGACAACGAGATCGACGCAATGTACACTTCGCTGTTTCGCGAGCTCTTGACCTACATGATGGAAGATCCGCGCAATATCACCAGCTGTACGCATCTTCTCTTCTGCGCCAAGAACATCGAGCGCATCGGCGATCACGCCACCAACATCGCCGAGACGATCTATTACATGGCAACCGGCGCCCAGCCGGAAGGCGACCGTCCGAAGGACGACAGCGCCAACACCGTTGGTGCAGTCACGGAATAACCGTCCGCACCCGTCAATTGCGCGCGCGCCAATGTGGGGCGCGCAAAGAGGTCGCAGCCACTTTTCTGATTTTGCGCAGGATGCATTGCTTAAATCATCCCCGGTTTAAGGATCATGCGCGAGGAGACCAATACGCATGATCCCGAGAGTTGCAGTAGTTGAAGACGAGGAGGCGCTCAGCGTGCTTCTTCGCTACAATCTCGAAGCGGAAGGCTTCGAGGTCGATACCATCCTTCGTGGCGACGAGGCCGAAATCAGGCTTCAGGAGCGCACACCCGACCTTCTCATCCTCGATTGGATGCTGCCCGGCGTCTCCGGCATCGAGCTTTGCCGGCGCCTGCGCATGCGGCCGGAAACCGAGCGCCTGCCTATCATCATGCTGACGGCGCGCGGCGAAGAGAGCGAGCGTGTCCGCGGGCTTTCCACAGGAGCCGACGATTACGTCGTCAAGCCCTTTTCGACCCCCGAGCTGGTTGCCCGCGTCAAGGCGATGCTGCGCCGCGCCCGCCCCGAGGTGCTGTCGACGGTATTGAAATGCGGCGATATCGAGCTCGACCGCGAAACCCATCGCGTCCACCGCAAGAGTCGCGAAGTGCGCCTCGGCCCCACCGAATTCCGCCTGCTGGAATTCCTGATGTCGTCGCCGGGCCGGGTCTTCTCCCGCTCGCAGCTCCTGGATGGCGTCTGGGGCCACGACATCTATGTCGACGAACGCACCGTCGACGTCCATGTCGGCCGCCTGCGCAAGGCGCTGAATTTCTCCAACATGCAGGACGTCATCCGCACCGTCCGCGGCGCCGGTTATTCGATGGAAGCTTGAGGCTGAGGGAGTGCGTGGTCGGCGTTCCCGCCTGCACAGCCTTTCCCACGCCCTTTCATCGCACCGGCGCGGCGTATGAGCCGGCACCGCCTTTCCTCCGTCATCCAGGCACCACCTCTCCTCCGTCATCCCAGGGCTTGACCCACTGCTGTCCGGTTTAAATTTGGTGGACAAGGCGCACGGTGTTGATTCTACTCGTATTCGGATGTTTGGCGACAATCCCGGACACGAAAGAGGAGCAA
>Ga0123341_1000105_pt1 | contig 37015 bp, 27 predicted proteins | sample Turbeapinknodule_FD_89959 | JGI IMG/M metagenome (GOLD analysis project Ga0123341, IMG submission 89959) | Root nodule microbial communities of legume samples collected from Mexico - Turtle bean Mexico pink nodule | ecosystem: Host-associated > Plants > Roots > Nodule | place: Mexico: Nepantla...
AAATCCAAAAATAACTTGTTGAAATTAATTCAAGATTGTTAAAACAAATTTAGATCTTTCAAAACTATATTTTTTATTCAGATATTTGATTTTTAAAATAGATTTAGATCTTTCCAAACTATATTTTGTATTTACAAGATTGTGTTTTAGGATATGTGTATTAAAGATTTTAATCAATTGTTTTTCAATAAAACAAATTCATTTTGTTTATTAGTGTATTTCAACTAAAAAATCAATTTGTTGTTTTAGAAAACAACCTGTTAAAATTCTGTCTAAATTGTTGTAAACAATTATTTGAAAAAATCTTTCTAAGTACAAATCACTCCTCCCCTCTCGTACATAGATTCCCCTTATTTCAACAAATGAAACATACATCATCGATAAGGCTCATGGTGTTGAACTTGGCCTTGGTTTCCAATACAACTATCTCCTGACTTTTCCACTATTTTGTTGACCAGAAAAACACTGAAGAAAGGAATACGAAATAAAAAAAAAGGGTAATGGAACAAAGGGTGACAAAAGGACTATGAATAAAAAATAAGTTGTGTAAAGAATTTATTTATAACATACTTTTAATTGACATATTTGGGTAATTCATTCTCGAAAGATCCTTACAATTATCACGTTTCAAAATTAAAAACTAAAAATAACCTTAAAAATTAATAATTTAAAGAAAATTAATAATAATATATATTACAAAATTAAACTAAAAAGACTTTGCTTGTTGAAGTATGGTAAGGGCCAAGTCATAACACATGAGTGAAATGACATAAAGCAATAAACCATAATAAATATATTTAGTAACAACATTGAAAATGATTAGCCATTTACCTCCATGCAAACCTAATGTGTCTCAACTATCAATGAAAGCAATGGATTAGCACACTTGTATTATATAACAAAACTCATCAAATAGAAAATTTGTTAATGTCATAATTAGATGTTGCTAAAGATGTCCAACATATCTTCACAGAATACCCAATAAAGATCTTAAAAGACTCTACTTTTGGAACAACAAAGTCAAAGCACTTATGGAAAATGACTAAAGCAATTAAGAAAAACAACCAACATGGAAAATGAATAAAATATATAATTAAACGGAAAAATTATTTGTCTCCACGATGAAAGCAACAAAACTTGTAATTACAGTTGTTAAAGAATGTAACATATCGAATAAGAGATTCAACCGAAATCACATTAAACGATTAAAATACACTAATAGTGTTAAAAACCTATAATACAGAGTGAACAAAAATGAGTTCAACTAATCACAGTAATAGATGCAACCAAAATCATAGTTTAAAGACTAAGATATAAAAATAACATGTGCGACCAAAATGATAGCTCAAAGAATATGTAGAGATGGCGTTAAAAACTTGTAATACAAAGTGAACAAAAATGAGTTGAACAAATCACAATAACAAATGCAACCAAAATCGCACTTGAAAGACTAAGATTAAAAAATAGCGTTAAAAACATTATACACAATTTGTTGCCAAGTAAAAATAAAAACACGGTTTAAAACACACAAAAAAAGTTAGAATAAAATACTTAATAATACCATACAACAACTTTCAATTTGTCACCTAATGATGTTCAAAGATTACATGTTCATGCTTCTGTAACTAACTCTATGGAGAATGAGAAAAACCAAAACAAAATGAATCAATAATTGAATACAACACCATATATATATATATATATATATATATATATATAATATTATAACCATTGTTATTTCAAAATTCAAAACTACACCTCAATCCAACAGATGTTTCATGCAATTATTAGAAAAATATCTTTAGTATACATGTACACAATTGTCAAACTTGTGAAAAAAATTACAAATTAGACTTAAATGAAAGTAAATAAACCCTAATGCAAAATTTGCTTCTTCAAAAACATAAAATAAGTAAGTTAATGATTTTAAAATACTTTAAAAAAAAAATAATTAAAGTCCTGCAACAACGAAAAAAAACTGCATTGGAGAAAAAAAAATAAAGTATCACAATTTGAGTAAAACTTGCAACAAAAGATCAGTTGGTCTTTTGACAGATAAAAAACTAAGAAAAGATCGTTCTTCACGATTTCTTTAAGAGAGAGTTTCAAAGATAAATGATAAAAATATCACCGCGGAATCCTGAGAATGAGGTTGAGATACGAAAACTATTCAAATTATTTTTTGGCAAATTATGTGGTATTGACAAGTGGTGAAAGTTACCTCGAAATTGGTTCGATCTGTATTATATTATATATATATATATATATATATATATATATATATATATATATAAAGCTTTTTAATTCATGTAAAAACCTGTCCATGTATTTCAGGATAGGTGTTTGTGATTTGCACATCAATGTTTAACAAAATTTAGACATAGAGCGTGTACTGGAATGTACACTTTGTATTTCTTATTTTAGACTAAAAAGAGAATTAAGATTTGTGTATAAATAAATCAATAGAATTAAGATTTGTGTATAAATAAATCAATAGAGTAAAATAGTTTTGTTTTACATTAGCATTGAGGAGAGATGATCAAGTCCTTTTTCTTTCCAACTCAGCCCCAAAACTAGATACTTAAATATATAGAAAATCCCTAAAAGTTGTCTTCCTATCCTTAAAAAAATGAATTAATGAATGACAGCATTGTCATTACTTGCTAGTCATGGAAGTACATAAGACACCTCAATATTACACTCACGCTTCACCCCATCTTTTCTTCTCACCATATTACCTGTTACATCTATCACTTTGCTATCTTCTAGTTTATTCTCTTGTAGACGGATATGGTGTCCAAGAAACATTACCCTTTTGCCTTTTACTCAGAGGACTCTAGATATTATTACACCGTAGGCCTCGTCGTCAAAATTCTTTCCCCGTGCAATCAATCGGATTCTTCACCATGCCAAATCTTCGAATCCTTGGGTCGTGAAAAAAAAAGTTGGTGCTTCATGATGCAGCTACAAGTGTGTCATCCTTGAATTTTATCAGGCGTAAATGGCTCCAAAGATCCCCATGTTCTTCCAACCTTAAGTTTAACACGCAAAGGAACTGCAGAATCATAAATGTAAAACAGTGAATGTTATTTTACAATCCTTCAATTCATATTATCAACCTCGATCTTCAACCCCCCCACCCTCCTGAAAACCCAAAATAATTTAATTTATGTAAAACAAACCAAGAAGTGAGACTGCATTCTCCATGCTTGTCTGTAATAATAGGGCTGCTTCTTTTATGACAGAAGGATCAACTTCCAACACTAATTCATCGTGTACCTATTAACAATCAATAAAAGATGTAAACACAAACAAACAAAAGAAAAACCGAATCCTCTAAATTTTACCTGTAACAGAATCCGGCAACGTTCTTTAAGCATCTGAAACTCGGTTGCCACAGATGAAGTGGAATCCAGACTATCAAATCCAATGACAATTTCAGAGTAAATTCTTATCATTGCAATCTTAATTATGTCAGCAGCAGATCCCTGGGTGGTGTAGAGAGAAAAGGAAATTACGCAAGCAAGAATATTGTGACATGTTCTGAAGTAATCGTCGTCACTGCGAAGAGAAATAAATTATACTAACCTGACAAATAGAATTTACAGCTTGCCTTTGAGCTTTTGATTTTTCAGCACTGCTGCCAAATTTTATTTTTGACAAAAACCGCTTCCTTCCCTTTAGAGTCTCCACATATCTGGATCATGCATATAGAATGTAATCCACAATTCCCAAACATAACTCGAGTTTAACAATAATGTTTTAAATCATAATGCTATAATAAATCACCTTTATCATTGTCTAGCACAGTTTCCAACATGGTTAGATATAGATATCACAAAAAAAATAACTAGCGTACAAATTACAACAGAGATTAAAATAGTTGAAATACCGAGAAAAATATCAATTTGTATCAAGGGAACAATATTTTAAATCCTACCAAAAAATATCCCCTTGTAGAAATAAAAACAACATTGGCACTAAATAATCTAAATATTGTCCAAACAAGGGTATCCAATGCTTAGTACGGCTAGAGTATCTTAGTTACTGTATCACTGCAAAGAGATATTAGAGTTGGGATGACCAAAAGTAAAACAAGATCTCCTTACCCTTTACTACGGCAAGACGCAACAGCTTCACGAAGCCAGGAAGCAACACCAGGAAAAGAGCTTTTGAAATTAGCAATCTTTTCAGCAGCTTCATCAGAACTGCAATCCAGTTGTTCTGCAAGGCTGTTGACACCCATACCATAAAGAATACCATACACCATCCTTTTGGTCTGCTCTCTCTCCTGAGAATCCACAGAGACCTCCGAACACCCAGTCCATCTTGCTGCCATCATTTTAAAGACATCACCATCAGGTTTACTGAGAAGCTCAACAAGTGAAGGGTCTTTGGAGAAGTGTGCCATCAATCTCAATTCTATCTGCGAATAATCCGCTGTTAACAGTAACCAGTTCTCCTGCAAGGAAATAATAAATGAGGATGACCACAGGTATACCAAATATTTAAAACACAAGAGAAATTTACAATGAAAACTAAAAAGAAAACAGAGGCAGTAATAGAGTATAAAATGAAGGAAATGTGATGGGAAATGTAGAATATCTGTTTTAGAAAACAGTTCTATATTAGAAATTCCAGAATGACAGTAACGCATACAAACTTTAAGATGGTAGTTATGTGTAGAAAATAACTAGTAGTAGTTTTATGCAGTAGAGGTATATATAAGTTGAGTAATGAGGAGTGAGAAGTTACTTGCAGTTTTGGGGCAGTGAATACTCTGTCTCAGGGATAGCGTATTGTTGTAAGGGAGGAAAAGAAAATAATTATCAATTATGGTATCAATTATCTAGGGTATAAGGACAAATTTTAATCAGGCTAGTGTCTTGTAAAACCATGGCCAGCGATAAAGCAACAGAGAGTGTTTGTTTTGTTCTGCTTTAAATGTGACTAGAATCTCAGTAGGTATCAAGCAATAAACAACAATAAAATTCTATTTAAAGATATTCACCAATACTTTTCTTAGTCCGAGATTGTAAAAACTGTTCTACAATAAGAAACACACAAGTACAGACGAAACAATAAAATTAAAAGCCAATCACCTGAGTGGGAACAAAAAAATCACGAACATTAATTCTACAATGATTTTCATCAGCATCACCTTCATTTTCCTTCTCTTTCATTTTGAAGTGTACCATATGTTCAACACACTGCAGCACTCAACAAGACAGTATATAACAATAAATTGATTGAACCAACTTTCAAAAGCTTAAGCTATCTGGTGCAGACAAACAAATAATTTGTATTACATTTCTAGAATGCCCCCTCATTCAAGAGCTCTTTGGGATTAAAGCGTGGACAATGCATAAACCACAAACCGACTTACCTAGTGTTGAAATAACTTTTTCTTTATTAGAAAAATCAAAGCAACAAGCATCAAAGTGTAGACTACTTTGTCAAATAGAGGCTTTCATACCATGCAATAACTCATGATCCAATAATCCCAAATGTTTAAGCTATTAGGTGAAGACACATGAATCTCTATATTATGCATTTCTAACATTATATATAGCAGTTAACTGGAGGAAAAGGCAGAAGACATGTTAAAAAAAGAACCCAAACCTGAAGATTAGGTTCCTCCATTGAAAGGCGACCAGTTGCCGTAGATGTTTGGTGCCAATGACCATGTAGTGTATACTTTTGTGTGCTTACAGATAGCCTAGCCAAAGAACAAATTGATCCTAACGTAGAGTTCAACAGTTTTGCCATTGTTCGATGTTCTTTAATGACTGGAACAATGGGATGTTCATGCCTGAAAAAAAATCAAATTTTCTAGATGACTGGAACAATGGGATGTTTATAAAGCATGTGTTAAATTCTAAGGAAGAGAGAAACACTGAACTGAAAAAAGATGTTTCCGATGCAGCATGAGTGCTTTATTTATATTCAGAAAAAGGAATCAATACAGTAAATAGAAGAGATTTGTTAGCTTCTAACAAAGATGATACAGGAATAAATAAAAATGTTCCTAGTAATACATATATAATTTAAATATTCTTGACTATATAAGAACACCGCCTTATTTTATTTTCTAGAATTATAACATTCTCCCTCAAACTGGAGCATATAGGACATATGTGCCAAGATTGTTGAAGATATAATTGATCATCGGTCATATGAGAGTTGATGAATACATCAGCCAACTGTTGATTAGAGTTAACATATCTACTAATGATATCCCCAGACTCCAATTTTGCTTTTATGGAATGAGAATTCACCTCAATATGTTTGGTTCCCTCATGAAAGACAAGATCAAAGGTAATATGTAATACTACCTAGTTGCACATAGAAGATGCATTTGAGAACTTTCTTCAAATTTAAGTTCTTCAAGGAGTTGTTTTAGCCACATATGTTTGCCTCTACACTTGACCTTGCCACATTTTGTTTCTTACTTTTCCATGATATCAAATTACCTCCAATAAGAACACAGTACACAATACCCAAGATTTAAATTGTGCAGTGTTATTTTTTCATTCCCATTGTGTTTTCCAAGATCTTGCCACGGGGAAGAAGATTGGAGTTGCTAAAGAGTAGAGCGAGTTATACTACTTACATGCAAGCCACTTTTAATCTTCAGTCAGGCCCTGAATCTTGGTCATCCTCTCATATATGGTTTCAACATACATGTCTTGGTCATCCTCCATTTAGTACCCTAAATTCTTTATTTCCTGATTTATTTACAAAACTTTTTGTTGAGTCTTTTCATTGTTATGTTTGTTCGTTTGCTAAACACCATCGGACAACCTTTCTTCCCTAGAATAATAGAAGTTCTAAAATTTTTTATCTTATTCATTCAGATCTATGGGGACCTTCACCTATTCCTAATATCTCGAGTGCAAAATGGTTTGTTTCATTTATTGATAATTGTACTCGGGTTACCTGAAGTTTCACCTATTCCTCATGACAAATAAGTCTGAAGTTTTTCACTTGTTTGCCAATTTTTACCGAATGGTTCAAATACAATTTGGAAGCCCAATTAAGAGATTGTGTTATGATAATAGAAGAGAATATGTGAACCAAAACCTTTTCAGGTTCCTTAAGGTTACTAGAGTTTTTACTCTTTCAAACGTCTGTTCCTAGATCTTACTGGAAAGAAGTAGTCTTGAGAGCCACTTAATTGATCAATAGATTACCCTCTCGATTTCTAGAGGGCGTTAGTCTTATTCAACTTATGACCACATTCTATCCTTCTATTCCCATTATGGCTAGTCTTCAGAGTCGTGTCTTTGGTTGTCTTGTTTTTGTCCATGTTCATAGTCCTTAACAGGGTAAGTTAGATCCTCAGGTCATCAAATGTGTCTTCATACAAAGATATCTCCATCAAAGTCGTAAAGGCTATCTCCAAGGATGTTACCTTTCATGAAATGAAGTCTTTCTTTCCTAGTTCTCAACTTCAAAGAGAGTGTATTCAAGAAGTTGAGGTCCTTGAGTTATCACATTTTCCTTTGTTTCAGGATTTCATTCACTCTTATCAAGAATGAAAAAGCCTTTATGCCAACATCATGACCTCTTGTCTCTTCAAAAGGTTACCCAAGATTTAAATTGTACAGTGGTATTTTTCCATTCTCATTGTGTGTTTCAGGATCTTGCCACGGAGAAGACTATTGGAATTGCTAAAGAACAGGGTGGTTATATTACTTACAGCAAGAAGAAAATAAAAAGTGTGCTAGACTACAGGCACACACTTCTAATCTTCAGCAAGGCCATAAATCGGTCATCCTCTCAAATATGGCTTCAACACAAACATCTTGGTCATCCTCTATTTAGTACCCTAAAGTCCTTATTTCATGTTTCATTTACAAAAGTGTTTGTTGAGTCTTTTCATTTTGCCAGTTTGCTTAACACCATCAGACAACTTTTTTTCCCAATAGTAATAGAAGTTCTAAACCTTTTGATTTTATTCATTCAGATGTATAGAGACCTTCACCTATTCCTAATATCTCTTGTGCAAAATGGTTTGTTTCATTTATTGATGATTGTACTCGGGTTACCTGGATATTCCTTATGACAAATAAGTTTGAAGTTTTTCACTTATTTGTCAATTTTTACCGAATGGTTCAAACACAATTTGGAAGCCCGATTAAAAGATTGTATTCTTATAATGGAAGAGAATATGTGAACCAAAACCTTTCCAAGTTACTTAAGGAAAATGGAGTTATTCATGAATTAACCTGTGTGAACACCCCTCAACAAAATGGAATTGCTCTTAAACATACAAGAGATTATAAAATCAATAGATTTTAAAGTGCTAATACCATGTCAAAAGAACCGTTTATGATATTATTCATAGAGGAGCAATTGCTCTTAAAAAAAAATACGAAGACTTAATAACTAAAGATCCTGATTTATAATGGATATAATCTATTCCCACAATTTAGAATCAATGATCCTTATACAATAAATATAAAATATATTGACAGTCTATTTATGGAATGTAATTAAAATTGTAAAAGGAAATATTAACTGCAAGATAACTCATAGGGTTTTGACAATGTCAAAGAAGTCATTACTAAGCACCTTCTTGATATATAATAGATATATAATCTAGATATTCTTAATTATATAGGATCAATTCCTTATTTCTATTATCATAGCAATATTCTTGATTATATAAGATCAGTTCCTTATCTCTGTAATTATAACCGGCAATATAGTTTCTTGTGTCACTCATATCCACAAGAGTGCACAATTATTAAGAGATGATTCTAAGATATTTGCTGATATGAAATGGTCATTGACCAAAGGTAGTCTTATCTCAAAATTCATAAACATACAATGTGTATCTCTATTTAAAACTTTATGTTTCACAATCCAAATTAAAGCAAAACCACAGATGGCAAACAAAACAAACTGGGAAAGGTCAGTCATATGGTCCATCTCAAAGCATCAATTATACTTTCTTTTTATCCTTTTTATGGCTTCATCTTTCTACTTCAGTTGTGTCTCTATCAAGTTGTAATGAGATGGACAGGTCTTGTGAAGAAGATAGTTTCATTCAATCTGAAGTTAATTACACTAAACTCTCTCAAGCCATGCGTTAATTATGTTGTCTACTGCACCACGTCAAATAATCAAACTAAACTGAGCTTATTTTAAACTTTAATTATAAAAACAAAACACTTCAATATATCAAAAAATGTAAGCCCCCTTTTTACAAAAAATATGGCTTTTGATAGAGCCTAATTGTACCAACTGATCATGTAAGCCACCCATCTATTGGGATAAGGCCGGTACTAATAAACCCCCTCCATCCACAAATCCTTTTGTAGAAGATAAAAATCAAAGACAATGGAGATCTAAGTGCAATACGAATCTGCAGGTTTGAAAACCTACGAGTGGCAAATTGCTATTATTCTTGTATTTATACTCTGAAGTCACTATAAACAGAACAACCACAACAACAAACATATGGGAAACAGAAAGTTCTCAGTACCTCAGCGCATCCAAACAGTGTTTGCCAGTACTCGGATGTTGTTTTCCCTTATTTTTCACATTTGGTATGGGCAGCTTCAAGTGTTCAAACAGCACTTTTGCTATATCTGCTGGCATATTTAGTGAGAATGTTATCCCAGCCAGTTTATAAGCTTCCTTCTCAAGATGCTTTAGCCTGTTAACCAACAATTTACGAGCCTGGATGCATCTCTCCAAATCAACACCAATTCCCCAAAGTTCCATGTCAGCAAGAACATTCACCTAACATATTCAGCCATTGACATGTTAAGATCACACATCAACTTAGGTATAAAGGCAAAGTATGAGTTATCAACTTTAGCACTTCTCTCCTGTGAGCTAGCTACAGGGGTTGAATTGGTTCAATATATTTTGGTTCTAATATACCCATTTAAATTAATGTGCATATAAGTCATAAAGTAAACAAAAAGGTAACTCAGCACAGCTAATAAAAATCTTCCTCCTTTTTTCTTGATTCCTTATCCTAAACTGATCAGTTTCTCATCCTTCTTGCTTCATATTTGTAGCACGGACTTAAATTAGAATTAAAACTACAACATATATATTTATATGTGGAGAGAGAGATCAAATGACTTCTTCGAAAAGTTCTTATCATGCCTACAATATTAATCCAAACTTATTTTGTGCTCTAATGTCTTAAAATTCACAAATAACACACTTTACCAATAAAAGCTCACACATTTATTGATGTTTCCTTGCAATAACGAATTTATAGATTAGCAGTAAAGATCAACAAAACACCTACTACAATGAATCTCTAAGTGGTAAGTGTAAAAGTTTACAAACTTAACCTAATCCTTTTTATGCCATGACACAAAATATATAAAGTTAAAAACATAGTTCAATATTTACATTCTTCACTAAAGGTGAACTTCAGCATAAAGATATCAATATCCAATATAAATAAAATGTGTAAAGAACGAAATTCCACAAAAACTCAAGCTATAAGGTGACTTCTACACAATTTTATATCTAATATGCTCCCTCATGCCAAAGCCTATTGATTTCAATTTGTTAGCTTAAATAATCGTAGAGTTTATTGTAAAGGTGTTGTATGCTTTGTGCTACACCCAATTCCTAGATCAATCTTTTCATATTCTCTTCTCTTCCCTCTCATATTGTATCTTATGTGTCTAAAATTGTTATAAATATGAGATCCTAAGAGAGGGAAATACACACTCTAAATTAGTATGTTGCATAATTAGGAGATAATTATTCCATAATTAGTGCAGATCCTGTTTTTTATTTATTAGGACAGATTTAATATATTTTGGTGATTTTATTTTATTTGTTTAGCTTTAATTACCCATTCTTTTCTTAATTAGTTGTAAAAAGTTTATAAATTTAGACTATAATCATATTTGTAAAAACATTCAGAAATATATTCAATCTTCTTTCAATTGTATGTATTATTCTTAAGTTAATTATAGATTATGCAAAGCTTAAGCTACATTGAGCTGAAACCCAACTTTTATTTGGTGGCATAGAGATAGCATGAATCAAACCCTAGGCCATGTCATCATTAAGGCCAATACAAACATCATCAACGACCTCACAAATAAAAAATAACAAGTGAGGTGAAGGCTTATAAATGGTTTTATATTTAAATCTTTCTAATTTTTTAAACAATTTGCAAGTGTTAGAAATCATGAAAACTCTTAGAAAATGAACTTCATGCCTAACTCAACCTCACAAAACATGCATGTAAAATGAGGTTTACACCTACTTATATACTATAATTTGGTTATATCTCTAATTGATGTGGGGTCTCTATCTCATCCCCTCACATTGAGGACTAAACATCTCAAGTTTGGGACAAGATTTTTGTGGTTGGTCCAATTATGACTCGATAATGAATGACATAATAGACCAAACAACCCATGCTAGGATAGACTCTTATGAACATATTAGAAAGTGAGTTTTAGAACTAACTCAACCTTACAAAACCGACTTTTAAGATGAGGTTTGCACCCACTTACATAGTATAATTTGGTCATATCTCTAGTCTATATGGAATCTTCAACAAAAATAAAATCCAACAACCATGCTGTGTTAAGTGAATGATTAATTAAGATGTATCCATCACACATATTGATAAGAGCATTCTACATAAATCCAGAAATTGTTCAATATTGGATTATCATTTTATTTTTATAGGTATATTGCCTGTACAATATAAGACATAAAAATTGCATTTAAAGAAAAATTGGTGTAAAATACTCATCAGACACGCTTCCAAGTATACCAAAGCTTCATAAATACTTACCAGCGGGACTTCTATTCCCATAAGCACTTCAGCAAGATCCTCAGAAACAAGTAATTTCCAAAGAGCGGAACATAATGCTCGTGTTTGAGCAACTCGACGACAGCAACCATTATGAGCAGCCCTTCGCATCTGATTCCTCCACCTACCACTCTGATTGGCAACTGCAGCTTCGTCAGAGGATAACCTCTTCTTCAACTCCTATATTGTCAACCACAATTGTTGACACTCGTAAGATACACTGTCAAATCACCAAAAATTGATGCCAAATAAAGGAACAAGTCTGCACATTCATGGAAGCAGTACAAGCATTTACATTACCTTATCCAGGTCTGGAGTAGAGCTACTCTCTTCATCAGGCCAAAGAATCCAAGCCACAATACATAGATCAATTGCATCCTGAACATGAATAGGGGGAAACAACACATAAGAATTGTCTATAACATCAAGGTCCACAATTTTTCCAGGTGTGTCCAAACATCTGAATTTTTGAACCGGAAATGCGGGCCTTTTCAGCACCTGAATCTGAATTTTCAAATTCCAGGTGAACTTTCTGACATTTCTTTTCCCTATTATTTTACTAATTCTACCCTACCTAATCCTAGCAATCTCCAAATCTTGGTTAGAGTTAAAAGATGAAACTTTCTGTTTATGGCTGCATGCACTCACAGATAAACAGTCATCTTTTCCTTTGTCAGAAAACAGAATATCTCTGGGAAGATTAATGTAATACACAGGAGAGTTTTCCCAACAAACGGCTATGCCATGTATTTCAAAGGGGGCAGCAGAGTGCAATTCCAATCGTTTGATGTGATGGATATCAAAGTAGAACTCTGGCAAAGTGTCCCATATTTCCAAAAACGCATCAAGCCCACCTGGACCACTAACTGCATTAATGGGTCCTTTCTTGCTTGACCAATCACAATTACCACTGGTCAAATTTCCATTCTTATGTTGTTCCTCTGTACAATGAGCATGGGGCCCATCATGTACACGAGATTTATCTTTTGGTTTCTGAAATGGAGCAGAAAAGTTGGACATGTCTGAATTTTTAGCAAGGTCAAAAGTCCCATTCTGCTTATCCATTATCGATCCTGCAACTGGAAAAGTGGACAAGCTACATAGCATACTGCTGCTTAATTTTCCTTCCACAGAAGCCAGAGCACCATTAACAGATAATTTAATTAAGTCTTCTTTTTCTTTGTCAGAAGTAAATTTATTAGAATTATCAATGTGATTTGCATCAACAAAATTACAACTAGTGTCAGTTGTGTCACTTCCGATAGTACTTCCAGCTTCTTGCCGGATAGAATCATGAGTAGCAGAAGATAATAGGCGAGGAGCAAACGGTGGGACACTAAACCCAAGAGACTTAAAGGTTGAGAAAGCAGCATTACTAGCCTCCTCAGCTTGATCAAGAACAATCTTGCGAGCACCATTCTTTATCTTTTTTGCTAACCCAAATTGTAAGTTCCTTTGGCCAGAACCTTTCAATGAAACAAAATCAACTCATAAAACAAGGAAAATGTAAGGCAGCTTCACACACACACTCCCAAGTTAAGAAAATCAATTTAATGAATTAAGCAAAATGTACATAAAAAAGATTAACTTGGATAAATTAAAAGCACAGTACATTGATAATGGGCTTTTCTCTATGAAAAAATGTTAATTTAGTTAATTTGGTTCCATATTTACAGTTTACCATATATAGTTACTAAGAATAATCAATACTATCTCAACCTATATGAAAATATTAAACTTAAACCAACATAACAGAATTTAGAAAACTTAATCCACAGATCACCTTCTGTGGCCCACGATGAAGACTCAAAAAGTGCTTTTACTATCTCGGGAATGGATGCTTCAGCAATTGCAAGAGGTGTACGTAAACCTGCTTTATAGAGTGATCTGGCTCGGGAACCCTGCAAATTGAATGAAAGAAACAGGGCATAAGATTACTAGTACAAGCAAATAAAATTATACCAAGGAGCATGTCAAGCAATCACAGAACTTGAGTGTGCTTAGTGCTTACTTTCACATAGGGAATGGTGGTAAGTTCTACAATCTCTGCTCTAACTCCAAACGATACGCGATTTTGAAACTTAGCAACTAAGCCTTCAAGATCTTGCCATCCAAGTCTTTCACAAAACACAGCAACCATAGATGCAAACCTACCAGCATTCTCTTGCAAGGATTGAACCATTCCCCTAGCAACTTTGAATGCTTCACAAACTTCACCCACAGGAGTTTCCTTCAAAACATCACATTTACACAAGAAATAAAATAAGCTCTAATGAAATTCCAGGGATAATCAACATCCTTTTCTCTCCTCTCCCTCTATTTTTCTCTAACACCTCAAGTAACTAACTCAGCAGTATTCTAACTATCTTAACTAATTTCTCCTTCGTTATGTCATAACAGACATAGTTATCAAAATCTTCTGATTCAAATCTTAAGATTTGATACATTTTGCTCTCTACCAATTCAAATATCAAATGAATCTTATGTTATGATACATGAATGAATCTATGTAATTAAGTATCACCGATACAATTCAATGTTTCAAATGATCTTACTTTTTCATCAATGTTAAGAAAAAATTAATATCACTCTTAATAAATATAATAATAGGAGAATAAATATTTTATCCATTTCTTTAAACTTCTTCCATAACAGATCTAAACTCCCCATGTTTCACTTTTTTAGTTTTTGGGAGTTTCTTGATTTTTCAGCATAGGTTTTGGCCTAGTCCCCTATGTTTGTTTGTATCTTTTTTATGTTTTATGATATCTTTCATGTGATAGCTTGAAAAAAAAATATCCCTTTTTCCAATGGATATGAGCTTTTTAGAGACTTTTAACATGTTAATGATGAAAACTATTGGTGAAAAGTCACGTTAAATTGGGTTTGCCTTGATTACAAAATCAAGGGTGGTTATTTAGGTACACATCACCTGGTAATGTGGCTACAATGGAATACATGTAAGTGGGGTGCAAACCTCATCTTACAAACAAATTATGTAAGTTATGTCCAAACCAAATTCTTAGATGGTATCAAAGTATATCCTAGATCACTTGTTGGGTCACCTGCATATGTCATGGGCTTGAGGGAGATTGTTGGAAGGTTGTCTTACGTGCAGTCACCCTTGGTGGTTATCTTAACTGCAATATCATGGGTGGTGGTTAGGTTTCACATCAATAAGTGACATGGCTTAAAAAAATTGGGTGCAAACCTATTACGAACCAAGAATTGAAAAGAAAGAATGACATTAATGAATAGGATGAAAAGAAAATTGCATAGGAGAGAATACTCTCCTCTAAGGGTTGCCCCTTCCCAAAGGATTCCTCCTTTCTCAGACTAAATATCCAATGCTCAATTTACACAAACAAATTTGAATCCCTCCTATCCTTCTTCCCCTATTTATATCAAACTAACCCATTAATGTTCTAACTATCTCCTTATATCCTAACAAAACCTTATCTTGCAACCTAGTTTTGCAAGATTGAATTAGATCCAAACCTAAAGTCTAAGAACTTTAAACATGTTTCCTTCATTGTTGATAGACTAGAGGCCCTAGCAATTGTAGTAGTATGAGACATGTTGTGGTAGTCCAATGTACACATTTTGTTAAAAGTGTAAAAAATGGTCTGTTCAACCATTATTGTAAGCTAGTGCGTGAAAAATGTGGTAGGGTGGGCGAACCCGAATTCCTTATGGCCTACATACTTGTTGGCCCATCTCAGCCTATCCAAATTTTTAATCAATGTTATAAAAAAATCATGGCAGATTTCGGTAGCAAACTTTCTCCTGGCTGCCATAGCATGACAGCTCAGAGCAACCATGGTGTAAGTCGCAACATGGCCCAACCCGACCCAAGTTACTAAATACCCTAATCTTCTCTTCTCTTCTCTTTTCATTTTCCAAGTGGGTTAATATAATAGTTATCCCACGTGCTTTTTTTCTTAAAGAAAGGGGTTGGGCCATACAACTCGACCCAAACCAAACAATTAGAACAGATCTTTAACCTAGGCATTCTACCAAACTTCATCCACTCAGCCACCAGCTTACATTGTTGTTGTAATAACAGGTAGTGAACAGAATTAAAAATAGACTTCATTCTACTATTAGTTGCTTATAAAATAAGCAGTCTAATTCTGGTGTAAAAATAGTTATAGCTGTGGAAATCAGAATTATACATAGAATCTTTTGTACAGAGTTTTGGGGGTAATCAATAATCATTTTCATAGCCCACTATCCTCTATAATTTCTAAGTGAATGTTAGCTGTTGCAATTGGTATCAGTTTCCTAGGGTCGTCTGAGGTATGATGGTGACCACAAAGGAACTGGAAACCCACATGGAGTCCTAGAAGTAGACATTCACAGAACCACAAGAATCTACAAAGATATCTTTGGATTTGCTGCAGCAAATGTTAGAGATCGTTGTTGTTTCTTTCTTTCAATTTCCTTTAATTCAACATCACTCAACTCCCTAGATTTTTTATTTTTCTTTTCCACTCAATAATTATTTTCTTAATTTTCTAAAAAAATCTATCACCTACTTTCCAATAAACAAAATTGGCACTGAAGATAAAAAGTTGGGATTCAAGAGATAGATAATTACAAATTTAGGACATTTATATTATTTTGTAATATTATTTTTAAGTCTTGAACTTGAAATTTGTGGTATTTTGATTTTTTTTATTTTAATTTGAATTTAGAGACTTGCAATTCTTATTTATTACAGTTACCTTTCATCATTATTTCATTACAATTATATTTTTGCATTTTTTTAAATAACTATATGTATATATTGTGTTTTTTTGTCCATGATACTTCTACCCTAACCCATTATGGCTTCCAATATATTTCCATAAAGGATTTCTAGAGTCTCTAATATTTTCTACTATCCAATATCAATGACGCCATTCTAAATTTAGATCGCATTCAAAAGAAAAATAATAATATTAGGCCAACATTGCAATGGTCTAGGAAGACCCATTAGGATGAGTCAAATTAGTCCAATTTTTTCAGGCCTCAAATTTTAGAGCCCCGCCAGCCAAGTACATTGAATGAAGCCAATTTTGACAACTCTACTCATTATTGTGGTTAGAGATTGCATTTGGAGTGGAATGCTTAGGTTTTCAAGGGAAAAACCATGCTAGAATTTCCTCTGCCATATAAAAATAGTTGTAAGAATAGAAATATTTGAGTCCACAAAATAGAGAAAAAAGCACCTGAACTAGAAGTGACAAAATGAGTGCAACATAGAATCTTCTACAAACACGAAGTGTTTGATCATCATAGTTGTGGCTTCTTTGTTGATTGTGCAGTGATCTTGTATTATGTCTTGACTTGCTTGAAGCACGTAGTGGTGCGCCATGCGCCTTATGCATCAAAAATGGTTCTGTCACTCCTACTCTATTGCCAACTGACTGCATGCATATCAAAATTAATAAGACTTACGTATGCATCCGATGATGATAGGTGATAGTAAACATCTAATGAACTCCAAGCAAGTCTAGTAACATCTTTTGCCAAAATAGAGAAATGGAATTCTGCTTAATGAAGACCAACCTGGTCAAGAGGAGACAATCTCACAAAATGCTCATAGAACAATTCCCAATTTGGCTCAACATCAACATTGATTGGTGTCACCAAGTATACTAAATGTAAGTCAGATGCAAGGACAAATCCTTCCCTTGCCCTTGAAAGATCAGCTAACACAATCTAAGAAATCAAGAAAGCATGAGTTGATGCCAATAACATGACTATACTACCTCAAATTACCTACCATATTTTAAAGTTACCAATGGACAAAATTATATAGAAAAACTGAATATTATCCTTTTAGGATAATGGTACAAAAGAAATTACACACAAGTATATATATTGGTTCTAACCAAGTGCTTACAAGGACATAATCCTACCATCATCTTCACAAGAAATCAAATCAAACACAAAATTTAACAAGGACTTCAATGCAAATATCAACCTAAAAATGACAAAAATGAATTGATGATAATTGCACAAGAACACATGTGTATACAAGTTTTAAGTTTAACCTAGTATTTACAAGGAAATGATTATATAATAAAAAAACAACTTACAAGGAACTATTATGTTAGGATTGGAGAATATGGGCTTAGACTTTGAAAGTAGGCACAAGATTTGGAAAGCTTCCAATAGGAGAAACAAGGGATTGAAGAGAATTGTGTAACAGTGTAACAGAATTACTTAAAAAGTGAGAGAAGTACTGGAAATATAAGAGGGGGGAGGGGAGAACTAAGGAGGAGCATGCTCTGAAGATATAGGAAAAATCATCCTCTCGTATTTTTTGTCATTCTAGAAATCATACACATGTTCTCTCAATTTGCTTGTTTCTTTGTCTTCTACTTTTTGGGTCTCTAACATTTGGTCTAACCTACTGAATACAAGATCAAAACGAGTAGTGTCAACATACGCCACCAAAGAAGATGGAGGTAAGGTTGTAGCCTTGGAAAAGAAAGTTGTTGGACACAAGACGACTCTGCAACTATGCAACTTTGGTCTAATGAGAACCATGCAAATCTTATGGAGATGTTCTCAAACACCAATGGGATTTCAAACTTAGAAGAATCCGCTAACCAAGAGATGTCACAAATAAGTGAAGACCCACCATCAAAATTTCCTCAATAAGTAAAAGACATGTGAGTTGTTATTTTCAACAATGAAGGATCTACAAGATGGATTGTCAGAGCAAAGTTGCATTTTCAAGTCCAAGGTACCCCATAAGAGGTGAAGGTGAACCTCACCCAAGTTTGCATGGAGGGGTATCGTTCTTTTCTTTAAATCTAGTATTTATTAACATGAGTGTTTGACATGGGAGCAAGTCAAAAGTGATTTGTTGGAGCACTATGGTGCTATTGGCAAGGGTGATATATATTCAATAGGTTGGTTGTGAATGATGAACTTAGCAAGGTAGTTAAGATGGGGTTGTGAAATCATAACCTTCCAATTGTTTCATCCATATACAAGTCAATCCAAATATACTTTAAATATAATCTAATATCAAGATGTGTAATCAAGACGAAATCAAAAATCAATGTTATGCATAAAATAAAACATATATGGTTAGAGCTAATTTATATGAATTAACAATTATCACCACAAACAAAGTCCAACACAATTATATAAATATGGAAATATACGATTCCAACAATGTTCATATATCTCTTTAAAGGAATCAATTGCTATGAAACTCAACCTGCAACGCAAAGTCAAGTTAACCTTTATATGAGATATTCTTGCAATATTTCCTTGCTTATAGGTTGCATCTCTCATAAACATGTGATGCTTTGGATGCTAAACTGCTGGAGTTAGTTAAAATTCGAATTGATGATAATGGTGTTGATATGATGACTAAAGCATCGCCAAGAGGAAAGTTTGAAGTTTAATGTGAGATTTCCGGTTTGGCAGTTATCTCCAAACAATTGTGAGGGAGAGATTTGTTGGGTATTGGGCATCCTACCCATGTGGAGAAAAGGCGCAAATTGAGGCCCACTTGATGTCTCACTTAACTAAGTGGAAAGGAGTCTAAAGTTAGAAAGAGAGTAAGAGGAAAGGTCTCAAGTCAATAAGAACAACAGCATTTTGAGAGAGATGAAGATAGAAAGTGATTCTCGATTTCTCACATAACTGCAACAGTAAAACTAGTATTGCATATTCATTCACCGTTTGATCAAGCTGAAAATTTGACAACTGGTTCAGAACACCTGATTTGTTATTTTAAACGGTTGGATCGTTGATACAAGGTCTGAGTAGGGAGATATTCAGTTCGCTCAGTAGCTATGTATTAGGGGGGTTTTCATCTTCCTTGTTCTCTATTTGTAAGCTTTATTGCTTTGTTGTTTGGCTGGGTGTTAGCATTGTTTTGTGCACTTGATTGAGACTCCTTTGTAGCCTTTATTGATCATAGTGGAGTTATTTCTTTGGTTTGGACGACCCATAGTTTTTACCCTTGCTTTGAGGGGTTTTCCATGTTAAAATCTTGGTATCTTTGTGATTTTGGCAATTTGCTATTGCTAATCATTTGTTGTTGTTCCTCATAGATTCTTGCAAGTTAGTGAGATTTATTTCTTCTGCATTAACTATTAAAGTGTACTACGTATTGGTATTGTGTTGTTTTTCCCCATCATGAAGAGAGAGGTTGGGGTGGCAAAGGGTGCAAAAGAATTAGTTAATGAGTGATGGTAGTGGAATAATATAAAGGGAGGTGAGTGAGGAGCAAGGATACAAGATACTGTGAAATTCTATTATGGCCAGGAGGTGCTAACCTCTCTGGAAGTGCTTGCTATGTGTTTTGTTTCATTTTGGAAATAATACATATATTCTCTCATTTTCCCTATTTATTTGTCTTCTACATTTTGGGTCTCTAACGTATTATGCACAAAGAATTAACATGTCATGTATCCAATCATCAAATTCACATGCCTAATATATTCTAACACAAAAGAAACAAGAAAAGTTTGACTGTAATAAACCCAAAATGGATCAAGGGGGAAAAAAGAAATGAAACTAAATAAAAGTAGAAAATTAAATAAAAGTAGACAAACACTTACAAGCGATTCTTCTGGACAAAGAGAGCTTCCAAAAGATGCTCGTCCAAGAGGTGTGGTATTATACAGTTTAGTGTCTTCATTCCATTCAAGAAATTTTCTTTGGCACAACCATCGAAGGGATTCTTGTGCAGATTTTACCACATCTTGAAATGATTTTGTAGAATTCAAAAGAGTACATCTAACATACCGGTTAATATCGCTAGCAGTTTGAACAATTCCTCCAGCCACTACTTCTAAGATTGCATGCGCCATTCCATTCATGTCTTCTGACAAACAAGAATGTAAAGGAGGACAGCTTTCATTAAGAAGTCCTGTAACTTTTTTTACTTCTGCTGGTTTACAGATAAGTATCTGTACGAATAAAAAAGTAAATCAACTCAGAACTACATAATTAGAGTCCACCCCAATAAAGTATGACATCAATGTAAAAAAGAAAAGTTAGTGTAGGAGATCACTGCATATCAATCAGAATCTGTTGGAGGATCAGCACATATTAATCAAAATCATCCAATTCTGATTTGTGCAGCCCATAATAGGATTTAATGTTAATAAGATCAGTTTTATTTCCATAATTAGGCTAAGCATTTATAGGGACAATTATTTCACGCGATTTTCAGGATGGATTAGTGTACAGGTTTATTCTTTTATATTCTACTTATACCTCTATTGTATTTTTTCCAAATCAGAAAAATATACATCATATTTTCCACAGTAAAGGGAAAGAGAAAAAAGAAACATATGTTGAGTGCAACAAAGAGAAAATTCAAAACAAAAAATGACAAAAAGAAAGTGTAGCATATATATGTTTATGCTTAGGAACACCCCAAATCCATCAGCTTAACATCATGAAAATACCACATTCACATCACCATGTAACAGTTTGAAAGCATAATAAAAAAAAACATACACTTTCTCCTTTTGTATCAATTCCAGTTCGACCAGCACGACCAGCCATCTGTTTGTACCTCGTCCCATCTAGAAAATCACAACCAATTCTAGGTTGGCGAAAAATGACTCTCCTCGCCGGCAAATTTACCCCAGCTGCTAAGGTTGATGTGGCAGTTAAAACACGTAAAAGACCCTTCCGATAACAGGTTTCAACAATCTCTCTTTCCTCAACCTGTGAAACAGAAAAAAGTAACAGGTTATATAGACAACATTTTCATCATCTATATAGAGTAGAACCAACAAGAGGATATGTTATTATTAAGTAATCGAATTTAAGTCTAACTCAACCTCAAAATAGACTCATAAGATGAGGTTTGCACTCCACTTATATATTATAATTTAGATTTATTCCTAGTTAATGTGGGATATCCAACAGTAATAAAGTGTTGGTGGAAGCCATGAAGCAAAAAAAATTGGAAACTTACCGTAAGGCCGGCATGATGAAATGCAACACCAGAAGGAAAAGTTTCCTCCAATATGGGGTCCAACCCAGCAGGGCACTTTCTCAAGGAGTTAATAGCAGAAGTAATATCAGCAAACTCACAATCATTAACATCAACAGTAAATCTTTTAAGGAACTTTGCAATGTGCCTTGCAGTTGATTCACAACCCTTCCGGCTAGAGCAAAATATTAACACTGATTGTCCCTCTTGAACAACCTGAAAATAATATTTAGTTATTCATAATTATACAGTTTTCAGTATTACAAGGTATAGACATTGCAGCTAAGACTCTAGACCACCTACCTCATTACATAGTTCAACAACATGATCTGGATCTTTACCTCCAAGGTCAGCCACTTTTGAGATTGTTCTACAAAGTTCCATATTTTTATTGTAAATGGAGTTGCCAACTTTTACATATTCTTCTAGTGGAACTGGCCGGAACTCTGTCTGGTATAGTGCTGCCTTGATGAAAATTTGAGACATTTATAAGATAACATCAAAAAAGGAAGAATTTATACAAATATGACAATGCCAGATATGCAGCAATCAATAGTCATCAATTTGAATATAAAAGTCCGAGTTAATAAAAAGAAAAATTAGTCAATCTTCCATTCCCAGTCATCCAAAATTGTCTTTATCCCTAATGAACTTTGTGTTTCTTGTTTTAGTGGGTGATCTTGGATGCAAATTTATAAGAGATGCATAGGGCTAGGCCTTAGAATGCCATGGGTGGTGTTTCAAGAAATCAAGGTGTTGGAGATCCAACATTGACTAGAGATTAAGACATTTCATAATTTATAAGTAGGTGCAAACCTCACCATATAAGCCGGTTTTATAAGATTGATTTAGGCTTAAAGTTCACTTCTTAATATGGTATCAGGTCATTTCGAGTCTATCCTAACAAGTGTTTGTTCAGCTTATCAGGTCACCCGCTATCAGATTGTTATCGGATCAACCATAATATATAGTCTCACACATGAGTTGGTAGCCTTGGTATAAGGAGGGGAGGTGTTGGAGATCCCACATCGACTAGAGATTAGGACATTTCGTAGTTTATAAGTGGATGCAAACCTCACCTTATAGGTCAGTTTTATGAGGTTGAGTTAGGCTTAAAGTCCTCTTTTTAATACAAGGATATCACAGCCAATAAGAGAAGGAAAACTAGGCATGCCACAATCTCGGGACCCTAGTAATGTCATGTTTTAAGATGTGATTTTGGCTAGCTTCGAATGATTTTGGTTCTTTTGGTGCCTTTTGGGAGTCTTAACAATACTTACTTGGAGTTTTAGCCTAGAGTCACTCTTGCATTCAATAAGTTGGAAGAGCCAAAATGGTATGATTTGTTGTTCTTCAGCATCTATGGTTGTAGTTTGTTGGGTTATTATATTTTAGGAGTTTTGGTGGTGAACATCTTCACTTGTTGAGTTGTTTCTTTGAAGTTAATTTTTAGAAGATGGATGATCAACTTGACCGGAATACCTACTAACTTGATGAGTTTCAAGTTTCTACAAAATCTATATTTATGCAAAAGGAGTTTTCCCCATTGTTTCAAATAAATCAAAAATTTGATGAAAAATAATAAGCCAAGTGGTTAAGACTACTAAAAGTGCTAACATCTAGACAATAGAAAAAGATTAAGCTCAAAACCATGTTTCTAGACAACATGGGTGCTTTATTTTCATTTAGAATGTTAAAAAAAGCCATCTTAAATGTTATTTAATGAAAATATGTTGTTTGCTTAGTATTCTACCTGGTTTCTAAATATTATTCTTTTTTCTTCCCTCTCATTCATTGTACTTGAAATCTCCAATGTCATTATAAATACGAGATCCTGAGATGGCGAAATTACTCCTTTGAAGTCATTCTCTATTTTTTTGTATTTAACTTAAGTTGGTATCAGAGTGGGTCAATCCCACTCTGGCTGTCTTAGTTCGACAAAGAAATCATCATTCGATGATTTTTTTTTTTAAGATCGTCATCTGTAGACAAAGTTCAACAAGGGAAGAAGAATGGTTTTCCGCTTTGTTCTTTACTTTAGCAATCAATACAGCCTATAATATTTTAAGCGCTCTCTAGTCATTCAAAACCCGTAACTCCTTTCGAAAAAAAGGCCCAAAATATTTTTGCAAACATCTAATGCCTCTATGATTCTACTAATCATTTGGCCTCTCTCAAGCAACTTAACAATTACATGGTGTATTTTATTGCTAAAGCTCAATCAGCTTGATTGAAGGTCAAATCTATGATTCTCTATTTGTTTCTTATTGGTTGTCTCTTTCTGTTGATCTCCTCCTACAACAAAAATCTTTTGGACTTGTCATCTCATTCTCTGGAACTTTTGCCATTACTTCTAAAAAACTAAATGGGAAAATTAACTCCCTCTTGGCGTACGTCAATTGCACCTTGGTTCCGTGACCAAGGTTTCCACATTCACCTTGAACAAGACGGGAGTAATGTGTCATCTAATCAAGTTGAACATTGGCCAAAAACTATTGTTAGCTTTGTGCGTTACTATAGCAATTTGTGGAACCCAAATGATTGGGTACTCGTTCAAAACGTGAAACTCTATCTAGAAAAAAAATTAATATTATTTCAAATTATATTCATCGCCATGGTAGTAAGTATCGTGTGATACATGATATGATTCATACGAAACAATACGATTCTGCTCTCCCGCGATACGAATTGTGGGAATAATCATTTTTGCTCCCGTATCGCAAGATACAAGAGCAAATCGTTCAAAAAATCGCAGAATTGCAAAATCACTTATGTATCGTGCCTTGAATCATGCAGTGTATTTGGGTTTGTTAAAACCCTAACTTTTCTTAACCATGAACTTGCTTCTCCTTCAACTAAGATTTCCCTCTTCTCCTCCAACGACCCAAACATAGTGACGCATGGAGAACGACAACGAGAGTGAATGATGAAGAAGCGAACTGCAGGAGGAGTGGGAGGCACGATTGGAGCCGCAGCGTATGAGGCATGGGAGCCCAACTGTCAAGGGGCACCATGCGAAAATGAAGAGACAACTGCAGCAGCAGAAACATGTCCATGGAAAATGAAGAGGCACTTGTGCAAAAGACAACATTAGACAACCCTAATGTTGTCTCTCCTTGGGCCACCAACCCAAATATAATTTTTTTTCATCTAACAAAGAGTTGGATCATATAATCCAGCCCAATCCAACCATTATAATATTAACCTAATATAGTACAACTACTCTTTTTAAATATGGTTGTGAGTATTAATTATATTTTTACATGTTTACATGTTTTATATTATATTTTTTAAATGTTCATGAATCTTATGATTCACGATACGAAACGATTCACGATTCAAAATATAAGCTCTCCGATTCACAATTCAAAATATAAGCTCTCCGATTCACGATACGATTCACGATTCAACTACCATGCTCATCGCCTTTATGACTCTGCCAATAAGTTTGCCTCTCGCAAACAAACAAATCACAACATGTTGTCTTCTATGAGTGAAGCTAAATCTACTATTCAAGAATTGAATATGTTATTGGAGGTTGAGTCATTAGACGAGAATAAGAAAAGGTTTGACAAATCATATATGGTTATGATCCTCCATGCCATGCATCTAAATTTTGAACATGTTGTTAGAGATCAACTTGTTAACCGATCACGAAGTCCCATCCACGGAATGCTTGACAACACGGCACCTATGGAATCTTCTGTCATGGTTTCTACAAGTGGAAGAGCATAATGCAATAATAGAGGAGCACATGGTTGTAAGGGACATCCTCAATGCACACACTATAAGAGAATGGGTAACATCGAAAGAGAATTGCTTCTCTTTGCACGACTTTCCAGATATGACAGCCAATATCTATAAATTTGAAGTTGTTGAACCCAAATTCTCTAGTAAAGAATACGAAAATATTTGAGATTGAAATCGGCTTGGCACAATCATCTCACAATTTGTGGAAAGTCAAAGTCCATGGACATTTGACTCAGGTGCTTCTGATCACATTTTTGGTAATACCTTTTTGTTCTCATCCCTTTCTTTTCCCAAAATTCCTCATTTCAAAACCTTAGCCAATGGTTCTAAAGTTTCCTTTAAGGGGGGTTGTCAAGTTTCGCTTTCTCCTTCCTTAAATCTAAAATGTCCTTTCAATCTTATTTATTTATTCAATTAACCAAGTCTTTAAAAATTTCAATAACCTTTGATGTAAATTCTTTTGTTATACAGGAACATAGTACGGGGTGACTAATTGGAGAAAGACATGAATCTAGAGGCTTACTATTTTGGAACTAGTTCATTTGTGTCTTGTTTTTGCATCCCCATCTCCCAAACTTTTAGACGATTGTTGGGTCATCCCTACTTGTCAAAATTTAAAAAAAATGGTCTTCAAACTTAGTAGACTTCAAACATTAAAATGCAGTCATGTCAACTAGGAGAACATGTGAGATCTTCTTTTCCTAAACAACCTTAATCAAGATGTATTTCTGTTTTTTCTATCATCCATTCTGATATTTGGGGCCAAGTCGTGTCTCGTCTTTTGGTTTTAGATATTTTGTTACTTTCATTGATAAGTATTCCACACATAGTTGGGTTTGTATAATGACAGGCCATTTTGAATTATTATCTATCTTTACTTCTTTTCTGAATGAAATCAAAAATCAATTTGTCCAAGTCATTAAAATTTAAAGAAGTGATAGTAATTCAAATTTGCCTATCTAACTACTTCGTAATGTGTGCTTTGTGTTGTACCCATTTTCTAGATATGACCTTTCTTATTCTTTTCTCTTCCCTCTTATTCATTGAATCTGAAATCTCCAATGCCATTATATATATGAGATCCTAAGAGAAGGAAATTATTCTCACAAATTCATTTTCTATTCTTTTGTATATATCTCAAGTGAGAAAAATGAATCAATACAATTAATAGAGAAGATTTGATATCAACTAATAACAAAGATATGATACTAAAATACATATATGATCTAGATAACCTTGATTGTATAGGATTAGCTCCGGAGGTATAGATATACAAAAATGCTGCAAGCAACTTCAGAAGTATATGGACTGTCAAAAGAAAAATAAATTGTCTGGTAATATTAGAGTGAGTTAGAAGTTTCATCAATCAGGACAAAACAATAATCTACCCAAGCATAACTTACAAAGTTTATTGTAGTATATGAAGAATTGAATATCCTTCATCCTATCTCTAACAATGTTGAAAAAATGCCTTTGCAGGAAAAACAGTTTGTGGTGGGGAGGTTTTCAGCAGCTCATGATCAGATTCACTCAGGTTCTTCAAACTGCAGTCACTTTTTGCCCTCGACTTTTGAGTTTCCTAATTAAATTGCATTTGGATAGTCTCACAATTTATAATGTACTTTCAGCTTCAAAATTATTGTAGGGGTTTGAACCCTTCTTTCCTCAGTCATTCACGCAAAAAGACTGCACTTGTTTAGAATTTTGTTGTCTGACCCAGTGACCAACTGTCTGCTAGCCAGCATCTGTTTCCACCCAACCCCAATGCTTCCAGTCCCTAACCCACTGCCAGCAGGTCTCTGTTCTTCCTTATGTCTCTACTCACTCATCAGAGCTCAGTCTCTATTTGCGCCTAACGGCTTGCAGCTGACTTAAGTGCATGTGTTTTCTGTTCTTTTCACTTCCTTCACATTTTACACATCTATTCTCTCTTATTTCTGTGTTCTGTTTTTTCTTCATCCTTCACATATCACAAGTCTGTTTCTCTTCCTCAATGATTCACAGTTCACATATTCCTAATTTTTATTTGCAGTTTTCCTTTTTTCTATGAATTTCACCATTATCTTTAATTTAGACTTCATTCCCACAATCTTATTTCTCCTAGATTGATAGTAATTGTGTATAGGGTTTGACTTATTTATTATGATTTCTTTAGTTTTGGCCATTTTAGTAATTTTGTATTTTTGACTATTCATTTTCTTTATATTATAATATTTGAAATAATATTCAGTAGGATTGATCATTAAGTGATTTCCGAGTTTATCACTTTCCTATAGCTTCTTAAATTTTATCTATAGTCTATAATCCTAAATTAATGTCCAAAGTCATCCCACTATAGTGTTTCCCAGTTTTCTACTAACCAGTGGGTGGTTGATTCAGGTGCTACATACTTTATTTCTCTCAAATAAGGTCTCGAGCTCAAGTCTGGTGTATGTGAAAAAAAATACACCAGAGCTAGCCTCACCATGCCGAGGGTGTTCCCAACTCAAACAAAATTGCCTCCCTATGGAGCTAGACCAAAAACAACTGGTTTTATAGTAAATGTTACAAATGGATGGTTCAATTATATTAGCAAAATCTGATGTTCCTCTATTTCCAGTTAGTGTTCTATTGAATATGGTGTTTCTTTCTTTCAAACAGATAATAAGTTCAAAGTACTAAACATGCAATATGTTGATAACAAAACAAAAGTGGAATTAGGTTTTAAAAGGATAAATACCAATTTATGTAAAGTTATACTGATCAAGTTTCAACTGATTTCAGTAATTACACTACCAAAAATGACAACAAAAGAGGACAGTTGGCCAAGAGAAAAGAGGATGCCCAATTTCAGTTGTGTACATAAGAGAGGATGTTTGTAATTATGCTTACTTGAAGCCAATCAGCAACTTCTGCAACATTTGGCATTGTTGCACTCATTCCAACAATTTGCAGACCTTGTGCAGGATCACCCTTCTCACTGCTTCCACCTGAACTTTCTCCATCACTTGACTTTGGAATACCTTCCCCTGCTGCATAACGAAGTTTTGTCAACATAAGTTCTAGAAGATAACCTCTTCTGGGATCACCAACCTGTTAACAGATGTAGACATTAATAAACCATGAGAACCATCCAAGTGTACCATTTTCTGTTCAGCTTTCACAATAGTCAAATTGAAAATACACAGGAAAGCAGCATGTAATAGAGCTCCTCCTGACAACTAAAAAGTGTAATAATTGATGATACCATGTGAAGTTCATCAATCACTATAACTCCCATTTCTGACAGACGACCCTCTTCCAACAATCTATTAATCAGAGAGTTTGCCTTCTCTATCGTGCAGACAGCTACAGAAGTATCTTTAGGAACTGTTCCACCACCTTGGTTTCCATAATAACTACGAACATGTTTACCAAGTGGCTCTAGGAGTCGTTCGAGGTGTTCTGCCTATATGAATCCAAATGACAAGACAAAACGTAAGTAAATTCAGAATTTAGAAATATTTTAAAGTTGAATTCCTCAAATAAAACCCACAAGACCATAGCAAGAAATGTAATCTTTAAATTTTAACATATTAGCAGGCCAGAAAAGAGAACCTTTTCTGCACAAATTGATACATATGGAAGAACAAGTAGTGCCATTTTTCCGGTTATTATCACCCTCCGTAGCATTAAAATCTCAGCAACAAAACTTTTCCCAGCACTGCAGCAACAAGAAAAACATTTAGTACATGACTTCCTCAAAATAAAAGGCAAAAAGGAAGCACAAGAAGAACAGAGGGAAAAAACAGAAAGCAAAGGAAAATAAAAAAGACTAGGGAGAATCACATGAACTGAAAACAAAACAGACAACAGGTAGCAGAATTATAATAAAATAGCATAAAGAATTCAGCAATCAATATTAAGAGAAAAAATTATAAAACCATGTATTGATGCAATAAAATGAGTGGTTCAGTACAACAAAATAAATATGAAATAAAATAAAATAATGAAGTTGTACAGCAATATGTTAATGGCCATTCCCAAAATTGAGACTCCAGCATTCTCTGTAACTGAAATCCTAGTTAATGAAAGTGACCACCAGTCACCCCCCAATTTTGTATCCCACCCCACGTAATTCTTTAACTTTAAATAAATTAATAAGACAAAAGTGTAACAAGGTTTACAGTAATTGCTATAAAGTGAGAGAATACCTTGTAGAAGCACAATATACAAGATTTCTTCTCTGTAGGACACCATCCACTCGAAGGCAGTCAGCCTAAAAAATAAAAATAAAAACAAAATAACCTGCTCAAACTTACGTATGCCAGAAACTATAAGTTTTTGAATAAAAAACATTTTAAAGAACCTTCTCAGCTACCTCTAGTATCAGACTGTGTAAGACACCTTTTATCACAGTCAGTTAGTATAGTTAGTATATAACTTCTTTTATTATACAGTTAGTTAGTTACAGCCATCATTATATTTTGTATTCTGTTAGAAGAAATTAAGATAAAGACTAGAACGGAAAAAAATGTAGCAGCCAAAATAAACATTCAATTATATAGCTAGAACGTAGTAAATCACTATAACAAGTTGATGACTAAAGAGACATCTTCACATATAAAATATAACAGTACCTGCCAATTGTAAAGATTTGATATTCCTTTTCTCCGATATATATTGCATATTTCAGGAGGAAGCCAGCTATTTACGTCAAAAGGATCATTAAATGATACACTAGTTGAAGGAGTATTGGCTTCAACAGTTTCACGTGCACTAATTGGTGTCCCGAACTCACTGTGGGGTGAACTAGATATACTAACATTACCATGACAAATTCTTTTTCCTAATTGATTTACTAAAGTCTTCTCTTGTACTTCATTCTTCTTTTCATAAGTATGACCTGTTGTAGGACCTGATTCATACTGTTTACCAGCCATGCAAGTAACATTGGTCCGATCACCAACATGACAATTTTGCATGGTATTTTCTTCTAAATTGTTGCCCTCAAACGAAAAATCAAAATGTTTAACAGGAAGGCTGGATGCTTCTTTCAAAGAATCTTTTGTGTGCATCCCAACTGACCCAAAAGGAGTACCTGTTTCCGTATTCCAGATTCTGTTTTTACTTTGATCCAACATTTTCCTTGACTTGCCATCATAATTTTGTAAATTGCATGAGTTCTTCATCTCAGGTCCATCTTCCACCACATTACTTTCCCCCATAGCCTTAGAAGGATCATTACCCATGGGAACACACAAACTATCAGCAAGTAGAATTGCCTCATTCCAAAATGCCTCTCCAGGTGAAAATGATGAGCTTCCACGTACTGACTTTGGAGTCTCCTTGACCTTAGGTTTAACAATCAAAGACCCCGGTGTATAGCATTCAGCCATATTCCTAGACAGTTTAGGCGTATTACTACATTTTCTAAAGCCTGTCTCAAAGGCAGCAGTGTCACCACCACCAGAAACCTGTCACTCAGAAGCCAAAGCATCAAAACAAATATGATAAATTCAAATATCAATCAAGTTACAAAAGAAATCCAAACTACTAAGAGTTAGAGCTTAACCTTCGTACAAGAGCTAGGAACAGGTCCCATAGTATTATTACCAACAACACCAGACTTGACGTCTTCATCGATCTTGACATTCAATGATACATTTTCAACACCAAAACCTGGCTCACTGGCAGTGCATTTACTCTTCTGTGGTAAACAACTATTCCCCTCTGCCAGGGAACCATCACTCTTGTGATCATCCACTTTCATCTCTGATGGAAAATCCACACTTGGATGCAATTCACTGCAAGTAGCATAATTCAAAGGATAACAATCAAACACGCGCATAGGTAAAACAATACAAAAAGAGAAAGAAAACTTCTCAAAACCAGTCCTCATTGAAGATTTCATTGATACGTACAATTTTTCATAAGTGGTGATAAGTACATACAAAACACTATTATTTAAAGCATCACATTAACCCATATCATTTCTTTCAATCAGCTTTTTCCAATCACATCATAACAATCATACCCACACTTTTCTTTATTTGTAATAACAGTTTGTAAACAGAATTAAAAATTCTGTTAGTTGTTGATCTAATTCTGGCTTAGGAAATTGTAAACAGTCTTTGTTTTGTTTTTTAGAGAATAATGAGAAGTTCTCTAGTTTTCTGTATCCTCTACAATTTTCTAAAGAATTGAGAATGAGTTTGTACCGTGAGTGAGACATACCAATTTCTGAAACATAACATTATTCCTATAGGTGTCCACTATATTAGATGTGCCCACCAATCTTTATTCATTTTCCAAATAGATAGAGTAAACTACCTGCAATACAAAGACAAAAAGCCAGCTGCAAACTGTTTGAGCTCCAATTTCACGCCAGCCTCCCCAAATTCATTCGGCCCACTAGTTTCAGAATCTCCAAACCCTTGAGCCGATAAAACAGTGTGCTTATTAAGTCCATTGTCAAGAGAACTACCGATCTCTGATGCCAAATTTCCCTTAACTGTGTTTGGGGCGGTGGCACTGTCACCGCCACCATCCTGAGACGCAATCAAGAAACCATCCAAAGTGCCTCTGAAACTCGAAGACGCCTCAGCCCCGTGCCTGACACCTTTCTCGGATCTTCCTGCTTTACAAACCGGCGACGAGGCTTTCCTTTTCTTTGAAACGTAAAACTGCACGCGCAAATCCACAAACAAACGAACGCAAGTGAGAGAAACAAAAAAAAAGAATAAGAATTCGTAAAGCACAATTAAGCAGCGAGAATCAGAAACTGTCTATGTTTTTTGTTTGTCTTGATTTTGCGAAGCGATGCGAATTTGGAGGGGCGTGCGATGATAATGTGGGACAGAACGGCGTCGTTTAGGGTTGGAGAAAGGGAAATAGAGAAGGACCTGATCGATGCGCATGCGATGCGAAGGAGAAGTCATGGAAGAAAATGGAGTGGCGCGAGGAACCAGAAGTGTGGGTTCTTCTTCGAATGGCGCTAGCCGCGAGAATAACGCATACGATACTACGTCGCAGATGTTTTAAATGCTTCGCGGGAGCGAGTGAAAAGACAGAACGAACTGGCAATGCACAAGGTTTGTACGGCTCTTTGGAGTGACGCTGACTGAAAGTTAAAAATTCAAATTGAAATTGAAATTTCGGGGGAATGTTTGGTTGCGGTAAAGTCCTACGTGCCTACCTGAAGAGGAAAATAAAGTTCTATGAAATTGAGAAATGACGTTTTTTAACGAATTTTAAATAAATTTTAAAAACATATGAAAAAGGAAATGTTAAAATGTTTATATTATTACTATCTTCAATTGCTTTTCTCAAGACGTGGGAACAATTTGTAACTTATGAAAGTAAATATAAGCGGATACATATGTAAATATTTGTAAAAATATATAAACAATTAAATATATATATATAGTTGCTCTGAATTTTTATCCAAATATATCTAAAGTTATAAGACGTATTAATAAAGTTTCAACTAAACTATTCAAAAATATTAATAAAAAATAAAAAGATATTTATTTGTGATACTTGAAATTTGAAATTAATTAAAGAAAATACAAATTTTAAAAATTATATATTATTAGTTAAGATTTAAAAAATAATAGACAACTAACTAAGGCTTCTTATAAAATACATAACAAGGGGATTCAATTTGAATGGTTTCATTTGAATCATTTAAACCTATAACCATAAAATGGCACCCACCATGAGGCTGGAAAAAACATTTTTTGTCTTCATATGATAAAGACATCAATGTATATTCATTTTTCTCTAACTCATAAATAATCAAATCTTCAATCCCAATCCAATCCATAAATGTTAAATTCCAAAAAATTTCTTTTGAATTCTTCTCTAATGATTCTGCTCGGGTCTCGGCATTACAGTAAATTTTAAATTTCATAATTGTAAAGCTCTATCATTATCATTATAAAAAAAATACACTTTTTTATAAATTTTTTGCTACTTTTCAACCGGATATTTTTACTCTTTAATAAATAAAAAACATTTTTAATTAAATAAATTTTATATTTAAAAATAATTACAGTATATTCTTTTAATATTTTTATATATATATTCTCATGGTCCAAAAGGGTGTGTCATAAGCTCGACCCAAGCGTTGGTAAGACAACACGAAAAAGATAGTTAAAATAGAAGAAATATTACGTTTGTTTATAATACACACGTTAATTAAATACTAATAAAAGTTGTTGGGAAAAAAAATAGTTAGCACCCGAGAATAAAGGTCCATGTGAACAGAATGTTTTATTACTGTTAAGCACCCGAGAATAAATGTGCATGTAAGCAGTATGTTTTTATGTTATGATTATATGTTTTCTATTGAGATTATATTTTCATTAGTGAAAATTGTTGAAGGGATATCTATAAAAGGGGCTTGAGACCCCAAGTAAAGGTACGCGGTTTCTGAATACTTAAGACTGAAACCGATTTGATATCTTGAATGTTCTCACTGACTTGATTGTCGGAGTATGATCAACAGGTAGAGCCCCTTTGTCCCAGTGAAGCGGCATCTTGGAGACAAAGCAGAAGAGGAGCTTGCCCATTCAGTCTGTCTGAGGTTAACCGACGAGAACTTTTGGCGCCCACCCTGGTGCCCAATAAAACCTAATCTCATCCACATTCGTGATTGAGCCTTTCAAAGTGATGAGAACCGCTAGGATCTGAAGGAAGCGATGCCCCCGCCTTACAACAACTCATGGATGCCATGAGGGCTCTCTAAGAGGCAAACGAGGAGCACAAACGAGAGCAAGAGCGGATCCAATAAGAAGCCAAGGAAAAGCAGAAGAGGCTACGAGCGAAAGCCCAAGCTGAGCAAGAGCTTCTATAGGATGTTTGATGGCAGAAATCGAGGTCTCCCGGATAGCTATGGAAGAACACGCGCAAACCAATGAGGAGTTGCGCAAAACCAATGAGGAATTACGGAAGAGACTGCACCGACATGACCGACGTTCCACCAAGGGACGATCTCTGAACTTGTCGTCGAGAGATAATCCCGAGCCATTCTCACAGGAAATCATGGATGAGCCCGTGCCACCTCATTATATCACACCTAAAATCACCTTTTTCACATTAATAGAGGACCATGAAAATCATTTCACGGCATTCAATGCTCAAATGATCATCTCTGGAGGATCGAATGTCATCTAATGTAAGATGTTCATGGGCACATTTACAGGTACAACCCTATAATGGTTTAGTGGAATCCTGGATGGTCAAATCATCTTTTTTCCCTCAGTTTTCTAGGATGTTTAGAGAAAAGTTATCGGTCAACAAGGTCAAACCCCCGAGGTTGTATGACCTTTTCAGCATCAGACAAAGGGAGGGAGAGGCGCTGAAGGATTATCTTAATAGGTTTTGGGCGGTTACGGTAAGACTTCGAACACATGATGAAGACATGATGATCGTCGCCTTTGAACAAGGAATGGCAGAAGGACCATTCAGTGATTCGTTAATCAGGAATCCAATGGAGACATTTTTCGAGGTACGTGAACAAGTTGTCACCCACATCGAGGCAGAAAATGTCGTACTCAGGAAGAATGGCAACTCAAACTCAAAGCAATCTAGGCCTAAGGAGAGCAACCGAGATCGCCCTCTACGGGTTAACGAAACCTCCGCCGAGAAGAGAACGGACTCTAGGTACGTACCATATGTAGCCAAGAAAGATGAGCCCAAGATGAAAGTCAGGGAAAAGTCTACAACTCGGCCCAAATACCGAGTATTCTATCAATAGCTCCAGAGTATACCAGGGGTAGCAAACAAGCTAAAGTTCCCCTAGAAGACGGATCAGAACTTGGGATCGCGAAGAGAAGCCTGGTGTGAGTTCCATAGAGCATTTGGGCACAACGTCGAACGATGCATAGCCTTGGGTCTCCAACTGGCTAGCCTGGTCAAGGAAAGGTTCTTGAAGGAATATCGTAAGGCTAAGTAGGAACAGCCAAAGGGAGAGGTTGTTATCCGGGACTAAACACATGAGACACTAATCCATGGAGAGTTGAACACCATCTCGGGAGGACTTTTCGAAGGAGGAAGTTGTTAGAATATGTGGCCTTTAAAGAAGAGGGGGGTGGAATGTTTAAAAGAAATTTTTGAAAACTTTTGAAGGTTTAATGAAACTCAGTGAAGAAATCTTGATAAGGAACCAAGTTAGCCAAGAATACAATCTGTTTTAAAGAGAAGCACAGAAAAACAACCGGTTGTTTCTTCAATTCAATAGGTTGTTTATACCAACAAAACTTAAAATAACTTAAAAATATAATTTAAAAGAGATCAGAGCAAGAGAAATGCACACAAGCAGTTTATACTGGTTCACTCTTACACCAAGAGCTACATCCAGACCCCAAAAACTTTTGGGTTTCTACTATGCAATGAAAACCAGATTACAACAAAAATCACCAAAAGAGTGACCTTTAGTCATTCTACAAACACACTCCTTTTGGCACAACAATCCACAAAAATCATAACACCCTTTGTTTTTGCACTTACACCCAATTACAAAAATACAGTAATCAAGGAAGAAGAGAATAGAATATATCTGGGTATTACAAAGCTTAAGGATCAAAAGTACACCCCAATCCTATTCCACACAATTGAAAATCCAAAGCTTGATGTGAATCTTGAAAACTTGAAATCAAATTTGCACTATGATTTCTCAAAACTATTTTCTTACTTTCCAGGAGCGTATAACCAACTTTTTATACTCCAAAGAATGATTAAAATCATTTAAAACATGAGCACATTCAGTTAGAAATCATTTAAGAGAGATTCATAAATCAAAATTGAATTCTATTAGGATTTTCAAAGAAACGATCGGTTGAAAACACGAAACAACCAATTGATTTGGTTTGACAGCTAAGTCAACCAAGTCAAACAGCTTTCAACCTTTTTCAAAACCTTATAAAAACAAAACAACCGGTTGAATCGATAAAACAACAAGTTGTTTTTCACTTAGTTGAAAAACATTCAATGTTAAAAAGGTTTTCAAATCAAATCAGTTATGGATTCAAACAAGGAGTGGATTACATATGATTCTACCCTAAATTCCACCCACACACAACAACAACTTCATCCTTCCATCAAACACCTTGGATTTGGATTCTTAAAAGCTCTTGATCACTCTTGATCAACAGAAGCTCAGCCTCAAAACATAAACGATACATCCTCTTGAGCCCATTCTCTACTTTAAGAGTGTTTTCCAAAGTGTTAGAATGGATGGCTTTAAACTAGAGAGGGGGTGAATTGTTTAAAGAGGGTTTTCGCAAAATTTTAAGTCAAGAATGAAATTATCTCAAGAAACAATTGATAAGGAATCCTGTTTGCCAAAATAACAAGCAAAAACAACAGTACCAGAAAAACAATCGGTTGTTTCGCAGAAACAATCGGTTGTTTATACCAGCAAACAAAAACAAAACTGAATTAAAAGAGATTAAGGATAGAGAGATTGCACACAGATGTTTATACTGGTTCACTCTAAACCCAGAGCTACATCCAGTCTT